>Ga0315326_10001203_pt1 | contig 13339 bp, 9 predicted proteins | sample M180m32315metaG_FD_203457 | JGI IMG/M metagenome (GOLD analysis project Ga0315326, IMG submission 203457) | Ammonia-oxidizing marine archaeal communities from Monterey Bay, California, United States - M1 80m 32315 | ecosystem: Environmental > Aquatic > Marine > Coastal | place: USA: California... | reverse complement strand
ACTGGATCAAGCTTGCTAAAGCAACCCCGAAACCGCCTAGCGCATATAGTGTAAAGCAAAAAAGGACAAGGAGTGGAACTCCGATGATGTGAATAAGAATTCCAACGAAGCCGTTAAGGGTGGCTTTATCGTGGTCTTTAAACATAATTTCGTCCGAACTAGTTCCAGATTTGATTAGTATTTCCGGGGGCTGTGGTGCTTGCATTCTTCTCTCTCCATTCTATGCTATCACTATGATATCATAAAGATATCGGCGGGGGCGCAGTTTATCTACTGTCATCCAAACCCAATTTCATGCGTAAAGCACTGGTACTACTGATGACTGCTTGTTTTCTTTTGGCAGGATGCATAGAAGGATTGGCTGAAACAGTTGAGGGCACAATCGATGAAATGACCCCGGGATGTAACGACCCAGCTGCACTCAACTACGCTGAAGACGACACATCGGACTCGACGTGTATGAGTCAGGAAATGATGGGTGCGGCAATCGATGATTTCTCTACTCTAATGGATGCGGATGAACCCCCGGCCGATATGGGCATCAAGATTACCATGACTGGAGTCGATGAAGACATGGGCATGGGCGCATACACTGTTGTTGCAACCACGGCTGAAAATGAAAACACGGTTTACAGTGGATCAGATATCACCATCAGTAGTATGGGTATGACAATTTCACAGGCATGGACCATTACAAGCAGTGATGATGGAGGCACCCTCATTCAGGCTGCTTACATGGATCAATCGTTCTTAATGAGCTCTGCCATGTCAATGGAAGATGTGGTTGCTGCTGCTGGCGCTGAAGAAACTGAGGAGGAGTCTTCAGGTGAGATGGACATGGAGATGCCTGGCGCTGCAGACATGGTGACCATGTTGGGCGCGTGGGACGGTTGTGTAGAGTGTCCAATGCCGACCGCACATGCATATGACCCCTTAGATGGTGGACTCACGGTAACCTACATGGTTGATGCACAAGATATAGAGATGGGTTTCTCAATGAATGCCGATGGAACATGGGTGATGACATCCTATTCCTATGACACAGGCAATGAAAGTATGGGCGTTGAAATTCTCTCTGGTGAAGAAGTGGCTGCACTACTCATGATTGATACAACACTTGGATACGAAGCATTGCCATTCACACTTGAAGAAGCAGATGCTGAAGATGATGTATTCATTTGTGACGACGGAGAAGAAATCCCAGCAGATTGGGAAAATGATGGTTTTGCTGACTGTTCGGATGGATCTGACGAAAATGTTCACGATTGGACTGATTATGATGGTGGATATTGTGAATGGATTTCAGAGGATACCTGGTGGAAGTGCAAGTATTCTGAAGAGGATGAAGACTGGGATAGTATGTGGTACTACTGCGAGAACCACGACGTAGACTGGCACTGCACTGACGACAAGGGTCAGAGTGCGGATTACGAGCACTCGGCCAATGGCACAGAGTGGTCGGAACCGGAAATCTTTGTCTGTGATAATGGTGATGAGATTCCGATGAGCTATGTCAACGATGGCTGGGACGACTGCGGTGATAACTCTGATGAGGGGGTAGAGGAGCAGGAAGAAGGCTCGCACGACCGAACATTTACGGTTACTTCGGATGCAGAATTTGCCTTTGCAGGTTCATTTGATGACTACAGCGTTGAACTCGCAAATTGCACCGAAGATGATGACGGAGCGCTCACTTGTGGTAACAATGATTCTGATGGCCACAGCGATGGTGTTTTTGACATATTAGATATTATTGTAGATGGTCTGAACAATACCGGAGTTGGATTCATCGATGAGGATGCTTCAGGCACATTGACCAATGGAGATACAATCGTGGTTGGAGGCAACACCAGTGTAAACTGGACTCACGTTCGCCTACACTCAACCTCTGCAGATGCTTACAGTGATGAGAATCCATTGCAAGAACTACCTGGCTTCACAGCACTGCTTGGTGTGCTTTCACTGATGGGCGCTGCAATGATTGGTCGCCGTGACTAGCCTTTGTAATGGCCTTCAGAGGTGCAGAGGGCAGGATTTGAACCTGCGAACCATTGAGGACTGGGACCTCATCCCAGCGCCGTTGACCAAGCTTGGCAACCCCTGCAGCGAGTTTGCCACATTCCACGCGTATATCAACAACTCGTTGGGCTCAAAAGAAGATGGAACAGCAGGTCGGTGAGCCGTCTGCTGCTCTGATTTCACTCATATCGAGAAGGATGGTTTCAAAGCCTCTTTCCTCGAGGGTTTTGGCCACTGTTGGATAGCCATCTGCGACGAGAACTTTGCGTCCAGGAAGGCCGATTGTATTGCAACCATATACCTCTTCTTTGGGCATCATCACAACTTCACAACCCTCTGGCATTTCACCAAAGGATTCGGGGCCCAAGTATCCTTCAGGGGCGAGAATAATCTGATCGCAGGGGGTAGAAGCAATACTAGTCAGGTGAAGGGCATGTGGAGGGATATCCACGATTCTTAATTCGTGTCCAAGATGGTCGAGAAGATCCTTCAGTTCGCCAATTCCTGCATCATTTGTTCGTGTAGAACGCCCGACAAAAATGATGTCCCCTAGTCGAAGAATATCTCCTCCGTCCATCATTGCAGGAGGTTCCATCTTGCAAATCTGATGGCCTGCGAGTTTCTGTGCTAAAAAGTCAGCAATTGGCGGTTGTTCACCGCGGCGTGATTCAGCGCCAGGAACAGGAAGTAGAACATGTCCATCGATTACAACCGCTTGGTCTTCAACAAACATGCAATCAGGATGTGCGTTGTCGGCTGGAAGAATTGTTACTTCAACACCATTGGATTCGAGAGCGCTAACATAGGCTGTGTGTTGGGACCTAGCCAATTCAACATTTGTTGGCCCTGCGCCAAAATAACTGGCAAGGGCATTGGCATAAGAATCGGGTACTGCTCGGACTAATGCCCGCCCCTTCTGATCCAACCTAACGGTCGCCATCAGCCAGATGGGCCGATGATGTTGGTTTAATTCTTGTCCTGAATGTGGAAAATGTGTTCCGCACAACGGTAGGCGCTTGCACCGAATAGATTCAACAAGGGTTGGTGGGTCGGCAGGGCATGGACGCACTCAGAGCGCTGACGATGGTATTCGTCATGGCGATGGGGTCTCTCTCCGGGTGTTTTGGGGAAGACGCGGCGGATCTTACTGTCTCAGATTCGGATTTGACCGTCAGTCCTGACGCTTGGGCTGCCGGTGATTGGCAGTGGGTTGAGTTCACTTCAACAAAAGATTTGGTCCTCTATGTCCCTCACTTTGTCAAGGACCCGGTCACAGAGTATGTGCAAAATGGCACAATTGTCGATGTAGATAAGGGTGAAGAAGTCGGGTTCCTGATTCTTCCTTCTGCTCGATTAGATTTGGCTACTCTTTACATTGCTCCTGCTGGGGAATCTGCATTCCCAATTCGTGCCGCCAATGAGTCTTGGTCAACTTGGATGGCTAGAGGTGCCCCTCACGAAGGTGGCGTATATCGTACAACAAACCTCGACGATGGGTTGTTGCCATGGACAAATACTAGCAATAGCGAAGTTGATCGTCGAGTTCCTATTCAGATTTCGATGGAGCGCCGTGTTGATTCTACTCTGGAGGAAAATCAAGGGCAAGCTCATTCTGAGGGATGGGTAGATGGCCGTGCCGTCTACGAATGGATTGCAATGATTACCGATGAAACCCCTGACCCTCTTGATCCAGCAGATGGGGCAAAAGGGTATCTCGACCGCTGGATTGGTAATGGCAACCCTGCATATGAAGATGCGATTACTTTCTTTTCAGGCGTGCTTGAAGGCTATGGCCTTGATGTGACCGTTCACCGTTTCCAAGCCGGCACATTGTGGGCAGTCAATATTTGCGGATACAAGACTGGAAGTCAAGTTCCCGATGAGTGGTTAGTATTCGGCGCCCACTTCGATATCGCCCCTCCCGCCGCATATACTCCCGGGCCATCTGTTCCAGGATACGGCACAAGAACTGGTGCTTACGACAATACTGCTGGCTCTTCGATGATTCTTGAAACCGCTGAATCCCTATCTAAGGTCGAGACAAGGCGTACAATGGTATTCTGTCTTTGGAGTAGTGAAGAAGAAGGGTTGTGGGGCTCATCGTCGTGGACACAAGAAGTCGCTACGATGGATGTCACTGTTACTAATTATGTCAATCTCGATATGATGGGAATTAACTGGCCTGGAGATTGGGTTCTATCATGCTATATCGGCCCTGAAGTAGACCCTGATGTAATCGACCAGAAGGAAATGTATGAGCTCGCTGAATGGGTTGGCGCAGGTCAACTTGGGCTCGAATATGAAATCGAGCGTGGATGGGCTGCGTGGAGCGAGGATGGAGAGGCGGCGATGTGGACCGACCAATATACTGACACCGTTGCCATCTATGAGTCGCCTACAGCTAGAAGTGATCACGAGCCATTCCAAGAAAACCTTGGAACTATCACCATGGGGTGGAATGGAGTTGTTGATGGATATCCTTGTTACCACCGTGATTGTGACCGCCTGAGTCAAATGGAATCATACATGGAGACCAATAATGCAACTGGAGAACAAAATCTTGTCGAAAGTTTCGATGTTGTTGCCTGGTGGGCAACGATGACATTCTTGTCTCTCGATCAGAAGCCCGTTCTGAACGTAATCTGAATCAAAGGCCTCAGCCTTCGATTACCGGAGTCATGTCCTCCTCTTCCTCACGGACCATCTTTGCCCAGAGGTAAGAAGTGCGCTTTGGGCGACAAACGCCCTTTGCACATCGCTTCCTACGAAGGAGTTCATGAATCAATGGTGCTGTTATTACCGACATGTTCTCAGTGTAAAATATGCACCTGCTCCCTCTTCAAACCTTCTATTTCTCGTTCAATCGAAAAATCGCAGCATTGAGAAGGGAGCGAGCCTACGGCTCGCACATGAGGAGGGGCCTAACTGCGTTTATTCTGGTCGCCCTAATGGGCACAGCCTCTCTCACTGGTTGTTTTGGTGAAGAGGAAAGTCATGCTCTTTCTCTCAAGGATGTTACTGTTACACCTACCACTTTGATGGGGGGCGCTTTTCAGCCATTAACGATTCAAGCGCACGAAGCCCTTGCCGTCTTCGTTCCTTATCTTATCAAGAATGAAGATTCCGGATTTGTACAGAATTCTACTGTCATTGATTTGAAGGCTGGTGAATCGGTTTCTTTGATGGTTCTAGCGCCTCCCCGGGCCGATACTGCGATTGTTATTGTTGGTGAAAGTGGAAGGGAGCACTGGCCAATTCGTGACCTTGATGAATCCTGGAGAACTTGGTTAGAGCGTGGCGGTGCAGATGCAACGGATAACCATGCTATTGAGAGAGTTGCCAACAACGGTAGTCTCGATGTTGTAAATGCTTCAAATAAAAACGGAGGGTCTGTTATAGCCATTCGTTTACTCGTGGAAAGACCCGTTGCAGCCGCTTATTCTGAAGCTGATGGCGGGAGGCATTCTACAGGGGTGGTCAATGGTAGAACCACTTACAATTATCTCAGTATGCTAACCGACCGTTCCCTCGACGCTACTGATGCGGCCGATGGAGCGATGGGCTATCTTGATCGTTGGGCGGGCCAAGGAAATCCTGCCTATGAAGACGGAGCTCAGTACCTAATCCAAACTCTGGAAAGTTTCGGCCTAGAGGTAATGACTCATCGTTTTGAGTTCACAGATATTTTCGGTATGCAAAATCCTGAAGCATACAATGTCTGTGGATATCGTTGGGGTGAAGTTGATGCCGACAAATGGATGGTCTTTGGTGCGCATTTCGATGTCGCTCCACCCGCAAATGCGGTCCTACTCGACCCCCACATTACCGGCAGTCGAACCTATGGTACTCGTGTTGGTGCTTACGATAATACCGCTGGCACAAGCATGGTTCTTACTGTGGCTGAAGCGATGAGCGGATATTCTACGCGCCACACAATGGTATTCTGCCTCTGGAGTGGTGAAGAAGGTGGGAAGCGCGGTTCGGATTACTGGACTGAATATTATGTGAAAGAAGACAACCCTCAGGTTGAGATTACCAATTATGTCAACCTCGATATGGCGGGCGTCAATTGGCCTGGTGGCGGCGGTGCCCCTCACGGTGACCCTGCGACTACAGTCGACCCTGATGGTTATCCTAAGGACGAGGAAGTGTGGCCAATGCGAATCTACATTGGTCCGAGTCTGGACCACGACGTTATGAATCAAGCAGGGATGGTAAATCTTGCACAGTGGATTGGTTCTGATGCTATTGGAGTCGAAGAGCAAATGTCCACGCTCCTAGGAACAAATCACTCTGAAGATACGTGGAAGGTTGATGATTGGATGGCCAGAGATCGGCCGGAAATTATCGTTCATGAAGATACGACTGCGCGTTCAGACCACGCTAGTTTCCAAGATAATCTCGGAACGGTTACCATGGGCTTTGGTGGGCTGGTTGATGGATATTGGTGTTATCACCAAACTTGCGATACCCTCGAAGAAATGGAAGCGTGGATGGATACTACTGGCAAGGATTACGGAGAAGAGCAATCGGGCACAAGTAATCTGGTTAACAGTCTCGATATGATCACTTGGTGGGCGACTTATTCATTCTTCCATCTAGATGAAACGCCGGTTAGAAACGCGTATCTCGATGCGTGATTAGAACAAGCCTGCGATTGCTAAACTCAAGGAGATCGCATTCCATCTTCCAGTAATCATTAGGAAAGATAGACCTAAGAAAAGGATGAAGAATCCAAACCAAATTCCTTCATTCCAATCTCTTATTTTTGCACCATCTAAAGGTCCGAATGGCAACATATTGAAAGTCGCTAATATCAGATTGGCGCCTATCCACCATAGTACAATATCATAGAGTACTAGTTTGAGATTTAATCCTGATGAGGTGAGGTATTCTCCTGCAATCTCAGTACCTATTCCAGAAAGTCCTAGCAAGATTCCGCCCAACGGAATGCCGATTACAAATAATCCGAGATTAACTAACGGCCCTGCTATTGCAATGTGGCCATTTTGTCTCCTAGTGACCAATCCGGCAACCATCACTGCCCCTGGCGCCATGAAAACAACGCCGAGGAATGCGGCAAGTGCTACTCCAAATTGCAGCCCTTTTGGATCTGCTCTAAACTCAGCCCAACAACCGTAGTGCTTTGCTACAACTTTGTGGCCAATTTCGTGTAATAAAAATGCTGGGCCCACTGCGATTAACATTACTGGCATTGAAATCAATAATGTCATCGCCCAAGCTGAACCTGAAACAAATTCATCGGTTCCAAATAATCCTCCTACTCTCATTAACCCTAAGGCCAAAGTAAAGGCCCCGGTTGCAAGGAGTAAGTGCCTTTGCTCCTCCTTTGAAAAGTGCCAAATCTTTCCTTTATGGTGCTCTATTGGCTGACGAGAATTAACTCCGAAGAAGCCGCCTATGCCTCCTTGACCTTCTCCAACTCCTACGTGTATTGTGCCGTCGTTAGAGCGATGAGCGTGAACTCTGTGTATACGGGGGGCCGCTTTTGGAAAGAGATCGTCTTCCAGAATATCGGCTCTCGGGTCCCTCGCCATCAGTGTGAACCTTGGGGGGTGGGCTTTGAAGCCTCGTGCGAAAGGGTTCTTGGCTTCCACTAAATAGCAGGGAATATGGCGATGCCGCGACGGGCGATGAAAGATCTGGGGTTCCAGGCTTGTTGTCTCCGATGCGACGCCCCCGATGCCGCTGGTTCGGAGAGGTGTCGTGGTTGCATTTCTCATCATAGAAAAATTAGAGAAGAAATTGCGAAGGCGCCGCAGGATGAGGAGTTATACCAATTTGCTCGGGAACTTTTGGCGCTTGCAGCATCTCCTCATAGACACGACCATGACGAAATACACGGGCCTTTTCTGATAGAGCAACAATACTTGGCCAATCAATTGACCGATGCTAAACCAGAACCTACTTCTGAAGATTTGGAAAGCCTCTTCGCAGCTCAAGCGGCAATAAAGAAGGCCAACCCAATCCAAGATATTGCTAATCAGAACCCTTGGAAAGACGAGTTGCCTTCTGATGAGGTCTTACAACACATGGCTGACGCACTTGAGGCCGAGGATGTTTCACATGGCGCTAGGACAATTCCGAGTCGCCCTATTGCCACAGTAGACCGTTCTGACCGCCTAGGAGAAGACCGTGCAATGGTTGACAAAATAGTAGGTGAACAAAGCGCTTCAGAGGCGCCTGAGCCACTGAAAGATGTTGTTGAAACGGCTACTATCGAAGAAAGAGTGCGCAGTAGGAAAGATTGGGACGATTCTGTTTCAAAGGTTTCAGACCTCTTAGATGATGATTTAGACCTATAGGTTTCTCTAGAAGTAATTAAATTAAAAGTTTATCAGACAATAGATGTGCGTTTCTACTCATCTCAAGACTCACAGCCATCTAGTGTGTAACTAACGCGAGTTGTCCCCTTGCCTTTGTTCTTTTTTCCGAGATATTCTAGGGTTCCAATTTCCCCTAATTCTCTGACGTGTGTGCCTGCACAAGGACAGAGGTCCACATTGTCCCCTATACGTATCACCCTAAGCTGTTTTACTGAAATTGGTAGCAAGTCCATATTCGTGCGATCCGGTGGCATAATCGCATTGATTTCGTCTCTTGTCATCACTGCGTCTGTTACTTCTAAATTGGATTCTACCATCTCGTTGGCTTTGTGAAATGTGTTCTCGATCATCTCTTCATCAAAGCGGATTGGTTTGAAATCGATACGTGACCGGTTAGCGTGGATTTGGTTGCCAACAGTTCTTGCCCCATCATATAATTCGTAGACTATTCCGCTGACAAGGTGCTGAGCAGTGTGCATTCTCATGTGAGCATGCCGTCGCTCCCAATCAATGTGGCCGATGACCGATTCGCCTTCGGTAAGACCGTGATCTTCCCCGACGTGATGAATGACTTCTCCTCTGCCTCGAACCTCGTTTACTACAACCTCGCCGCTCTGCCAGGATATTTTTCCAGTATCCCAATTCTGCCCGCCGCCTAAGGGGTAGAATAGGCTTCTATCCAGCATCACTGTATCTTCATCAGCCGCCGTTACCGTTGCTTCGAACTCAGTTAGATAGCATGCGTCAATGCTCTCCATGTACAGTTTCTCGGTCGCCATGTTTGGCGTATGGGGCCTCTCTCTCAAAGGCTTGCCTTGACGTAATCAACGGCATTTCGGAATATTTGCATGCATTCACTGAGCAATTCTTCGTTAACATCTGACCTTGTGTGGTGCGGGTGCAGGAAGTTTGCATATGCTGCTTCGGGATGCGGCATTAACCCGAAAATGAGCCCTGTCGGGTCACAAATCCCTGCAATATTACGGATACTTCCATTGGGACATAATGGGAAGGGGAGTGTTTCGTCGGTTATTCCTTGGCCGGGTTTTGTCGCTGGATCTACATATCTAACTGAAATCTGGTTGTTCGAGTCTAATTTATCGAGATCTGCTGCTGACGGCATGACAAATCGGCCTTCTCCGTGGCGGACGGGGCATTCGATTCGGGTGATTCCTTTGGTCCAAATGCACGGGCTGGCGGGATCAAATTCTAGAGTGACCCACCTGTCTTCATACCGTCCGCTATTGTTGAGAGTGAGGCTCGCTGTCTGATCGAAATCTGGAACTTCTACACCGGGTAATAATCCGGTTTTCACGAGAACTTGGAATCCATTACATATCCCTATTATTGGTTTGCCCGCGGCCACAAATGCACTGAGTTGCTCCCTCATTGCAAACCTCATTCGATTACCAAGAAGGCGGCCGGACCCGAGGTGGTCTCCGAAAGAAAAGCCACCAGGTACTGCGAGTATATGGAATTCCGAAAGGTCTCTTTCTCCATTAACAAAATGGTTGACGTGCACTCGTTCAGAGGTAGCTCCAGCAAGTTCGAACACCGCCGCAGTCTCACGGTCACAATTGATTCCAAATCCAAAGAGTACTGCTACCTTGGGTGTATCGGCCATCACTCATCACCTCCGGTCATATCGAGGCTACCTTTCCAAGCAGAGACCATCTCTGGTACATTTGCTTCGATGAGGATTTCATCGCCATCATGGATTGTCAAATCGTCACCGTCGGTGGTTTCGCCTAGATATGTGAGGTCGTGCCCAGACATTTGTTTGAGGAATGCGCTTCTCTTAGATTGTGCAACACCAACGATGATGCGGCCGAGTGATTCGCCCCATAATCGTCCAGTTTGGTCTGCATCTCCGGGCCCATCAATATCGATTTCAGCACCGGTTCTTCCACCAATGCACATCTCAGCTAATGCAACAGCAACTCCGCCCTCGCTGCAATCGTGGGCTGTTCGGACCAAGCCTGTTTGAATTGCTTTGGTGAGTGCTTTGTAATTGGAAAGGTTCCTTTCAGGGAATGGTAATCCTGGGACTTCGCCTCCAATTCCTTGGGCTTCTCCTGCTTCTGTTAGCATAAAGGCAAGTTCACTCGCCCCCAGTTCCTGTTTGGATTCTCCTATAATGTACAGGCTTTCTCCGGGCTTGAGGTCTGAAGTGGTTGTGTATCTCACGTCGGGGTGGTTTCCAAATACTGAGAAAAGGAGCGTTGGGGGGATTGAAATTTTGTTCTCTCCGCTTCCATAATCGTTCTTCATCGAGTCTTTTCCAGAAATACATGGCACGAAATAGGCTCTGCATATTCGCTCAAGTTCCCTGTTCGCACGAACTAATTGTGCAAGTTTGAATTTTCCGTCGGGCGTCTTCTTTGACTCGATAGGGTCTGGCCAACAGAAATTGTCTAAGCCGGCAATTCTCGATAGGTCGACGCCTGTGCAAACCGCGTTTCTTACCGCTTCATCGACTGCTGCGGCAGCCATTGCTCCAGCATCAATATCTGAATACCGAGGGGCGATTCCGTTTGAAACAACTAGGCCACGTGTAGACCCGTGTAACGGGGCGAGGACTCCTGCGTCACCAGGGCCATCTCTCTCTATTCCAACAAATGGTTTTACCGCAGTTTGTGCAATAACTTCGTGATCATATTGTCTAACCCATGTCTCCTTGGAGGCGATATTGGGTCGAGCGAGCATTCGAAGAAGAAGTGATGAATGGTTCATCTCACCTGGATATGTGAATTCTGGATGTGATGGTGTTGCCCATTCGCTTTCGAGGCGTAATTGGGGTACGCCGTCGTGAAGGAATTCTATCGGTAAAGAAGCAACTGTTGATTCGCCGTGCTTGACGTGGAATAGTCCTGTGTCGGTAAAATAAGCAACTAGACTTGCCTCAACTTCGTGTAATGCTGCAAGCGCTTCAAACGCAGGTGCATCTGCTTCAGTAACTGCAACGGTCATCCTCTCTTGAGATTCTGAAACTAATATTTCCCATGATGATAGTCCTTCTTGCTTCAGTGGGACCTTGGCCAAATCTATCTCGCAACCATTGGTATATTCTGCCATTTCTCCGATACTAGAAGATAGTCCGCCGGCCCCATTATCGGTGATACAAGTGATTAGTCCTGCGTCGCGCGCTTCAAGTATCATATCGACCATTTTTTTCTGAGTAATGGGGTCGCCAATCTGTACTGCGCTTGAAGGGGATTCTTCGGTTAATTCAAGGCTTGAAAATGTAGCTCCATGTATTCCATCATATCCTACTCTTCCGCCAACCATGTAAACGAGGTCGCCGGCCTTGGGGTTCTTTTCGTGTGATTCTCTTCCGTCGGCAAGGCGGCGTGGCATCATTCCAATTGTTCCGCAATAAACTAGGGGTTTACCGATGTACCGATCATCGAAAACAATCGCCCCGTTAACAGTAGGAATCCCGCTTTCGTTACCGCCTACACGAACTCCAGCGTGGACTCCTCTGAATACTCTTGAAGGAGGGAATAGGTTCTCTGGAAGGTCGCCTTCCCAGTTGGGCGGCCCGAAACAAAATACGTCGGTGTTGGCAATTGGCCGGGCACCAAGTCCGGTTCCGAGTATGTCGCGGTTAACACCTACAATTCCAGTCATCGCCCCGCCATATGGATCTAACGCACTAGGGGAATTGTGTGTTTCAGCCTTCATGCACATCGACCAATCGTCATCCCAGGCAATTACTCCTGAGTTATCGTGGAATACCGAAAGAAGCCAGTCGACTTCTTCTTTCATCTCAAGAGTTGGTTTCATGATGTGGGTCTTGAATAGAGAATCTATCTCGGAATCCTCTCCTGTTTCGGGATCGATGTGGTGTATGTGCGCTGCGAAAATCTTGTGCTTACAGTGCTCAGACCAAGTCTGTGCGAGGCATTCTAATTCAACATCGGTGGGTGCGCTTTCAGGTAGACCCATGGCAGCCCTCGCTGCTCGCACCTCTGGATTGCGGTAGTGCGCTTGGATTGTTTGCATCTCTTCTAAATTCAAAGCTAGTAATCCCTCGTCGGAGAGTTTGATTAATTCAGCATCCTCTATTTCAAGATCTATTGTTGCGGGTTGCAAATACTCTGAAGGTTCGACTGTTGGAAATGGTATCGCTGGGAGGTCTTCGGCACCTTCTGAAGTTAACGCTCTTTCAATTAATCCATTATGCAGTTGGCCTGCGAGCCACTTTGTGTCAGTTCCTTTGGGCACGCCGTTAAAGGCAAATGTAAGGTAAGTTGCAACTTGTGCGTCTTCGCCACAATCGGGGAAAATTGTTCTAAATCCATCTAATGCTGCCTTCCCGGGGTTATCGGTAACGCCGGGTTTGAATCCTATTGAAATTGAAATGTCCGGCCTATTTGGAAACAAGGATGTGTCCTCAAGGGCTAATGCATCGACGGTTCCAATTTCGATAATCGGGTCGGTAAATAGGTCATCAACGCGAAGGCCTATTGTTGCAGAATCTAATTCGCTTTTCACTAGAAATCCAACAATACTACGGATAGAAGAAATCTCAAGCCCGTGGTCTGCAGAGAGTTGCCTCTTCACCAATTCTCCACGAACGTCGCGCATCCCCTCTCCTTGTCTTGGAGTGACTTCGACTCTGACAATGTTCGAGGCCATGGAACCACCTGCCCCTTAGGGGCAGGTCGGCGGCGGTGAGGACCGTCCATGAATGCTACGCCGTGCGCGACCTCTTCGTTTTCAGGGAAATTTGGGTAATTCGGGGGGAAATTACAGCAGTTTTGCAAGGTATTTACCGGTATGGCTTGTCTTGCATTTTGCTACTTGTTCAGGGGTTCCTTCGGCGACGAGTTTACCTCCTCGGTCGCCCCCCTCGGGACCAAGGTCTATCACCCAATCTGCAGACTTTATCACATCTAGATGATGTTCTATGACTACCACCGTGTGGCCTCTTGTTCTAAGGCGTAGTAAGACTTCTATCAATTGATTTA
>Ga0315326_10001202_pt1 | contig 13341 bp, 10 predicted proteins | sample M180m32315metaG_FD_203457 | JGI IMG/M metagenome (GOLD analysis project Ga0315326, IMG submission 203457) | Ammonia-oxidizing marine archaeal communities from Monterey Bay, California, United States - M1 80m 32315 | ecosystem: Environmental > Aquatic > Marine > Coastal | place: USA: California... | reverse complement strand
GGCATACCAACCGCTGCCGAAGTGGCAATAGCGTTTTTAATTGCAAGATTGTTGTATGTCAAGAATGGAGTGGTCATTGTGCCACCACCAATGCCCACAATCGCTGAAACTAGGCCGATAATATAACCAACAATTATCCAAATCCAACGAGATAAATTGTCGGCATGTCCCGATGCGCTGACGCCAAACCACATAATGAGGGCGACACTTATTTCAAAGCAAGCAAAGAAAATGCGCATGAAATCAAAGCTCATCTGTTTTGCGACAAATGCACCGCAATAGGCGCCGAGTAAAATAGTCGGCGTCAATTTAATAAAATATCGCCAAACAATTGCACCATGCCGATGATGGGCATATACACTGGAAATCGAAGTAAAGACAATCGCCGCAAGGGCTGTACCAACCGCTGTATGCATTAAAATCGATTGCTCGATAGTTGGCGCTAAAAGGTAGAGCAAAACCGGCACCATAATCAAACCGCCGCCAACACCCAGCAGGCCAGCGATAAAACCTGCAAAGGCACCCAGAAATAATAAAGGAATAATTTCAGCCATTAGTCAGCCCAGTTAACAATGCTATCATTATATAACCAACAATTACCCAAATCCAACGAGATAAATTGTCAGCGTGTTCCGATGAGCGGCACAAATAGAGGCGATTTTTTAACTGTATAAGTTAATGACATTTGGCATGATATCACAACATATCAAGCAATTTAGTCAGGAAAATGAGTCTAACGCCAAGCATCTGGAACAAATTTACCATCATATTTTTTGCTCTAGTTGCTTTGAATATTGTTGCTCACCATGCCTTTATTGAGCCAGATGTATTCACAGCCCGGAACTACATTTTTCATGTGACTACCAAGCCCTTGATAATGTCTTTAGCCTTATTTGTATTAGTTAAATATTTAAGCCAAAAAGAGCATCAAAACTGGCTGATGGTTGCATTTACTTATTCTTTGCTTGGTGATGTATTAGTAATGGGTCAAGGCATTAATGGCCTCTTCTTTGCTGGCGGAATAATTGCATTCTTTATAACTCAAACCAGTTATATTGTGTATTTTCAACGATCAGCAAGTGGCTGGCTGGGCCGAAATACCGCAACAAAGGTTTTGCAAGTGTTGGTTGTCTTATATGCCACTGGCTTTTATTTGTTGTTGCTTCCTCATTTAGGTGGTTTCTGGATTTTGGTTTTGTTATATCAGATTAGCATAACAGTAATGGGCGTAATGGCTGTAGGGAGGCGTGGTCGCGTTAATTTTGAAGCGTATATTTATACTGCTATCGGCGCCTTTGGTTTACTCTTGGCTAATAGTATTTTTGCCTACAGCAAATTCGTAGCCTCCCAGAAATTTGACGAGCTTAGCAGCATTCTAATAACACTCTCATACTTTTCCGGTCAGTATATGATTTTAAAAGGGTTTGTCGCATTAAAGGCGCCACAACCATCTGGAGCATAATCCAATCTTTCTCTTGCGGCCTAACTGTCAGGCAAGAAAATCTGCATTATCAGCCACTCAATAATTAGTGCTGGTTTTTCCTCGCCTTTTACCTCTATGGTAACATCCAACTTCAAAACGAATTGACCAGGATTTTTTTCATAAACCTCGACAACTTTGCAAAGGGCTCGAACCTCACTTCCTACTTTAACAGGCGAGATAAACCTAACTTTATCATAACCATAATTCAACATTACATCTGCACTCTTGGCCTCCACTAAACTCTCACCAATAAGGCGGGGAAGTAATGATACAATCAACAATCCATGTGCCACTGTACCGCCAAAGGATGAATGTTTAGCTCTTTCAGGATCCACGTGAATAAATTGGTGGTCAAGTGTGGCATCCGCAAAAGCGTCAATACGGCCTTGATCAATCTTAAACCACAGACTAGGTGCGGCTCGAAACCCTAATATAGTGCTTATATTATCCTTATTCACGATTTTCATCATTCAAATCTCGTCCGTCACCGCTCTGTTAACTTTTGAAGAGTTATTTGTCGCCAAGTAAGCGCCAGCACCTATAATTAAGCAAGCCCCAATAATCGAATTCATGGCGAGTTTCTCGTTAAAAAAGAACCAGCCCAAAAAGATGGCTGCTGGTGTTTGAATATAGAGCATAACACTCACCTGGCCAACATTAGGTCGGGCCTGTTGTAGGGCATAAGCGAGCATTGCTAATCCGACACATGCAGAGAGAGATGTCAGCTGTATCCAGAAAAGCGTTTTTAGATCTGGCACGCCTCTTTCGAACAATAACCACAAAATACCCCCGACAAATGCCAATAAACCCGTCCCCCAAAATGTAAATCCCAGTGGTGTAACTCGATGAGCATTGCCTGCAACAAATGTGTGGGAACCGCCCTGAATAATGGCCGTAATCAGTGCAAGAAATAAAAAAGAACTGGCAGAGTCAAATCTTGGGTCAATGATTAGCCATAAACCCAATACACATAATATGATTACAATATATATTTGCTTATTTAGAGCTTCTTTAAAAAAAATAACTGAAAAAATTAACGTAAAAACGGGTGTAAGCTGAGTAATCATAATGTGTTGCGAAAATGGATTGTGTAGCAAGCTATTAAACAAAAAATAGCCAGCCATAACCAAAAACAAGCCACGAATGAGCAAAGTCTTAGGATATTTCGGGTACAAATGATGTCGAACCCCGCCCATATTCCTTGACAAGATCAGCAAAAAAATTGCGCCAGATGGCCAAGCAAAAAAGAATAACGTAGCCATACTGGTGCCGGTGGCAGTTATATTTTTGATAATAAAATCTGCCAAAACCATAAAAATTGCGCCGGCCGTAGCCCAAATAAATGCTTTAACCGGCGTTTTAGATGTATTTATCACTCAACTTAGCCTAATAATTACGGAGTTCACGACGCAAGATTTTGCCTACCGTAGATTTGGGTAACTCATCAATAAATTCCACATATTTTGGCACTTTATAAGCCGCTAAATTGTCACGGCAATAATTTTGCACTTCTGAACCAGAAAGACCATCACGTGAGCGAACAGCAAACGCTTTCACTGACTCGCCGGTTTTGTCATCAGGCACGCCAATTACTGCAACCTCTACAATATCGGTCATTTCCGCAATAACATTCTCAATCTCAGTTGGGTAAACGTTAAAACCGGAAACAAGCACCATGTCTTTAATTCGGTCAACAATTTTATAATAACCCTCTTCGGTAAGAATGGCTACATCTCCTGTTTTAAAAAAACCATCTTCTGTCATAACTTCTGCGTTTGCTTCTGGATTACGCCAATAACCCTTCATAACTTGCGGCCCTCTAGCCCAAAGCTCGCCTGGCTCGCCATCTTTAACAATATTACCTCTATCATCTCGCAAGGTAATCTCGGTTGATGGCATTGGAAGTCCGACTGTTTCAGTAAAATGCCGAATTTCTAGCGGATTAAGGGTCAAAATTGGTGATGTCTCACTAAGCCCATAACCCTCTTTAATGTGCTGCCCTGTAAACTCCAGCCATTTATCTGACACAACTCGCTGAATGGCTGCCCCACCACCCCAAGCGGCCTTAAGGTTATCAAAATCAAGATCGGCAAAACCCGGCGTATGCAAAAGGCCGTTATAGAGCGTGTTAACGCCTGAGATTGCACTGAATTTCCATTTATCGAGCTCAGCAACAAAGCCGGGCATGTCCCTCGGATTAGCGATCAAAACATTCAGTGCGCCATATTTAAAGTACGATAAGAAATTCACCATTAAGGCAAAGATGTGATAAAGCGGCAACGCAGTAATTACAACCTCTTTACCATCAAGGGTTATTTCACCAGCAACAGCGTCATACATCATAATATTCGCCACTAAATTACCGTGTGTTAATGCTGCACCCTTTGATAAGCCAGTTGTTCCGCCTGTATATTGAAGAAATATTAAATCGGACAGCTTGAGATTAGGTTTAGTAAAACTTAAATCTTTGCCGCGCTCCAGAACATTATTGAGTGTTATGGTGTCTCTATATTTTTCATTCACCTCTGGTGAGGGCAGCCTTCCATTTGTGGCATCACCTAAATTAACTATAACAATATTTTTTATTGAGGTCTGATCAACCATCTCAGCCAATACGTCTGTGACCCCGCCATAAATAATAATGGTGTCGGTGTCCGCATCATTAAGCTGATGAGTGAGTTCTCTGGCTGTATAAAGTGGGTTAACGTTAACTTGAATTAAGCCCGCCTTCAAAATGCCCAACATCGCCACAGGAAAGGCCATAATATTAGGTGACATTAACGCCACACGATCACCCTTTGTTAGGCCAAGATCTGTCTGCAAGTAAGCTGCAACATAATCAGATTTTCGGTCAATTTCGGCATAACTCAGCACCTGACCAAAACTTGAAAAAGCTGGGCGATCAGAAAATTTTTCACACGACTGTCGAACCAGATCCACTATCGAACTATAAGCATTTTCATCTATGGTTTTGGCAAACGATTTTGGCTGGTTGTTTAAAAAATGATGTGGCATTGTGCTCATTAACTCTTTCTCCAGTTATTAGGATTATTGTTTGGTTATTTTGAACGGACGTAATTGTCGACGACTAACAAGCTCTACTTGGTCGCCAAAGTGCTTGCTGTCTGGGTGGCTTGACTGGCCGTACGATACGAGCGAGCCACCTTCTACACCCTCTGGTGTGAACTGAGCCACCATTACAAAGGTTTCACCGCCTTCATTCTCAATACGATTGGCAGGCAATGCACCACCCTTAATAAATGGTCTTAGTGCTGGCTTAAGCGGGATAGCAGAGATGATACCCATTGGGTCACCCGGTCCACCTACCGCAGGAAAGCTGTACTTTCCATGACTTATTGTTAAAACATCACCCCAAGCCACATCAAGTGCATGACCTTCTTCTGTGAGAATTTCGGCTGCTTTTTCAAGTATTGACAGGGCATGCGTCATATTGGCAATTTTTCCCGGTTTTAGAAGCGAATCCATATGACGCTCCGGATCGGCTGCAAGAACTTGGTCGTAGCTATCAGAGAATAATGGCGAAGCATTAGTATCAACAATGCCTAAATTTAACAGCCAATGCAGAAATAAGTAAGCACCCTTGCTGCTAGGGTTGGTATGAAAATCCCATGACGCCAAAACTTTTTTGCAAGCCTGTAACGCCTGAGTGTGACCTTCATTAATAGCTTTACACATTTGCGGCACTACTCTAAATGCCAACTCTACTCGAGTAGAGAGCTTAGCTTTTGTAAACGAATCCAAATCAAATTGCTCTTGCTCTGCGAGTATGCGGGAAAAGCTTTGGCAACGAATATTACTAAATACCGGACAAAGCCAATCAGGATGATCTGCAGGGTCAAACGGCGAAGGCAGTGTTGCAAAATGCGGCGAATCGTTACAATTTTGCAGCCAACCAGAATCAGGATCTTCGCATTTGAGCAACTGCTCGTAGCTAACTTGGCCTTTAGCAATATTAGCCGACAAGTGACCATCCAAAACATGCCACCAGTCCTCCCAAGAGCCTTTCTCTCTTTGAGGGGCGAGCGAATGCCAACTGAAGTGAATATGGCTGCTCTGATCTTGCGAGTCCCTACCAGCGTAAATCGTATTAAACAATGGCAATTGGTGTTGCTTCAATGCGGTTTGAAAGCCACTCAAACTTTGAGCACGCATCATGTCTAGCAGCTGCCGCAAAAGACAAACATTACCTCTACTTCCAACATTGATTAGCAATAATTTTTCATCTCTAGTAGCAATTGCGTGAGCGTTATGGGCGCTTGAATAAGCAACCATATGCTGATAAATCTCTTGCTCTCCATTGTCTGTACGCACTTTAACCGCCTCTCCACTCAGGCTAAGAGTTTGCTTGGTATTATCAAGTTCAAATTGACCATTATCAGCACTCAATTCGTAAAAAGTAATGCCATTTTGAGTATTTACAGTGCCACCGTAACCAAGATGTGCATTACAGCCCATAATTGGCATGGGCCAACCTAGCATAGCAGCGCCTTGAAAACAAAATCCACTACCGTCTGTAAGCTCAAGACGAGCTTCAGTAAATGTATTCAAATCCACATCCCACTGTGTATGTGGATTAATCACCAACATGGGGTGACCCTCTTTGCTTTTACTTGGTCCAATAGCGCAATTATTTGATCCTGCATTTGCAAAATCTTGCCAACTTGGTAATGAAATTTCTTTGCTTTGCATCCAAGTGGCTATTGTCGGTAAACGAAGCATCATTTGAAAGCCAATTAAAATATTCAGCGTATGGCCGAGAACTGCTTTGGGTGTTATTTTTACATCCCTCAAGCGAGAATCAAAACGCTCCGGATATTCCTCGCGACACTCGTTTACGCCTGTAACAAAGGCTGTAATACAAGCCTTAACCTCATCATCTTGATTCGACCAAGCCTCATCTGCTAACTGCGGTATTTGCAGGCTGCGAACCAGTACATCGGATTGCAAAAAATCGACGCCGTCTGGTTGTTTGGTCAGATTGCTTGCACCAAAGTCGGAGTGAGCGCCAACGTACTCAGCACTTCGTCCCTGACCCCTTAAGTAGGCCAACAACAATAAGTTCGGATTTAAAAATGTCTGCGCAAACCCCCACCCTTGACATAAACCCGACATTGTAGTCGAACTAATGATTGGCATACCCCACTCATCCCATTGCAGTTGATAAGATCGGGTTTTACGTGGGTTGCATTCTGACATTATTTACCCCTTTCTAGTTTTCAAAATTTACATAATCTGGCACAGGACTCACCTGCAAAACACCCATTGCTGCCCTATACAGCATATTTACCATTGTCACTTCGTCAATATTTTGAAGACTAACCTTATGTGATGCTCTATTAGCCAACCAACCAGAAATCAATTGCGTCGCCTGTCGAAATGCTTGTTCGTGATTTGGAGCCTTAACTTCATTTTTAAACGGCTTGCCAGATTCAATAACCGCTTTTGATAATTCTTGAGATAAGCTCTGTAGTCGATTCCATACTTGTGGGTTAGCAATGGAAACTTCATTAATGGCACGATAAAAGCCCTGATTCATTTCAACTATTGCCACATTACGATAGACGACTCGATAAATTAATTCTCCAAGGGTGCCTGGCAGCTCTTCATGAAGTTGTTCAATAGCTTCACGACATTTCTCCATATACTGATCCAGCATGTAATCAAACAAAGCCTCTTTATTCTGAAAGCGAAAGTAAAAACCTCCAGTAGAAGACCCTGAGAGCTTAACAATATCACTCACCCTAGCTCCAGCATAACCCTTCTCTGAAAAAATAGTTTGCGCAGCTTCGATAATTTTTCGCTCAGCTTCTATGCCGCGCTGCTGTTTTGGTGCCTTTCTGCTTTCTGTCATAATATAATTTTAAGAATAGAACTAGACTTTCAGTTCTAGTTAGTTTAGACTAAGATTAAGACAAATGTCAAGAAAATGAAATTATTTACTATCAAAGAGCCCCTATAAGCTCTGAATACTTAACAATAAAGGCTTTAATTATGACCAATAACTTATGGCAATTATCTGCAACTGAAACAGCTTGTCAAATAAAGGATGGTAGCATTAGTTGCGAAGCAGTAATGATCGCACATTTAAAGCGCCTCGACCAAACAAACATATTGAATGCTGTCACCACTCGGTTCGATGATGACGCATTACAAGCCGCGCGAAATGCTGATAAAGTACTGGCTAACGGTCAAGATGTTGGGCCATTACACGGCGTACCTATCACGATTAAAGAGAATGTTGATCAGATAGGGCAAGCAACTAGTCATGGCGTTTTAGATTTTAAAGATAACCATTCTACTGAGGACTCACCACTTGTAAAAAACCTCTTGGGCGCTGGCGCAATTCCTCTAGGACGCACCAATACTCCTGAACTAGCATGGCGCTTTCATACCGAAAATGAAATTTTTGGTGCAACACTTAACCCATGGAACTCCAAGCTAACGCCAGGCGGATCTAGTGGTGGAGCAGCTAGTTCAGTCGCTGTAGGAGTTGGCTGCATTGCACACGGTAATGACCTTGCAGGTTCAATACGCGGCCCAGCTTATTGTTGTGGAATTACTGGCATTCGTCCTACAAAAGGACGCATACCTTACTACAATAGTACGAACTATTTCGAAAGACAAATGACGGTCCAACTTTCCTCAGTACAAGGGCCCCTTGCTCGAAACGTTGCAGACGTCAAACTGGCATATGAAGCCATGCAGGGCCACTCAAGTCTTGACCCGTGGTCATTACCTAAGTTTAAAAATAAGCAATCTGGCATCAAAAAAATAGCGCTTTTCAAAGACCCGATATGCTTAGGAATTCACCATGCAGTCAATACAGCACTTGATAATGCTGCCGAAGCCTACAGAGAGGCTGGATATGCAGTAGAAATTGCCACACCGCCAAGTCTTAAAGATATAAGAGAAACTTACTTAAGCCTGGTGGTAACAGAGCTAAGCATCGTAAAAGATACTATCATTAACAAATTTGGCTCTGGCCAACTCAGGCGTGCAATGAATTATTATCAAAAAATACACGCTCCACTTGACCTGGCTGGTTACGCCAAAGGTCTCGCAAAACGAGGGCACTTTCATAGAGAATGGGACCAATTTCAGCAGGAGTACCAAGTGGTCTTAGCGCCCGTATACACCACGCCGCCATTTGTTGCAGGAAAGGACTTGGAGTCTGTTGAAGCACTCCAAGACATTAGTGATAGCGCCGCTTGCATGACATCAATGAATTTTCTTGATTTGCCTTCGATGAGTGTGCCTACGAACGTTCGCGAACTGGGCGTCCCCATTGGTGTACAGGTTATTGGTCCGCGATACGGAGAAGATTGTTGCTTTGAGGCCGCACAAGTATTGGAGGATGCATTTGGCTGCCCGAGCGATGAACTACTCAATGAACAAGCCAGCTAAAATAGTCACCAACAATTCAAAAAACCGCTCATTGTACGACATAAGTTCACGCCCCAACATGCAGACAACTCTAGCCTACCACGTGAGATAAGTACATTTAGTTGAGGTTTTTAAGCTCCCTTCTTAATACTTTACCAACGTTGGTTTTTGGCAATTCCTCAATAAACTGAACATGTTTTGGCACTTTGTAAGCGGTTAAATTTTCACGGCAGAATGCAATCAATTCTTCTGCTGTCAGACTTTGGCCTTCATGAAGAACTGCAAAAACTTTCACCGCCTCTAAAGATTTTTCACTTTCAACACCAACACACCCGCACTCCATCACTGCAGGATGTTCAGCAACCACGGCTTCCACCTCATTAGGGTACACATTAAAGCCAGAGACAATAATCATGTCTTTCTTGCGATCAACGATAAAGACATGGCCAGTTTCATCAATTGTGGCAATATCACCAGAATTAAACCAACCGCTCTCGTCTACACCAGAGTCTTGGGTTTTCCAATAACCTTGCATAACTTGAGGTCCACGAATACACAGCTCTCCAGCCTCGCCAGTCGGCAACGCCTTACCATTATCGCCTCTAACTTCCACTTCAGTAAAAAGTGCGGTCTTACCAATACTGCCAGTGAAAGCTGGAGAGTCATACTCCATCGAGGTCACCAAAGGAGATGTCTCAGTTAATCCGTACGCTTGAAGCAACACTGTGCCAGTAACTTTCTCCCACTTTTCTGCAGTTGAAGGCAATGTGGCCATACCGCCTGACAACGCTCCAATAAAGTCACTAAAATCCAACTTACGAAAATCTTCATTATTAAGTAATGCTTCAAACAAGGTATTTACACCAGATAAAACATGGAATTTTTGTTTTTTGAGTGTCCCAACAAAAGTTGGTAAATCTCTGGGATTTGTAATTAATACATTTTTCGCGCCATGATAAAACAGGGCAAAAGGATGGGCTGTTAGAGCGAAAATGTGATACAAGGGCAAAGGACAAACTACAGTAATCTGGCCATCTGTTGGCTTGTCAAACCACTCAGGATTAAAGATATGGTATGCCTGGGCTGAGTTAGCCATTAGATTACGATGAGTAAGTATAGCTCCTTTGGAAACACCTGTTGTTCCTCCGGTGTATTGCAAGAATGCCATGTGCTCAATTGGTAGATCAATATCGGTAAAAATCTCTTTAGTGTTGCCTTGCATTACCTTGCCAAAGGCAAGTGTGTTGCTCAAGCTAAATTTTGGCACAAGTTTTTTAATTTTTCTTACGACAAGATTAATAATCTTACCTTTGAAGCCAAGTAAGTCACCCACAGTAGTAAGCACAACTTTATCAACACTTGCAAGGTTTGCGCTAGCAACTACAGCACCTGCACCCTCCCAACACAGTAGTATGCTGGCCTCCGAATCTTTCAATACATGTTCAAGCTCCCGCTTGGTATAAAGAGGGTTAATATTTACCACAGTCATTCCAGCCTTCAACGCGCCATAAACAATTACGGGGTAGGCCATCATATTTGGCATCATCACCGCAACTTTGTCTCCAACATTGGCATTTTGAGAAAACCATAAAGCCAAATGATTCACCCGCTCTGCAAGTTGTGTATAACTCATTTCAACATCAAAACTTTCAAAAGCAACTAGATCTTTATGTCGACTACAAGCCGTGTTAAAGAAATCGACTAGATTACTATTATTTTGAAAAATTTCCGTTTCTTCAAGACTTTGTGGCACTTGATTGCTCATACTTCCCCCTAGATTGTTTTTTTATGGCTCTTCTTTTAGCTTATTTTCAAACATTGTTTTATAGCGATTGTACACCTCTCCATCCTCTCTATAAGCATAACAAGAGTCAACAAATTTTTCTTTAATATAGGTCAAATTTTCGAGAGTGAGCTGACTCTCTTCTAACGCCTCATCGTGCTGAATGGTTTGGAAAGAAACTGTGGCAGCATAAGCCAGCATATCTGAAATATGACGACAACCTTTTCCACCACCCAGCACTTTAAGAACTTTTTTATTAAAGCCGGGCTTGACAAACTCACCCTTCAATAGATGACAGTTATCAACGGCTGCAGGGCAAATACTGTAAGGAGATTCATTAATCACTGCTTCTATATCAACAATTTCGTTTTTACTTGTCATTGTTAATCGAATAGCCATATCGTGCAAAGCCTCACCAGCAGCAATATAACCCCTGTCCCGGTTATTAAACGAATAAGTTTTTTTGTCTGTCAATATTACTTCAATATCCCAAAGACCGTCTTCTCTTTTATAACCATTACCGATCAGTCTTCGTCTATGCCTAAGATCTCTTTTAGCGGGCTTGCTTAACATCCTTTTCTCCAAATAAAACAGACGAACACTTACACTTTCTTAAAAATTCCAGCTGCGCCCATACCTGTGCCGATACACATGGAAATCATACCGTATTCAACATCATTTCTTTGCATGGCAGACACCAAAGTTGCTGTTCTGATTGCGCCGGTTGCACCCAACGGATGTCCAAGAGCAATAGCTCCACCTTGTGGATTGACTTTTTCCTTGTCTAGATCAAGTTCATTAATGACAGCAAGTGCCTGAGCAGCAAAAGCCTCATTTAGTTCTATCCAGCCAATATCATCTAATGTCAGTCCGGCTTTATCTAGCGCTTTAGGAATCGCCTCAACAGGACCAATGCCCATGATTTCCGCGGGAACGCCTGCAACAGCGTACGCAATAAACTCGGCTTTCGGCGTTAAATTGTATTTCTTAACAGCAGCTTCACTGGCAATCAACACCGCTGCAGCGCCATCTGACATTTGCGAGCTTGTAGCTGCAGTAACCGAGCCTTCTTGCGCAAAAACTGTTCTTAGTTTGCCTAATGCTTCAATGCTACTACCCTCTCTAGGGCCTTCGTCTTGTGAGATAATATTTGTCTTTACACTGTACTCTTTGGTTTCTAACGAGTAGATAGACTCTGTGGTTGTGATTGGTGCAATTTCATCGGCAAATAAACCCTCTTTATTGGCCTTCAGCGCTTTTTCATGACTCTCTAAAGCAAACGCATCTTGATCTTCTCTGGATATATTGTATTTATCAGCAACTTTTTCAGCAGTTAAACCCATGCCATAAGCAATTGCCTTATTGTCGTCTTCGAACACTTTTGGGTTGACCGATGGCTTGAACCCCATCATCGGCACAGTGCTCATACTCTCTACGCCAGCAGCTATAACAAGCTCGGCTGAACCAGATTTAACCATCTCTGCGGCATTAGCAACCGCCTGCAAACCGGAAGCACAGAAACGATTCAGCGTATAAGCTGGTGTTGTGTCTGGCAAGCCCGCAAGTAGTGTTGTAATACGTGCCACATTAAGACCTTGAGGGCCTTCAGGCATAGCACAGCCAACAACAACATCGTCGATATTGTTTTTGACTTCATCGCCATTACTTAGGGTTGAGAAAACACTTTGAATGGAGTGGATTAACAAATCATCGCCTCTGGTTTTAGATAAACTACCACGCGCTTTGCCAACAGGGGTTCTTTTTGCCTCAATAATATAAGCTTTTGTCATTCTAATCTCCAATTAATTGCGCAGCGGCTTGCTGTTTCTCAGCATAAATTCAATTCTATCCTGGGTTTTTTCAGTGCCCAACAGTTTTAAGAAAGCATCCCTTTCAAGGTCAAGCATCATTTCTGAGTTGATCAAGGCATTTTCCTCAACCTCTGAACCGGTCATTACTTTAGCCACTTCTGTGACACATAACTTATCATGGTCGGAAATGAATCCACCGCCATAAAGGTTAGCGATTTGTGCCATTGCGTTAGCATAGCCAGCTTTGCCAACAACTTTAAACGGCGTATCTTGAGGCGACTTGAAGCCAGACTCCAACATCGCAACTGCCTGTTGCTTGGCAACGTAGAGAAGCTCATTTGGATGGGTAATAATTATATCATCCGCTTTCAAATAACCCATCTGCCTGGCCTCTAGCGCACTCATCGAGACTTTTGCCATGGCAATTTGCTCAAAGTACTTAGCCAGCAATGGAAAAATATCATCGCCCTCTTTATTGGTGTAAGCGCGAAGTGCCATTTCCTTAGAGCCACATCCTGCAGGCAATGCACCTATACCAACCTCCACTAAACCAATATATGAATTCATCGACGAGACTACACGGTTACAATGAAGCAGCAATTCACAGCCGCCGCCAAGTGCCAAACCATCAACCGCCGCCACAGTCAGAATCTTGCCATGCTTAAGGCGCATCATCATTTTCTGTAATACGCTAATCATACTTTTAACGGAAGTTAGTTCACCCAATTTTGGCAAATTTGGATTCATCACTTCAAAAGCTTTTTTCTTTGCTTTAGCCGTCAAACCTGGCTCTTTTTCAAGCAAGCCCAGTTTTACTGCTGAAATAACCTCATATAGATTGGCGCCCGCACAAAAATGCT
>Ga0315326_10001200_pt1 | contig 13353 bp, 15 predicted proteins | sample M180m32315metaG_FD_203457 | JGI IMG/M metagenome (GOLD analysis project Ga0315326, IMG submission 203457) | Ammonia-oxidizing marine archaeal communities from Monterey Bay, California, United States - M1 80m 32315 | ecosystem: Environmental > Aquatic > Marine > Coastal | place: USA: California... | reverse complement strand
AGATATGATCATTATTTTCTTTTCAGGATCTTTAAAGAGAGTCCAGAGGACGAAGGCTCCTGTGATCCAACTCTTTCCAACTCCACGGAAAGCTTGAATCTGGAGACGTTTAGGTCCATTCTGAAGATAGTCTGCGATTGCATATTGGGCACGTGTCGGCGAGGGTAAGTCTAGTTGTTCCCACAGAGCTTGTAGGAACAATTTAAAATCGTCTCGTAGGGCGGTTACTATATCATTCATACATTATCTATGTTATATGCATAAGTTGGACCTTGTGCGTCTTTAAATTGTCGATAAGATCCTCTCATTAATTCACCTTCTCTTGGTGCTATATCACTACCTAAATCTATTTGTTCATCTATATACTTTTCCATAGTTTTTACGTCAAGTTCTACATCATCTTTAACTATAGGTCCAATGGATTCTTTCATACGATCACTTAATTCTTTACTTTCTTCTCTTGTAAGATCAATAGCTTTATCCAAATCTATAGCTTCTTGACTTGGTTTTCCACCTTTCTTTTTAAAAGCTTTGAATATTTTTTGACCATCACCTTCAGGTATTGGAATACCAGCTTGTTGATATTCTCCTATCATCACTTTTTTTAAATCATCTTTTAAAGAATCTTTTAGTTTTCTACTTTGAATAACTTTTATCCTATCAGCTTCAGGAAGTTGCATATAAGCTCGCTTACCTAAATCCATCTTTCTTCTCATAGGAACTGCTAATTCATCTAAAGATCGTTTAAAATCTTGAGTTAACTTTTGCATATCTGGAAGATCAGTAATATCTTGGACTTGATCTTTTAATGCTTGTCCTGATTTTTGAACACCTTCTTTTATTAATTCATTATGAGACCAACTATGAGATAATCTAGGATAAGCTTCTACACCAAAATCACCCATACCAAAGCCATATGAATTTGCCATATGATTTAGGTTAATGACGTCCATCTTAGTACCTTTACCAGCTTCAACAAGTCTCATTGCTGTATCAACATAAGCAGAGTATACTGATTTCATAAGTTCATGATGTAACTCTTGGAAAGTCATACCTTTTATTGAAGATCCTACAAACTCACCCAATTCATCATATACAGGATCCCCTACTTCAAAAGGTATTCCAGCTTTAGCTTTTTGACCTGCTTTCTTTAACCATTTTTTAATTTGCCCAGGGATTTGAGCAATAGTTGTTCTTCTATTTAATAGATCTTCACTAAAGTTTGGTTTAGGTTTTGCAAGTGCTGTTTCCATACCAGATACTGATTTAGCTTGATTCTTCTCTAATTGAGCAAGTTCATCAGTATAATCTACACCTTTTTCTAAATAATTTAGATCATCTGAAACTGTAGGTGCGAATGGATCTCTTGTTTCAGGTAATGGTGTACCATCAACATCAGCTTGTAAAACTCGCTTACCTTCTGTAATTTCAGTTAGTTTAGGTTTAATATGATTAGCTGTATCATTAGTAAGTAAAGCACCAATTGCTTCATCATCACCACCATCTGCTGCAAGAATACGCTCATACATTTGACGACCATCATCAGGATTTATATCAACTTGGTTTTGTATGAGTTTTTTAGTTGAAGAATGAGTATCCTGCCAAAATGGTACATCTTTTAAACTATTATCTAAAGCTCTTCCACTATTAACAAGAGATTCTTCTATTAGTGGTTTAGCAGTTTTTGTGACAACTGGTAAGGCTTCTTTTAAAACAGTTGGAGCTGTTTCTTTAACTGCTGCTTTAGTAAGAGCTTTTAATCCTCCACCTAGTATATTTGGCATAGTTTATTCTCCTTCATAATGTATTCTTAAGCGTTCTTTCAAAGCTTTAGGTGTAAAATACTCTTCAGATTCTTTTACATTCACGGCATCAGGATAATCAAAACTTTGAGATAGTCTTTTGCCCCAACCAACTTTATTTAAAACGCCTTGTTCTCTCCATCTTTTAGTATTCTCCCTATCTTCTTTTTCAGCTATTTTTAAAGCCTGAGCTTTTTCTGCAGAACTTAATTTAGGTTTATGGTAGAGATGAGACTTATCTCCAGGTTGAGGTCCACTAGTATCAAGTGGAAAACCTCCTTTCGGAACAATAATAAAACCATCTTTATCAACCTTATTAACTGTAGTTCTAGCTTTTAACGCTGCTTTATTTTTAGCTTCTTGAAGTTTATTATAGGCTTTTTCATTTTTAGCATCTTCAGTTCTAGCTTTATTTACCCGTTTAAAGGCTTCAACTGTATCTTTAGGACGATAACCAACAGCACGGAAAGGAAGTAATGCACTAAATCTAGCAAGTCTGCCTGCATTAGCTACACTTTCTGAAAACATATTAGTATCAATTCTATGCAGCTTTACTCTACCAGTCTTTTCACCTTTCTTATATTGAACCCATTTACCTCCTTCTTTTTTCCAACCAGTATTTTGAGGACTCCATCCAAGAGTATCACCTTCTTGGTATTGTTTCTTAGCCTTTTTTAGTTTTCCCATGTTTAGCTTTTAAACGACTTTTACGGTTAGTTGATGGTTTTTGTAATCGACCTTCTGTTTTACTACCTTTATAATGGGCAGCATCAAGACCATCGTGGTTACCTTTGGTACCAAGTTTGATATTCAATCTATCAGCATTCCTTCTGATTTCTTTACCCTTCTCCGTCTGCATATAAGCTCGTTGCTGTTTATTACGTTTAGCTTTAGCTTTAGGGTTACTTTTATAGTAGCTAGACGTTGACTTTGCCATACATCCTCCGTTTAACCAGTTCAGGGTCTACTTTAGGCATTATACGGTTTAACTTATCTAATGGGTTTCCATCGTAAGCAACACCACTAATATCATTTATTTTAAGCCAATCACAGGCTGCTTTTAAGTCCTGAGTAGTAGCCTCACCACCTTTGACCCGTTTAAGGAATTCATTGGTGACGAGGTTATGTAACTCATTGAACTGTTGTTCTGTAGCTTTAGCCATGTTTTATCTTTTTAGGCGAATGCTTATTAAAGGCAGTTTGTACACCTTTATTTTTCTTGTTCTTAGCCCAATCAGGATGACCTGGGACTGGTACAGAGTTGTCATTACCTTTATCATCAAAGGGTGCTCGACCTTTGTTAGGGTCATTCTTCTGTACACGAACTGGGTAAAATATTCCCATATTAACTAAATAGTTTTTCTTTTACAATTTTAAGTGCTTGATCGTCTAGTTTGTTGTCAGTTCTAGCAACATATGCTTCTAATAGGTCTACTACTAGCTTCTTAACTGAATCTGACTTCAAGAAGGCGAAAAGAATGGGCTTGATTAATACGATCATTGTTTTAGGGGGCATTTATTAGGTTTATGCCAAGGTTTATACCAAGGCTTTGGTGGTTCTTTACATTCAAGAACCTTTTGTTCTGCTTTTTTAAATGCAGTAATAGGAATTACATCACTACACAAATGGTAAACACGTGAACCAGGAAGTAACATAAAGCCTTTCTGTTGAAGTTTTGCACAGTTATCGATCCGTACAAGTTCATAGTTAAGCTTCATCTTCTCTTCCTGACGTGCTGCCATCTGTCTGCACTGTTCTAATCCTCTTTTATCAAGAGGCACCATAAAATTTACTTGGAATCCCCAGTTTTCTGCTACAGTGTAGCTCTGTTGACTCATTTCATCATCAAATGGTGTAGTATGGTTCCCCATATAGAATGGGGAGAACGTCATTGTTGATCCGTTACAACTTATGTTTGGTCCGTATACCTGACGCGAAGGGGCTCCATTATTTTGGAACTGGACGGCTTGATTTGTAACGTTTCCTGTAGCCGCTGCCACAGGGTTTGAAGTATTGTTGGTTTCTCCCTCTTCAGCATATGTTGGAACTCCTATTGCGAGAATACTGATAATGAGACCGTAGTGGAGGTAGTGTCGATTTCTCTTTCTATCTCTGTTACGGACAGCACTTGACTGGCTGCTCTTGTTGTTATTTCTAACGTAAAGGGATCGCCAACCGTGTGAATTGTAAAGACGGAATCTGAATCCACTATTCCTCCAGATGTTGCTGAAGTATGAGTGATATTGTTCCCATCCCAGGTGTTTAATGCGGACCCATAGGTTGTGGTGGTTATTTCCTCCACTATTTCTTGGGTCGTTGTTGTTGTTGAGTTCATCGAGCCTTGGGTGAACTGAGGCGTGACTAACTCGGCTCTTGCTACCGAGGGGGATACTAGTAGGAAGAGTAAAAGCCATTTGTTCATTCTTCCTTTTTCTTAGCCATTGGACAATTAAGTTTACCTTTATCTTTATGATTACCAGTAGACAAGCCAAAAGTAGCCAGTGCACCAGTAAACACACTAGCCACGAACGTGATATCTGAGTTACCAGATTTCTTAACTACTGGGATATCTATGTAATTTAAAGTTATAATAAATCCAGACCAAACTACAACACCTAGTCGGACGAATGTACCGAGAATCTGGATTTGGTGTTCTTGGTCCTCAGCAGCATCTTTCAGCTTTCCAAGGAGTCCTTTTTTTTCTTCCTGTTTTCCTTCCATTTGTTAACTTTAGCTTGCAGTTGTTTCTGTACTTTCTTTTTAATAGGTTCAAATAAAGATTGAGTAATAGTGGTTGTTGTCACTGCTATGACAGCTGTGGTTACAGCCGTCACTACTACTGCAGTTTCCGGTATTGGCATCTTAATATCAATAACAGGAATCTTTAAAGTAGGAGCTTCTGGCTCTTCTGTTGTTTCTTCCGCCTCAGTCTCTTCAGGACGCTCCAAATCGGCTGGGGGTACGATCATAGGTTTATAGGCAGGAACGTCCGCTGTAGGCGGTCTGAAGTATATCTGAGGTATATCTAATGCCTTGGGTATCCTAGCACTAGGTATATTTATCATGCAGGTTCATCAGGTGTATTGCCTGCAGCAAGCCATTCTTGATATGCTATCCAATGTCTATTATCAGTATCTTTTGGAATCCATAAAGAATAAGCATTACGATTCACTATATTATCAGGTTTTAATTCTATTGAATTAGGACTTGTCGCAGAATCACCGCCTTTAAGTCTTACTTTTCTATAAATTGCCATAATTAAAGCTCCGCATCAAATGTACATATACAATCAGCATCAACAGCTCCGACTATACCAGCATCACCTTGAGACCAATTACTTCCATCATTTTGCCAGTATGTAGCGTGGGCACTATGCCTAGTATTATTAGCAAAATTTAAATTAGATAAAGTTTGCTGACCAGAAGTTGCAGAGTTCCATGTCTTCCAACCTCCAGACATTGCACCTGTAGGTTTAGACCTCATTACTACTGGGAAGTCAAATACTTTTCCAGGGAAGCTGTAGCTTGCATGATAAGCAAAGATCAAAAAGTAAGGATCTGTTGAGTTATCATGATCCCATTTCCAGTAATAACGTTGACAATCTCTTAAATCTTCAGCATACGGTTTAAAAGCAAACTCAGAAGCAGTGCTTCCTACTTCTAACTGAACACCTGTGATCTCAAATGTAGAAGCTCCTGCTGTTATCCATGTATTAGCATCATCTGGATATCTAGTTGCACTAGAATATGCTGCCCAAGTGTTGAGGCTTACACTACCTGTTCTATCTGTTCCACTAAATAACGAGAAATTTAATCCAAGACCTACTCCATTATCATTATTAATAGTAAGGTTTGCATGTCCTGGGATTGTTTTAGTTATCTTTGTCCAAGTATTATTACCTGATGCTGTAAAACTAAATGGATAATTCTGTGCAGTACCATCATTAGTCTCCAACCTGCCATGGAAAGTTTGGTTTGTACTACATTTAAACCAGAAAGATAATGTTACATAACTAGAAGCAGATGTATAGTCCCAACCAGAACACGCTACATCCTGTGCTTCTACCATATATTTTAATTTACAATAACTTGCGGCAGATAAACTATTACCTGCTGCACTTAAAGCTACAGAATATGAATTTCTAAAACCTTTAGCCCAAGGACCAGTATCCCCAGAAGTTAGGGCATGTTGAGATTGAGTAATAGTTACATTTGTATTATTATCATTTAACTGCCATCTATCCATAACTTTATAGCCACCAGCTGTACTTGAAGTAGCTCTTTGTGCCACGTTCATAGCACCATTTTGGATTAAATTAGTAGCGGCACCACCACCTGCTGCAGCCCATGATAAAGCACCAGATCCATTCGTTTTTAAGAATGTATTAGCTGCACCATCTTCTGGTAATACATAATCACTATCTTTAGTTAATGTTGTAGTTGCTTTTAAAGTGATTTTATTTGTATCACTATCATCACTATCCCATATTACTTTATTTGTTGAGCCAAATAGTAAATTAGAACTAGCAGCGGTTATATTTACATCATCATTAGCAACCACAGTACCAGTAGCAGTGACATTTGTTGCTGAGAATGCAGTTGCACTACATGTTCCTGTACTTGGATTATAATGGAAATTACCATCCATCTCTAATCCATGACTACCTGTTGAATCTTGAGCATTCTCTACAAATGTTATAAGATTATTTTCATTTGTTGCTTCATTGTCTGTAACAGTAACATGAGCAGATGTATCTGTTGCAGGTATTGCTTCAAAAGCTGGAGGAGAACCAGCTCCTGTTGATGTTAATACTTGTCCATCTGAACCTGGCCCTACTGCTGTAGGGTTACCAGATGCATCATATGTTATTATTTGGCCATCAGTACCAGCTGCTTGTTTAGCTAATGTTACAGCATCATCTGCTATACCGTCGGCTTTTATTTGTGTTAATGCCATTAATCAGGTTCCTCCGTAATTCCAATTGCCTTTTTTTCTTCCAGTGTTGTTAGCCTTAGCCAATTCGCTGGGTATTTATAACCTCTTGATGTGAAAGCTTTATCAAGTGGTAGTGTTTTTCCGTCTAGAATAAATTTTGATGTCATCGTGCATTAGCGTATTTGAAAGGACATTCGGCAAAAGCTAAAAATATGAATGTTTTTCCAGCATAGTTTTTATCAGCGCCACCATGCCTAAGTTTAAAACCATTTGATAAAAGATCAGGAGGCGTATAGTTTGCATGATTTGTAGCTTCAGCTCCTTCAGAATGCCATAACAACCTTTTGAAATCTGCTGTTACTCCAGAATTATATGGGTCTCTAGCACTATCAAAGATATTCCAATAAGCATTCGGTGTAGTTTCTGTTCTTTTTAAAAGTAAATAAGCAGGTCTGAATCCTGTATAAACGAATGGTCCGTCTGTACTACCACCACCTTCGTAGGTACCAAACTTACTATAACCTTCTACCTCTGAGAATACATAGGCAATATACTTCTCAGTACTTGCATTGGATTTATCATCATTGTTTACAGAGAAGACACTTCCATTAGGTGCAGTATCATTCCAAACAGCGTCAGTATCTTCAAATATCCCTGCTCCATCCATTTGTGCAGTATGTGTTGCACCCACTACGTGATGGTACATTTGCCAACCATCTTCTACATCACGATTTTTGACTATGATAACTTCTGGCTCCACATTTAAACCATGCTTTATTGTTCCGCTAGAACCTGAGCCTGTATAACTAACAATAGACAAACCTGATGTGTGATTTACAGAACCAGAACTATCAATAGTACCTATACTTGTTGCAGATGCATCATTACTAAACGATGTACCAGCCTTCCAGTTCCAAGCTACATAATCTTCGTTATTTTCGTTTGTATTTCCTGAATCACCAGCTGTAACATTAAAACCATCTGCATTGAAAGAATTAACATGTCCGTTATCATTATCGGTAGATTCAGCATTAGCATTATTAGTAAATAGAGCTTTATTTGCTCCTCTTACGGAGTCTTGTATAAAACGCCAATCAGCTCCATCTCTGTTTGAAAGATGTAATAAATCAGGTTGAAAACCTACACCTGTTATATCTCGATCATCTGAATCGTTACCAGTATAAAGAATAGTCTTAAAAAAATCACTACCATTTTTAATGGTTGGTTCAGGTAAGTTTGCAGCACATAAAGTTTGATATCCTGTAGGAGGAGTATGAGTGAATGCTCTCTGACCAAAATTCACTTGGAATTGGGTTCCATTTTTACAGAAGAAAGGTATGATTGGATTACCAACTAAACCAGTAGCAGCAGATAAACTTATAGCACCTGTTCCTGAAGCTCCACTTGTAGGATCTCCACTATCTTGCCAAGTATTATCTTCTGCAAAATATAACTTTCCATTATCAACATCTAAAGCAACACCTATAACATTAGTGTTCCCATAAGCATTTCCGTATGTGGTAAATGTTCCATCAATTCTTTTCTTTCCATCTGATCCATAATAAACAATAACACCATCTCTCAGCATGGGATTGATTGTTATAAGATCTGTATTAATAGGAGCTACACCAATAAAAGTATTCCCATCTGCACCATAAACTTCCCAGTAATATTTTCCAGACGTAACAGCCATTGTCCCTCTCATAGGAACCCATGCAGCACTAGCTGATACTTCTAAACTAGCGTTATTATAAGTTGCAGTTCCATAACCACCTTCTATGTTATTTAAAGTGCAAAAATTATTTGTAGGTGTATCTGTCATTGAGTCACAACCTGTACCTGCTGCAACTGAGAAATTAGCAGGAGTCCAGTCATTATCATTACCAGAACGATCTTTTCCTAATGTTGATGATGTAGTATCTGAATTGTCTGAGAAATCAAGATAGAACCCTGTTGTTCCATATGTTCCTTGATATTCTATCGGGATGAATTCACCTGTATCTGGATCTGTTTTACCAAAAGAAGTCGGAGTTAACTGTTGATTATCAATCCAATACATATCTGCCATATACCCATGCCATCTAGTGTTTGCGCCAGAAGTAGGTCCGGGGTATGCGTAACGTCCTATAGCATGTAATTGCTCTTTATTCCATCCCATTTCTTCATCTTCATCAGGATAAGTTTCTGTAGTCCATTCAGTTTCTTGAATACCGTTAAAATATACCTTTATTCTATTTGCTGCTGTTCCTTGAGTGGTATCAACAGCTACTACTAAGTGCATCCAAGCAGATGGATCTCTAAACCTTCTATCAGAAATAAGACTGCATCTGCTATTACTGGAATCTTGCATATAAAAGCGGTCACTTGAGTCAAGACCCATTACTGATTCATTAGAACCGTCTCCACCTCTATATGGACCGATGAAATGCTTTGTGGAATTACCTGATACTGTTCCTTGTTGAGTTATTTTAAACCAAACGGCAAAAGTCCATTTCAGTGCGTTTCCACCAGCTTGAATATCTCTATCTAATTGTCCAGCAGCCGTACCACCTTTTAATCCTTCAAACCTTAAGGATCTGTCGATTTCATAGGCTTCAGTAACACCACTGGAGCCCATTCGTGTCATAGTTTCAAACATATCACTTCACATCTAAACTAGCTACACAATGTATCTGGTCTGCAGCTACTACAAGATAATCAATACGGTCAACAGCTGATGCTGTAGTAGTAAGAGTAGGTGCAGTTCCACCAGTCCATTTAAACTGGTTAGACCAGCCACAAGTTCTCGACCCAGTACCATCCTGCGTAATTATTATCGACCCCGACTGCCCAACGGATTCTGTTGTTGGGTTCTGTACAACAACATTACCAGTAAGTGTCATAGTAATATAGTTAGCAACAGTGAAATCAAATGTTGGATTACTGGCAGTATTACCTAAAGCATTAACAGCACATTCAGAGTGTCCGTTTAGTTTTACACCACCTGATTTGGTTTCAATTTCAGATACATTATTATAATAAAGTTTTACTGCTCCATCTGCATCTGATGAAATAATATTCTCATTATTAGCATTATTATTGATACGAATAGTATCTGCATTAATTACAAAAGTACCTGTATTATTTTTTAAATAACCATGACCTCCAGAATGATATAATTCAATATCTGTTCCATCACCAAATACAGCTTTAACATCATCCCTAAACTCTAAAGCTTTATCTGATTCATCCCATGTCAAATCAGCACTAGCATGGGTACTATTATCAAAGATAACATCACCAGTTATAGTTCCACCTGCTAAGACGTTAGTATTGGTATCAGTGGGAGTAGCCCATAATAAACCACCAGTTCCACCTGTTTGTTTTGATAGAAATTGTCCGTTAGAACCAGCGTTATCTATATAAAGATTATCTTCATCAACGGATTGAGAAGACATATGTTCTAGATCTACTGCTCCAGCTGCTATATGTTCTGAGTTTACAGCATCATCTTCAATTCTTGTACCATCTACAGCATCTGCAGCTAATTGAGCAGTATCTACTGCACCATTTTGTATTTTAGTTTGAGATACACTATCATCAGCTGGTACTTGAAGATCAGTTGAAGCTCCAATTTGTACTATAAAGACTGAAGAACCACTAGAAGGTGCAGTAGCAAACATTATAGTATCTGCATCTACCCGACAGAATCCTTCATCTCCACCTGATCCTGATACAGAAGTACCTGAATTAGCTTTCTGTATTACACCGTTTACACTAATTAATAACTGAGCAGCATTTGTAACACTAGCTGCAGTTGATGTACCTAGTAGTTTCAGATTATAAGATCTAGCGTTTCCACCATCATAAGTAGGAGAACTATCATCAGCTGCATCTTTTAACTCAAGCAGTTTGAATTCACCTACAGAACTTACTTCACTCCAAGCATTATCTATATCTGAGTTACTTGTACCACTATCACCTGCTTTATCATAGACATACATCTTATCAGCAGCTGTGTTCCAATACATATCACCATCACAAGGATATGAACCTGAACCTGTCCCATTAGCTCCACAAACACCTGTTCTTACACCAGACGCTGCAGCAGCTACACGATATCTTTGGTTAAAGTCATCAATATCAGCTGATAAGCGTACAAAGTCTGCTTCCCTTATTAGTGCTTGATGATAATTATAAACCTGACCTGATCCAGTAGATGTAACCATCAAACCAGCACCAGATGCAAATACATATGGATCAGCATTAGTACCTTCTCCACCTCTTAATTCAGTAGGAAAGTTATTAATTGTTACAGTTGAATTATCGAGTGTATCACCATTAGTAGAGACACCACTAGAATTAACTTGTAAACCAGCTGCGTCAGCTATACTAATTACAACACCAGCAGCTGGGATTGTATTAGGGAATGATTCATCATCTGCTATAACTTCTAAACCACCAATAGGTGCTATCTGTGCTGCTACATAATCTACAACAGCTCCAGAAGTTGGAAGATGAGAGTCACTATCTGTTATGGTTGTCTGTTCACAACCTATCATTCCTATTTCAACTGAATCATTTGCAAGAGTTACCGCACCTGTTGTTGCTATAGTAGCGTCTCCAGACATGGAAACTTCAGTAGCTTTATTACTGCCATTACCAACTAATATTTTTGTACTATCTAAGTCCTCTAACTTAGTAAATTCAACAGCAGCACCAGATGCTAATGAGGCATTTACTACAGCATCTGCAGCTAACTGATCAGCACCTACTGCGTCGTCAGCTATCATAGCTTGTTCCACAGCATCATTTGCTATGGTAACAGCACCTGTATTAGCTAAAGTTACATCACCTGATATAGCTACACCTGTAGGAACATTTGACCCACTTCCTACAATTACTTGAGCACTAGTTAAATTAGCTAGTTTACTATGTGCAATTGCTGCACTTGAATTTATATCAGCATTAACAATAGAATCATTTACAATGTTATCTGAATCTACTGAAGCAGAAGACATATGCTCAAGATCAATAGCACCTGCGGCTATATGCTCAGAGTTAACAACATCATTTCCGATATTATCTCCATCTACAGCATCACCTGCTAACATATCATGTTCTACTGAACCATTAGCTATAGTGAATGCACCTGTATTAGCCATGGTTACATCCCCTGAAGGGGTAACTGCAGCTGCTACACCGCTACCATTACCTGCTAAAATCTTACCATTAGCAAGTGGTTGTACTGCTACATTAGCATTAATTCTATCATCAATAGCAGCAGCTGTCATCAGATGATTATTACTATCTGTAAAAGCTTCTGTACTATCTAATGTCTCAGTTGTTTTATTCCATTTAAGTTCAACAGCAGCTTCTGATTCTTGTCCTGAATAAAGTGTTTGGAAAAAGTCTTCGTTCAAATCTTGAGATCTAATAGCTGATCCAGAGAAGAATTCAGACTTTAGACTATCAATATTTGTATCACGATAGATTCTAATTGTTTTGCTACTTGTTCCCGAAGCACTATTTAATTGTATTTGAGTTGCATTGGCAAACGTGAAGGCAGTCGTATCTACTTGATCAATAGATACTTTAACATCAGTTTTTTCTAAATATGGAAATGTGAAGGAAAACAGTACGGTAGATCCGTCTCCTGTATAAGTATTCTCAATAACGTATGCCATAAAATTTTATTTGTAAATGTTTAATAAAGCACCAGCTTCGTTGTGTTGTTGTCGGCTTAGGGATGGATTTTTATTTCTATTATATTTCGCTGCATCTTCTTTCTTCTGTGCTTGTACCAGAGCTATAACATTAGGATCAGTTTGAATTGATGCCCATGCCCTAGATTGAGCACGTTTCATTAAAGCTTGAATTAATATATTATGTGTGTAACTCATAGGAGATATACCAGGTGGTCTCTTATGCCTACCTGTTCTGATATCTTCTTCCATTCTAGCTAAAGATTCTATTACTTCTGGGTTCTGTGCTAACTTAGCTAGCTGTAATTCCAAGTCTTGATCACCTAATGCTTTCTGATATTTAGAACGTACTGAAGGCGAATTCGCCAAGCTAATACCATTAGGTGAACTCATAGCAGTAGTACGTAGAGGATAATTACTTTGTATTAATAGCTGTCTACCGGGTGATTGATCGAAATTTAACTGTATAGGACTAATAGCATTGAACATCCTAGTAGCTGGATTCCAATTTTTAATCGGCTGACCATTTAATATATCATATTTAATAGGTAATTCATCTTCACCTGCTACTTGCTCCATGAATAAATTTCTATTTCTTATACTATCCCAGAATCCAGAATCAAGTTCTCTTTGATATGGAGTGATAACACGACCTAATTCATTTCTTAAACCAGCAAGTGGTACAGTATTATTAGCTAATGATGCAGCTATTTTCTGCATAGATTTAGGGTTGTTACCAAATAAATCTACTAGTTGATTGATACCTTGTAGATATGTTTTAGTAACTAATCCTTTAGCTATAATTAAAGAGTGTGCTAATAAACCTTTCTCTACCCATTGATCGCCCATCATTCTTTGATTGTCACCCATATCAGCTATAGCAGCTAACATGTTAGAAAATGGTTCCATGGATTCATAGCTGACCCATACA
>Ga0315326_10001191_pt1 | contig 13404 bp, 12 predicted proteins | sample M180m32315metaG_FD_203457 | JGI IMG/M metagenome (GOLD analysis project Ga0315326, IMG submission 203457) | Ammonia-oxidizing marine archaeal communities from Monterey Bay, California, United States - M1 80m 32315 | ecosystem: Environmental > Aquatic > Marine > Coastal | place: USA: California... | reverse complement strand
TGATCTTTCTGGATCTAGATTATTGATTGTTAAGGAGGAAAGTTTTGAGTAAATGGAATAAAGACACGACAACAAAAGAAATTTTAGAAGGCGTTGATTTATCTGGTAAGAAAGTTCTAGTTACGGGGGCTTCCGGTGGATTAGGTGAAGAAACAGCGCGTGCTCTAGCAGCGGCTGGTGCATCAGTCATTATGGCGGCAAGAGACAATACAAAAAATTCTGAAGCTAAAGAAAGAATCCTCGCGAGCAATTCTGAAGCAAAACTCGACCTACATGAACTCAACTTGGCGTCTTTAAACGATGTCAGGTCTTCCGCCGAAGAATTTCTCGGAAAAAATGAAAGTCTGGACCTTTTGGTGAACAACGCGGGAATAATGTGTACTCCATTTGGTCACACAACTGACGGTTTTGAGCAACAGTTTGGCGTCAATCACTTAGGGCACCATCTATTTACCGGGTTGCTGATGCCAGCATTGGAAAAAGCGGAATCTTCAAGGGTTGTATGTTTATCTTCTGGAGCGCATCTTATTTGCGGCGTGAATTTAGATGACCCGATGTTTGAAAGACGCGACTATGACGGATGGGATAGTTACGGTCAGTCAAAATCAGCTAATGCCCTGTTTGTCAGAGAGTTTGATCGACGGTATGCGGAGAAAGGGATCCATGCTTTTTCAGTTCACCCGGGAATGATTTTCACTGAATTGGGAAGACACATGACGGAAGAAGATATGGCGAGTCTGATAGAAAGACGCAAATCACAGATCAAAACAGATGAGGAATCAACTGATAGCAACGACATGATGAGTCCCAAAACGGTTGAAGCAGGAGCGGCTACAACAGTCTGGGCCTGTGTTGAAAAGTCACTTGAAAATCAAGGAGGGCATTATCTGGCAGATTGCCAATTAGGTGTTCCGCTTGCTTCGGAAGATTCTCCACCAGGGTCATGCAGTATGGCTAGCCACATATTAGATGATAAAGCCGCCAGCGAACTCTGGGAATTAAGCGAACAGCTAACCGGCGGAGTTTTCAATTAGATAGTCACAATATTAGATACTCGAGGAGAGCCGTTAACGTCTCTGACATGACGTCCGTCATCGGAACCACATGCAGCAAGAATTGCGATTAGAGATAAAAATAAAATTGCAAGATATTTAATGTAAAGGTTGCCTCTCATAATTTATCAATTATCCTTTCCATCACTAGGATTCTAGATTGAGGTTAGTGAATTTGAAAGACTTGGTTACGGGCGCGGCTGGATTTATAGGTTCAAATTTGACGGACAGCCTTTTAGATAAAGGCAGATTTGTGGTAGGTATTGATGATTTTTCGCGAAATTATGATCCGGAACACAAGAGAAGAAATATAGAGAAAGCGTTAAAAAATAAAAATTTTGAATTAAAAAATTCAAATATCTTAGATATTGACTCTCTAGAAGGATTAGATGAAGTTGACACGGTTTATCATTTAGCCGGACAACCTGGTGTTCAGACTTCATGGGGCTCAGGTTTCGAAACCCACTTAGACAGGAATGTTCTAACTACACAACGATTGCTTGAGGAATGTTTAGAAAAAAGTGTTCGGAGAGTTGTAATAGCTTCAAGTTCTTCTGTTTACGGTCAGACAAATCACGAGTCAAAAGAAACCGATCTACCTCACCCTGTTAGCCCTTATGGGGTTTCGAAACTAGCAGCTGAGCATCTTGCATCTGTTTATGCAGAACGTGGTTTAGATGTTATAAGTTTGCGCCTTTTCACCGTTTATGGCCCTAGGCAGAGACCCGATATGTCTATACATAGAATGTTTGAGTCTGTTCTCAAGGGAGAACCGTTTCCATTATGGGGCGAGGGCAAACAAAGAAGGTCATTCACATTTGTGGAAGACATAGTTGAAGTTTTTCAATTAGCAGGGAGTGTAAGAAAAGTAACTGACCGTGTGTTAAATGCCGGTGGAGCGGAACCAATAGAACTATTAGACCTGATAAGAACTGTTGAAGGAATCGTCGGGTCTCCAATAAATCTTCAGCAATTAAATAGAAGACCTGGAGACCCAGAGTTAACTTGCGCTTCAAAAGATCTTGTAATGAAAGAATTGGGATGGGAACCTAAAACATCTATAGAAACTGGTCTTCGATCTCAACTCCAGTGGCATAATTCAATATCAGAACACTTTCATACTTTGCAAGAAGTCGGTTAACCTATAGTTGTGACTTATCAAACTCCCGAACACCACCCTGCATTTGAAGAATACTGTGAGACGATTTTCGAATTAGAAGAAGACAATCTCAAAGTAATACAAGCTCGAATTGCAGAACGACTAGATGTTTCGAGGCCTGCTGTTTCGGAAATGATCAAAAGAATGGCCGAGGAGGGGTTGCTGAAAGATGGCGACAGCGGCGTAGTGCTCACTACAAGGGGAATGGAATTAGCTACCAGAGTTGTTCGAAGACACAGGCTTGCTGAATGTTTCCTTACAGATGTATTAGGTTTGTCGTGGACCGAAGCTCACCATGAAGCCGGAAAATGGGAGCATGTGATTTCCACGTCTGTTGAAGATGCTATGAGAAAAGTTCTTGAAGATCCGACAACTTGCCCTCACGGAAACCCAATCCCAGGTTCAGGTTACAAAGAACCTAAAAACATGGCTCATTTAAATGATCTTACAGCGGGGTCCGACTTCGTAGTTGAAAGGATTCCTGAAGAGCTTGAATTCACAGATGGTCTTTTAGAGTTTCTCGAAGAGGCAGAAATAAAACCAGGAAACACAGGCCGTATAACTGCTGTTTCACCTGATGGAACTACCACTGTTGAGATCGGTGGTAATCATATTGGTGTCGGCTCGTTTGCTTCTGAAAGGATTCTTGTTTCCGTTAACTGATTGCCATCCGATCGAGAAAAACAGAATTATCACGAAAGACCAAATTGCAGCAACCCACATGGTATTTGCCGGCATATTGTGGTAATCCGGAAAAATTTTTGACCAAATCTTGTACCAAGGCCAGCTTGTGTCTTCAAAATCTACAATTAAAGCTCTTCGTCCGGTTTGAGCTTCGATAGCAATCCAAATCCATCCGATAGACCCTATAACTGTTGCAAAAATTGCAGGAAAAAGAAATTTTTTGAAGTGATCAATTGCTACTGCAATTGCAATTACAGCTAAAGGCAGAACAGCGACAGTTTGTCTGCCTGGCCACCACCATCCATGCATAGTGAAAGCCAACCACGTTGCAGTAGACCAGCCAATTAGAAAGGGGAAAATTAGATATTGCCAGTTATCAATTTTTTTCTTGCAGAGAAATCCAACGGCAGCAGGAAAAATAAGAAAAGAAGGGGTCCAAGCTGCGAGGCCGAATCCTCTATCTACTAATAGACCTATAAATCTTTTTGATCGACCCCATATGTCAGGATCACCTCCAATTACATTGAACTCATTTTCCACAAAATGATCACCGGCTGAATAGACAGTCCAACCTTGATAAACGAATTTGTGAAAAAGAAGGTAAATGGCTGCCATCAAAACAAAAGACACTGCTGTGTAGGCAGATATAAATTGACGCTCAGTTTTTTTCTTAATTAAGGCAACTAAAAGGAAAATTGTCAAAGCAACTGGCATGTATTTGATGGAAAGCCAAGGGAGGGCAGTGATAGATAGCACAAATACAGTAGCGTTTCTTTTTGAAGGCGTTCCTGTAGCTGATGCGATAGCCAAAACGACAGCTAAGGCTGCTGGAACTTCAGGGTAAATTTGACTTCCATAGCTACACAGCGGAGGGGCCGCACCAAAAGCGCCAACTACCCAAGCCGCAGTTTTTGAAGAGACTTGGAATCTTCGCACTGCTACCCAAAGAGTAGTTGAGGCTAATAAGCCGGCAAAAACTGCTAATAGGGCTCGGGCTCCAACCCATCCTGCTATTCGCATTGGAACGGAAAGAAGTGCGGGAAGGAGTGGGTCGTGTGGACTTAATCTCTGTCCGGACGAATTCATATCAATTGTCTGTGTGTTAAGACCCACTTCATGAAAACTTCTGAATTTTTCTTCTTCGATTTCATCAGAAATGTCTAGATCCAGATCTTCGCCGATACTTAAAGCTGTAAGGAGGTATTGAGGTTCATCAACACTTACCTGAGCCCCGTATGTAGAACGTGAAGGAATAGCAATCGCAGAGATTCCAAAAACTAAAAAGCCGACAAAAAGCATTAACTTTCGTAGAGAATTTTTTTCAACCAAAACTAAGCCAAATGATCGGATCGACGGATAACTAAAATCCAAGTCAAGACAGCTGATAGCAAAACGAGAATAAGTGCCAACAGGCCTCCTTCAGCGACAAAAGCATCTTCAAAAGAATGGAATATTTTGGTCGTAAGAGTCGGGAATTCGAATGGAGCCACAAGAAGAGTTATGGGTAGTTCTTTCATTGTTGACATGAGAACCAGACCTGAACCTGCAAGCAGACCAGGTGTCACTACAGGCATGTCTACAGTAAAAAAACGTTTAACTTTACTTGCACCGAGCACTTGAGAGGCATCTTCTAAGCTGGAAGGAATAGAAGCTACGGCTGCTCGAGCTGGAGCAAGGGCTTGAGCACTAAATCTTACGAGATATGCAAAAATGAGTATTATAATTGTCCCGCGTAAATGTTCAGCAGCCCAAGATGTTCTGAGAGTCCAAAAGAACATTGATAATGCAATAAGAAGACCAGGCATGGCAAAAGTTGAAGTCATAACCGCATTTGCCGTATTGCCAATTGAAGACCTGTATTTAGCGACAAGATAAGAAACTGGTAAAACAATTGCGGCGGCAATTATTGCTGTGAGCATACTCACCCATGCGGTATTGATTGTTGGTTTGATTATGTCTTCAAACTCTATAAATAAAGGACGACCACCTCTGAATTCTCTTAGTAAGCCATCGGCCGCCCAGTCGCCTAGAGCAATAGTAGGAGTTATAAGAGCTAAAAACACGATGAGCCAACTTCCGGCAATAGCTGGTTTTTTCCACTTGTTCAAGGGAGTGAGAACAATTTCTGCTTGAGTCGTCATGTCGGGTTTTCTAAATCTACGGCTGAAAAGAGTTTCTATAATTACTGCAAAAGCAGCAAGTGACAAAAGTATTAAAGCGAGAGCAAAAGAAACGGGTTGGTTGCTTAATCTTGTAGTCCAGATGGCTCTGGTAAGAGTGTCATACCTCATGAGTTGAACAGCGCCGAAGTCACTGATTGTGTATAAAAAAACTAACAATGATCCAGCAAGCAGTGAAGATGCAATTTGTGGAAGAACGACTTTCCTAAAGGTTGCCCAACCAGAGTCACCAAGCAATCGAGCGCTTTCTTCTAGGGAACTTGGAAGGTTTTTTAATCTGGCAGCGACTGGTAAATAAACGTAGGGATAAGTAAAAAGTGTAAGAACAAGCCAAGCTCCGAATAAACCATGCAATTCCAGTGTCTTGTCTATTCCAATTTTTTCGATGAGATCATTAGCTAGCCCACCTGGGTTTAGTGTCCTTATAAAAGCTGCAGCACCTACAAAGGTAGGAAAAACAAGTGGAAGAGGAAGAATTATTTTGAGTATTCGACGCGAAGGAAGATCAGTTCGGATAGTCAGCCAGGCTAAGCCCGTTCCCAAAATTGCTGCTGACAAAGTAACTAACACTGTCAGGTTCACGGTTCGCAGTAGAGGAGAGAGAGTATGTTCGGAAAAAAGTAGACCTAGAGGATCTGAATCACTGGTTATATTTCTCCAAATTAGATATAAACCCGGACACGCGAAGAGAAAAGCAGTGATTAAAGCTGTTAATTTCAGCGCCAGAGGTGCTCTCTGGCTATGTCGTAAAGAATTACTAGTTAAGAATTCCACTTTCTCTAACTATTCGCTCGGTTTCTTCAAAGCCTCCGCCTAATGAATCAAAGTCTACCGAACCAATCTCAAGAGCTTCCAGAACTGGAAGAATAGGGTTAGGTTTTGAGCCTTTTGCTAGTGGATATTCAAAGGTTTTATTAGAGAAATAGGATTGAGCCTGTGGAGTCAGAAGATAAGAAATTAGTTCATTTGAAGCATCTTTATCTTTAGCTGTTTCAAGAATTGTTGCAGCGGTAATTATCAAAAGTGATCCAATATCTTCAGAAGGAAAATCATAGTTTTCAGCCCTGTGTTCACTTCCTAAGGCTGCAGCTTCTTGATAGTTGTAATAGTGATTGACTAGCCCCATATCGACCTCACCTCTGCCTGTTGCTTCAACAATTGATCTGTTATTTGGGTAGTACTTTGCACCATTGTCAACCATGTCGTTCAACCATTTAGTGGCAGTTTCGTTACCGTGCTGGTCACGGAATACAGTAAACCAGTCTTCAAAAGACCCGTTGGTTCCCGGTATTGCAACCCGATTTTTGTATGCAGGGTCTGTGAGTTCAAAAACAGAACTAGGTAGCTCGTTAGGTGCTACCTCATCAACGTTATATACAAGAACACGCTTTCTACCCGAGAAACCTATCCATGAACCACTTGCAGCATGGTTCTGTTCTTCGACTAGAGAAAGAACACTTTGGTCAATGGAACCTAAAAGGTTGTTGCCTTCAAGAAAGCCCACAGGTCCTGGGGAGCGAGAAACGAAGACATCAGCTTCAGTTGATTTGCCTTCTTCATTAATAAGGATCGCCAGATCTGTTGAATTGCCCCAACGGACTCTCACGTCGATTCCAGTTTCACAGGCAAATGCTTCAAGAATAGGAGAAATTAGGTATTCGCTTCGTCCCGAATATATTGTCACTTCCTTACCTGCATCATTTGCGCAATCGCCTTGAACTATTTCAGCTGCTCTATCAGAAAGGTCTTCACGTTTATTGCTGCTACTAGAGCAACTTGCACATAAGAATGCAAGACAAATTAAAGATGACAGTATTATTTTGGGTTTAGTTTTCATTAGGCTGAGTGTATCGACTGGTTGTCAAAATTTGTAAGGTATACCTAACAAAATTTAAATTTAATAATGGTAAACAAAGTGCAAAATTTTATTTCTCTATTCAATTTCAGAAGACTTTCGAAACCCATTGGGTTTTTATTAGCTCTTCTCGTTTGTTTGATTGCTCTTTTTTGGGTTTTAAATGGAGTCGATCGGGATTCTCTTAGTAAATCGTGGTCCGCTGCAATGAATGAGCCATTTCTAGTTTTTCTTGTAGCGATTGCTTTTGCTTCTGCATTTTTTTTAAGAGCTTTTGCTTGGAAAAAGATAGTGCCGGATTTGTCTTTCGGACAGTCTTTGGCAGCAATCAATCTTTCTTTAGGAGCAAACCACTTACTTCCATTAAGACTAGGAGAGCCCTTAAGAATTGTAAGTGTGGTTAGGCGTGCTCGGATACCTTTTGAAACTGCTACAGCTTCGACAGTTACTTTAAGGTCTGCAGATATTGTCACCGTCGTGTGTTTGGGCTGTTTGGCAGCTCCTGGAGCTTTTGTCGAAGTAGTTGGATACTGGGGTTTTGCTGCACTCGGGCTTGCTTTAGGTCTTTGCGCCTTCGGCTTCCTGTGGATGAGAAAACTTCAAAGAATCAATCCGCTCAGTATGAGTTTGCCAGGACCACTGGTTTTTTTCTTGACCGCCTTCGCATGGTTTGCAGAAGCTGCAGTGATTTGGCAATGTGCACGATGGTCAGGAATAGAGCTGACACCTTCTGAAGCACTTTTCGTAACTGCAGTAGCCGTGGCTTCACAAATTTTGGCTGTAGCTCCAAGCGGTTTTGGAACATACGAGGCAGCTTCAGTGGCAGCATATGCAATTTTGGGATATGACCCAGGAGTAGCACTAGCCGCTGCTCTGATTACTCACGCACTGAAAACAGCCTACTCTTTATTAGCTGGGGGATTTTTTACTTTTTTTCCAAAGCCAGGAGCATTAGGAAAGTTTCGACTTATGAAATACAAGCATACGAATTCAATTTCAATACCTGAGGTTTCAACTCACGCTCCAATTCTTTTCTTTATGCCAGCTCTCAATGAAGAAGAGACAGTTGAGGCTTGTATAAAAAGATGCCCTGAAAGTATTTCAGGAAGAGAAGTCCAAGTATTAGTAATAGATGATGGTTCCACAGATAGAACTGCGCAAAGATCAAAAGAGGCAGGCGCGAAGGTAATTTCATTACCCACTTGTGGTGGGTTGGGTGCCGCAGTTCGTATGGGACTTGAATATGGTGTTGAAGTTGGGGCCGCAGCGATAGCTTTTTGCGATGCTGACGAAGAATACCCCCCTGATGAACTAGAAAATTTAGTAAATCCCATACTTTCTAATGAAGCGGACTATGTGGTTGGAAGCAGATTTTTGGGGACTATAAAACACATGCGACCACACAGGCGTTTCGGTAACAAGGTTCTTACTATTTTATTATCAGTTATTGCTCGACGAAGGATAACTGATGGGCAGTCAGGATATCGTGCCTTTTCTTATGAGGCTGCAGCAAACGCAGAGATAATTCACGATTTTAACTATGCTCAGGTTTTAACTCTTGACCTTTTAGCCAAAGGTTATAGATATGAAGAAGTTCCAATAAGTTACAAATTCAGGACTAAAGGAGACAGCTTTGTAAAGTTGGGCGGGTACCTAAGAAAAGTTGTCCCAGCGGTATATAGAGAATTGAATACAGCTTGAAATGATCAATCTTCTACAACGTGTGTTTGGAATTCTGTTAGTGATGATTCCCAAGAATTATGATCAAATGAACCGTCTGATTCGAGTGCGTTAGCTGCAGCGTGTCCCATTGATAAGGCATGATGAAGGTTGTCGGGCGCAAAAAGTCCTTGTCGGCCGAATACCGTCATTCGGTTTTGGCTGGTTGACCAATCAATAAGATTTTCGAATTTTTCTTTATAGTCACGATCATAAATTGGATAAACCTTCGGTAAGCGCCGAGTTTCAGTGCCTAAAAGATTAATTTTCGGAAGTCCCTGTTTTGCAAGTGATTCGAGCATTAACTCCCCAAGCTCTTCGTCGTTAGCTAGCCATACATGGTCACCTTCCCAGCAAGGGACTTCACAGCAGATAATCGTAAAATCTTTTGGATCGGGACCGTCCCTGTAGTTCTTAGGTTCAGAGATTCTACTTATAGGAGTATCTGTTCCTGGAAAATAGTGAGCGTCGAATTCAGTAAGTCTTTCTTGATCACAAATCAAATAAACAAGAACCATAGCCCTATATCTGAGTTGTTCTAATGATTTGATGATTTCCGGATCTGGAGAAGGGGAGATCATTTTGGCTAATGCACCGAAGGGAGCGGTGGACCATAGCCTCTGCGATTCGAATTTTTGGTTATTCGTTGTGGTGGTTACACGATTTTCATCTGTTAGGTCGATTTTTTTTATTTCTGTTTCAAATAAAAATTTTGCACCTTTGTTTTGAGCTTCTTCTGCTAATCGTTCACAGATTTGTCCGTAACCATTTCGGGGGTAGAAAAATTTTTGTCCGTTATTAATTGTGGAGTGAATTAACTTTTTTAAAATTTCAATATGCGAACTTGCAGAAACTCTTTTTTGTGCAAGATCAGAATGGAGTTCTTCAGCAGGCATCCCCCATAATTTTTTTGCATATGGCTCGTAAATTAAGTCAAAGACTTTTGGTCCAAGTCCAGCTTTTATATGTTCTGCGAAAGTTTCTTCTGCTGGGTGCACGAAAGGCGAAGTAAGGGAGTCTTTAAAAAGAGTAAAGACGCTTTTAGGCGGCAGGGATTTAACTAAGTTCATTAAACTTAGGGGGAAGGTTACCCACTTTTCTTCAACTCGTATCCGACCGTTTCGATTCCGTGTTTGAAGGTCATCTCCTAAAATATTTTTTAGTATTTCCAACAATGGCTTAGAAGTGGCAGGGTGAAGACGGTGAGAGCCGTAATCGACCCTCATGCCGTTTATTTCAAAACTAGCTGTCATGCCACCTGGATGGTTTAGGCGTTCAATGACCGTTACGTCATGTCCTTTACTGGCTGCGGCATACGCGGACATTAAACCCGCAGGTCCTGATCCGACAATCAGTATTTCGGTTTCCGAACTAAGAGGTTTTTCCAAAAGCAGATACTTCCACATCTTTGTGCTCTAAGCCGACACAGTCTCCTTTTATGTGAGGTGCAGCGGGAGCAGTGCGTACTTTTAACCTAGTGCCATCATTTAGTTTTACCGTTAGGAGAGAATCATGACCGTAGTATTCGATAATTTCTATTTCAGCATCGTCACCGTTAGTAAGTATCAGGTTTTCAGGTCTAAGAACTAGTTCAACATCGCCTTCATAATGCTGATCGAGTTTCAAAAAACCTATTGGGGTTTCGGCTTTATTTCCTGAAGCTTTACAGGTGATTAGATTTACGGCTCCCACAAAAGAAGCAATCCAGTTGTTAGAGGGTTTTTCATAAATAACATTTGGTGAATCAACTTGGAGAATTTTGCCGTTATTCATAACGGCTACCCTGTCACCGAGTAAAAAAGCTTCGTCTTGATCGTGTGTGACGAAAATTGTAGTCACGCCTAATTCGTTTATCAAACGGTTGACTTCTGCACGTACTTCTATCCTTAGAGCACTGTCTAGATTTGAGAAAGGTTCATCTAATAGAAGAACAGAGGGTCGCGGGGCAAGTGCCCTTGCAAGAGCAATTCTTTGTTTCTGACCGCCTGAAAGTGTTTCAGGTCGACGTTTTTCAAAATTAGGCAAGCCAACAATCTCTAATAATTCCGAAACTCTTTGTTTTTTAGGGTCATTCTTTTTTAGTCCGTAAGCAACATTTTGTTCAACGGTCATGTGAGGGAAGAGAGCTGCATCCTGAAAAACCATTCCGACTTTCCTCTTTTCCGGAGCTATGGATATGTCATCATCAAGAACGACTTGATCACATATTGTTATTTTCCCCTCTTCTGGATTTTCAAGTCCGGCGATGCTTCGTAAAAGAGTTGTCTTGCCGCAACCGCTAGGACCCAAAAGAGAGAGGATTTCAGAAGAAGCAACTTTCAAGTCAATTTTTGCTAAAACGGTTTCTCCGTCAAAGGTTTTAGAAACTCCTTCAACGATGACTTCACCGAACTCTGAATTAACTTCCATAAGTTTTAAGGCTAATGCCAGAAATTTAAAAGCAGAAGGGGTTGCTATTAGTTTTAAATCATGTAGCTTAAGATTTATTGTTAGGCACCCCTAACAAATTACAATGTTTAAGTTAACGAGGGAAAATGTTTAAAAAGTTTTTATATTCAAAAGTTTTGCTTTCTTGTCTGGCTTTGAGCCTTTTAGCAGGAGCTTGCGGAAGTGATGACGGAGGTACTGTCCAAGAAATAGGTGCTTCATCAGCTTCTGGTTCTGGTTCCGGTTCCGGTTCGGCTTCTGGTTCTGGTTCCGGTTCGGCTTCAGCTTCTGGTTCCGGTTCGGCTTCTGCTTCTGCTTCTGCTTCAGCATCAGCACCTTCATCAGTAATGGAAACCGGAGATTTCGGTTCTGATGATGGTTATGCCTATGCGTCTGATGTGAGCAGCCATCGTCTTGTTCCTGCTGATGTTTGTGACATTAATGGTTTGTTGCCTAAGGATGCTGCTATTGACTATGACGCAATTCATGCGATTTATAAAGATGGCGTGAACTCGGTTAAGTCAGATGGATCAGTACGTACTATTGGCGGTTTTGCTGTTGGTGGAGGAAAGAAGCACGGTGTTGATACCTATTTCGGTACTGCTACTCCGTTACATGATTTCGTAATTTCAGCAATAGAAGGTACAGGTGAGTTTGAGGGTGAGGCTGATCTTGTTCGCCGTCAGGGAATCCAGAAGGGCATTATGAACCAGATTATGGTTGCCTGGACTGTTCATGAGATTAATGCTGCTCTAGCTAAGGGAGCTGATGGTAATTTCGATCCTGCTTCTGGAGCTCCTCATAACTGGGATGAAGGTTGGGCTTTTTATGCTGGTTCTGAACCAGGTTGTTCAGCTTTCGCAACTGCAGACAAGCGAGGCAAAGACTTCGGAACCTTGAACGATTCGGGAGAAAGTGTCGCCAATGCTAATATTCGTGCTGCTTTCAATTCTGGTCGTGACGCTCTAGTTGGTGGAGATCAAGCAGGTGCGCAAGCTGCTGCAGATGTAATAGTTAAGAATCTGACTGTTACATACGCTCAGGCGACAATGAAATACGCCAAGAGTGTTGACAGTGACATCGTAGACGGTGATATGGATACAGCACGCGTTCATCAAGCTGAGGGTTACGCATTCTGGAGAGTTCTAGCACCAATGCTCGCGGGTACTGATGTTGACGCTGCCGCTATAAACAGTGTCTATCAGTTAAGTAATCAGCCAGCAGCTGGTTCACATGACACTGTTGTAGCAGCCCTAACACCAGCTCTCACGAGCTTAGGAATAACAGAAAGTGACTTAGGGTCATATTAATGGTTTACTGTCTATCCCTTTCGAACGGTTTCCCCCAAATGGAGAGATAGATAGTTTTGCCGGTGGCCGCACACTCAGCTGGGTGAGGAGCGGCCACCGGCCTAAAAATTGAGATTTAAGCCGATGGTTGTTTTCCAGCTGGGTGGACAACAGCCATCGGCTTATGACTTGAAAATATGTGAATAAAATCGAGTATCTTTTATTTATGCAAGAAGTAACAGTCGGATGGTGGGGCCTAGTTGCTTCTTTGACGATGGTAATTCTCACTGTTGGAATATCACTTTTTTTAAGACTTAAACTCGAACGTGATTTAACGATTGCAACTGGAAGATCTATTGGACAGTTAGTGATAGCGGGCTGGGCTTTGACTCTTATCTTGAAGGATGAAACATCAATAATTTGGGCATGGTTATGGGTTTCGGCAATGATTCCATTCGCAGCTATTTCTGCCTCTAGGCGTGAACAGCGCCTCCCAGGTCTTGTATGGACAACAGCTTCGGGGTACCTGCTTGGGTTGGGAATCAGCTTTTCTGTTCTTTTCGCTTTACAAATTCTTCCTCTTGAATCTCGTGTATTAGTTCCAATTGCAGGAATGATAGTTGGCAACTCACTGAGAGTTGTTGTGGTCGCAGCTACACGACTTGTTGATGCTATACGCGACTCCCAGCTTGAGATAGAAGCCATGCTTTCACTTGGATTCACACGTCATAAAGCTGTTAAAAGAACCGTCTCAGAAACACTCAAATTGTCTTTGATCCCACAGATTGAGACAACAAGAACAGTTGGGATAATTTTCCTTCCGGGGATACTCACAGGACTGATACTCGCAGGAGTAGACCCTCTGGAAGCTGCGTTGATGCAAGCAGTAATACTTTTTCTCATACTCGGTTCAGCAGCAATAACAGGTCTAATCGTGGTCTTATTTGGGGCTCAAAAGTTTCTGACCACCGATCACCGTCTCGAACCACCGGAACTTTAAAAACTACTTCGAGCAGTCACAACCCAATTCGTTTAAACA
>Ga0315326_10001185_pt1 | contig 13466 bp, 12 predicted proteins | sample M180m32315metaG_FD_203457 | JGI IMG/M metagenome (GOLD analysis project Ga0315326, IMG submission 203457) | Ammonia-oxidizing marine archaeal communities from Monterey Bay, California, United States - M1 80m 32315 | ecosystem: Environmental > Aquatic > Marine > Coastal | place: USA: California... | reverse complement strand
CATGGCCCCCCTAGGACCCTTAACTACTAATCGTTTGACAGTACGTTTAGATCCTGAAAGAGCTGCAAGAATTGAATATTGGGCCTCTGAAAATCCTTTAAGAATAAAATCATATAATCAATTAGTTCAAGAAGCACTTGATGAATATATAGATAGGAATACGCCATCGCCTAATGAAAAAATTCTTAATGTGAAAATACCTGAGAATACTAGTACAAGATTACAAGCATTACAAGATCATGGTTTTGGCTCAACAGACCATATTGTTACTGAAGCTATTTCGAGTTATGCTATGACTAAATTAAAGGAACAAAAAGATTTTGAATTTTTGGATAGTGAAGCTAAAATGATGACAAGCCGTCGAAAGATGGTCTTCTCAGATTATGGACGTGAATAAAAATGATGGAAAGATTAGAAAGTTTTGATAGCAGTGATTTGATGGAGTTTATTACGGCTCCACAGGTAAAATTAATAGGGACAGGTGGAGCAGGAAATAATATTCTTGATAGGTTGTATAACAGAAGAGTTAAGGGTGTAGAGACAATAGCTCTAAACACAGATGCTAATCATTTGAACAAAAGTAGAGCACACGTAAGGAAAGTAATAGGTGCTAAAATCACACAGGGTAGGGGTGCAGGCGGAGATCCTTATACTGGTAAAAGATGTGCTGAAGATGATGAAGAATCAATAAGAAGTAAGTTAAGTAATGGAGACATCATATTTGTTATTGCAGGTATGGGTGGAGGTACTGGTACAGGTAGTGCTCCAGTTATAGCTAAATATGCTAAGGAAACTGATGCTGTAGTAGTTGGTGTGGCTATTCTTCCCTTCAAAGAAGAGGGCTTACCTAGACGTAAAATTGCTCTGGAAGGTTTAGCTGAATTGAAGAAGAATTGCGATTGCGTAATAGAGTTAGATAACGAAAAACTAAATGAGCTAACAGGAGGCGATTATCCAATTCAGAAAGCATTTAGTGTAATGTCCGATTTAGTATCAGGTATAGTCCAATCATTGTCAGAAGTAGTTACAGAACCTTCTATGATTAATGTGGATTTTGCAGATTTGAAAAAAATCATTGAGGCTGGAGGTACAGCTAAAGTGCTATACGGTGAATCCGATGGTTCCGATCCGGGTAGCGTTTTAGATTCAGTTCTAGGAAATCCTTTGTTGGGTAATAATTACAAAGGGGCTGAGGCAGTGCTCCTCCATATTGCTGCAGGTAGTGAGTTTGCCATGAGTGATTGTCATGAGGTATTATCAGCACTCAAGTATGATTTGGCAGAAGATGCTAATCTCATATGGGGCCTAAGAACAGATGATTCAATGTCTACAAAAGTCAAAGTTGTAATGTTAGTTTCTGCGATTCCTGAGAGTGAGCATGATTTGAGTGCAGCTGAAGCTGAGGATGAGCTTAATTCGTTAGGTTCTTCAGTTCCAATGATTAACTAGATCTGTTTTCAATATCGTATAATCTAAATGCAGATAATACTAAACTATGTCTTATAGTTCCTTCATCGATGTAATGTTGAATGTCACTGTTACTTATGATTTCTACTTCTATGTCCTCACCAGGATCTAGATTTTGTTCTTTAATTTTCAGGCAATCCTCAACAAGGATTGTATGACACTTATTTGTTTGAAACGCTGGATTTGGATCGACATATCCTAGATATTTAGGATTCTTTCCAACATATCCAGTTTCTTCCTGAAGTTCCCGAATTCCAGCTTCAATTGGATCTTCACCATCCTCTATTATTCCTCCAGGTATCTCCAATTCAAATCTAGACGTCCCAAATCTGTATTGTCTTACCATCACTAGTTTTTGTTCAGTAGTTATTGCTATAATGTTAATCCAGTCAGACCCATCTAAGAGTACAAATGAATGTTGTTTTCCGGTTCTCGGAGATTCAGCAACAACTTCCCTAATGTTAAATATTCTAAAATCACCAGCTGGCTTTTCAGAAATTTCGTTCCACTTATTATTTTTCAATTAATAGTTACCATTTCAATTATAAAAATTAAATCTTCACCGGCTAAATCAGATCCACCAGTTTCCCCATAGGCATCTTTAGCTGGAATCCGAACTGCGAGAGTTTGTCCCTCATACATTCCAACCATTTTTGAATCAAAACCGCTAATCATGCCTTTACTTCCTTCACAGTCCTCTGAAGGGTTATTGGCCTCAATACAACCTATGTTAGAAGCTGGTAATGTACTGGTATGTCTATTATCGTTGGTTACTCCATCTCTTCTATATATGTAATTGTCCCATATGTATTCCATACTACTGTCGAATAGTTTAGCATTACTTGCTAGAATCCCAGCATAATGAACATCTACGGAATCGCCAACTTTTGTCAGATTACCAAAATTATTATTTGTGTTTACGTTCAATCTTACTTCAGCACTTTTTGTTGTATCGCCTCCGGATACGACCTCAATATAGGCATAAAGTAGCCCTTCAGCTGATGATGGTGTTTTTACATTAATCAGTAAAGGTTTTCGGACGTTTTTATTAAGCATGATTGTTTCAAATCCATCTTCGATGTCAATTGTGAATCCCCCATCATTAGATTTTGTTGAAATTGTAAATGTGTCTGTAAATGTACCTGTATTTTCTACTAGAATTACAAAATCAGTTTCGCCTCCAGGTTCAGCCCTATGGTCGTTTGTTACAAGTTCAGCCTTAACGCCATATGTGGGGCTAGTCACAGTTTCTTCGGTATCAACCATTGATGTTAGATACAATCCACTTCCTATCAAAATAACAACAAGTAAAAGCGCAATGAGCGCAGGCTTTGAATCTGGCCTTGAGCTATCTAGTTTTCCATCGCGATAATTATTCGATGAATTTGCTTTTTTCTTTCGGCTTACTCTTTTTGCCATAGTTTATCTACGAAATTGGCTTAAAAAAGCTGATGTCTATTTTCTGTGTTTAGATCTGAAGAAGAAAGCCTTCATTGTATCTTTCCATATGTCGGGATTTTCTCTAATTCTACGAAGTGAATAAGGATACCAATCTGGACCATATGGAATGTAATATCGAACTTTATAACCTTTGGAAATCAGACGATCTAGTGTTTTATCAATAGGAACTCCAGATAAAGCTTGAAATTCACAATTATTCTTTGGGTAATTATTCTTCTCCAGAATTTTCTCTATTTTTTCAATTATCCAAAGATCATGTGTGGCAAAGCAGGAATATATCTTGTTTTTCACCATTTTTTCAGCACATTCGATATAGTTCATTCTAATCTTATCATATTCTTGCAGGGCAATATCTTCACTCTCTTTGTATGCGCCTTTACATAATCTAATATTGGTATTTGGATTTTTAAGTAAATCGATGTCCGAATTAGTTCTATGCATATATGCTTGTAGCACAGTTCCACAATTTGGATAGTAATTTGTGGCTCTTTTACACATTTGAATAGTCGCTTCAGTGATTTCAGAATCTTCCATATCCATTCTTACAAATGTATCATAGGTATTTGCTTTATCTAATATTACACTAAGATTATCCCAGCAGAGCCCCTCGTCAATTTTAAGTCCTAATGCAGTTAATTTCAATGAAATATTACAATCCACTCCAGCATTTGCAATACCTTCAATCAAATCACAGTATGACTTAGTGGTTTTTGTAATTCCTCGACGGTTCCTGACTTCTTCACCTAATAAATCTAAAGTACCAACAAAACCCTTTTTGTTTAATTTTCGTACTAGATTAAGTCCATCTTCTAATTTATCTCCGGCAACATAGACTGAAGCAATGCGGCCAACAATAAATTTGGGCATCCACGGAGTCGTGCCTACAACAATTCTATTTAGAATACCCATATTTGGTAATGTAAAAGTGTGTTTATTATTATAGTGTCCGAGAGCGATTTATACAGCACTGCCTAGCAGAGATTATGTCACCTTCCTCAGTCACATGCGCGAATGGAAAATTAGAAGTGCCTAATAACCCAATTATTCCAGTAATAATCGGAGATGGAATAGGTTTAGATGTCACCCCTGTGGCCACCAGAGTGTTGGATGCAGCAGTGTCTAAGGCCTACTCCGGTGAAAAGTCAATTTCTTGGATGGAAGTTCACGCAGGCGAGGCTGCATTTGAAGAAACTGGAGAATGGCTTCCAGAGTCAACACTAGATTCAATACGTAATCATTTAGTAGCTCTAAAAGGTCCCTTGACTACTCCAGTTGGGGGAGGTTTCAGAAGTCTTAATGTAACACTTAGACAAAAGTTAGATCTATTTGCATGCGTCAGACCTGTGGTTTGGTTTGAAGGCGTTCCAAGTCCAGTAAGAAATCCTGAAAAAGTAGATATGACTATATTTAGAGAGAATACTGAAGATATCTATGCCGGAATTGAATGGCAGGCAGGAACTGAGGAAGTCAAAAAAGTTCTAAAATTTCTTGAGGATGAAATGAATGTATCACAAATTCGATTTCCGTCTACAAGTTCATTAGGAGTTAAACCAGTCTCAAGTGAAGGAACCAAGAGATTAGTCAGAGCTTCCTTGAATTATGCAATTGACAATGATAAGTCTTCAGTTACTTTGGTTCATAAAGGAAACATTATGAAATTTACAGAAGGCGGCTTCCGTGATTGGGGTTATGAAATTTCAAGAGATGAGTTTGGAGCTAAGCCACTTGACGGTGGTCCTTGGCATATTTTCAAGAACCCTAAGAGCGGTAATGACATAATTGTCAAAGATGTAATTGCTGATGCAATGCTTCAACAAATATTGACACGTCCTTCTGAATATGATGTAATAACTACTCTAAATCTTAATGGAGATTATATTTCCGATGCACTAGCTGCTCAAGTAGGAGGCATAGGAATAGCTCCAGGAGCTAACATAAATTATGATTCCGGACATGCCTTGTTTGAAGCTACACATGGTACAGCTCCAAAGTATGCAGGTCAAGATAAAGTAAATCCCGGTTCAGTAATTTTATCAGGTGAAATGCTTCTAAGATATTTAGGATGGAAGGAAGCTGCTGATTTGATTATTGATGCAATGCAGAAGACTATTGGAGATAAGACAGTTACATACGACTTTGAGAGGCTAATGAATGGCGCTAAATTATTGAAATGTAGTGAATTTGGTAATGCCATTATAGATAATTTGTGAATCTTCAAGAAATAAAAAACATTGCGACCTCTGAAGAATTAATTGATAGGGCATTACGTAGAGCTTCTAAGGTTGAGGAAAAAGTAAGAAATCCAGATTATCGTGCTCGATTAACTGCAGTTAGAAAAATTCATTCTGTTGCAGATAATCTTGCTAATCCTATGATTAGTTATGTTAAGGCTTTTCCATCATTTGATATTATTCATCCATTTGATAGAGAAATAATAGATCTTACAGTTGGAGTTGATATGCTTAAGAAATCACTTGGAGCAATTGATTGGGCTAGGAAAGAAGTATTGATGATTTCTACAAAATATGTTCCTAAGGCAAGAGCTCGGAAAAGTGCTGAGAATACGATGAAGATTATGAGTGAAGCTTATACTAAAATGACTAATGTTGTTAGACAGATTTCTAAAAGTTTTGATTTTTTAATTTCAGCTAGATCTATATTCCGTAATCTTCCCAACGTAGATACCGAATCTCCGATAGCAGTATTTGCTGGAGCTCCAAATGTAGGTAAATCTAGTCTGATAGGTTCAGTTTCTACAGGTAAGCCTGAAGTCAAAAGCTACCCTTTCACAACAAAAGCAGTTTCTTTGGGTCACATAAATAAAAAATATACAGTTTTACAAGTAATGGATACGCCAGGATTATTAGATCGTCCAGATTTAGAAAGAAATGATATGGAGAAGCAAGGTATAGCTGCTTTTGATTATCTAGAGCCCATTATTGTATTTTTAACTGATTTAACTAACACTTCAGGCTACTCTATAGAAATGCAAACTAATTTACGTGATGAGTTGAAATTAAGATATCCTAAGTGTCAATGGGTTGATGTGTTTAGTAAGAAAGATTTAGATTTTGAAAATGAAGTAATCTTTGATGGGGCAATTGAAGTTTCAGCTTACAAAGATGAAGGCATTGATAATTTTAAAAATAAATTATTAGATCTTATTCCTTAACTTTCATGTCGTGAGTATCTCCCACTACACTTTGAGTATAAGGCGACATTAGTTCAATTACAGATTTTTCATGATATTCTTTTAATTTTGTGCATCCTGTATTACTTAATGCTGCCTTAATTTTGCGAATATCTTGCTTTAATTTTGGTTTTAATCTTCCCCAGTTTTCTACAGTACCCTCTTCACCTTCAGCAAAGAATGTTTTTCTGGCAACATGTCCATATCTATCCAGGTTCCTTGCACGGGCAGAACCTTCTCCCCATGTTGCAACATACTTAATGTCAGGTTCATGTGTGGTTAATTGCATACTTGAATCATATTTCTCACCTTCGGCTTCAAAAAAGTGATTGAAATATCCCCCCATCATTACGGCATCAGCAATACTGAGAGCTATTATCATGCTCCCTGCATCGGAAACGCCTCCATCGATAATAATTGAAACGTATTTTCCAGTTTTTTCAAAGTAATCGGTTCTAGCTTTTTCAACTTCAATCAGAGCAGTCATAGGTGCCCTACCTGTTGCTTTTTCTCTTTGTGTTGTGCAAATTGAACCTGATGACATCCCTACTTTCACTACATCAGCCCCACTTTCCATTAGGAATTTAGCGCCTTCGTACGTAATTACATTACCTGCACAGATTGGTTTTTCTAGACCCATATTGCCATATTCCTTCAAAACCTTAGAAGTAAACTCATTATATGCATCAGAAGTGTCTATGACAAATATATCGGCTCCAGCCTCATTACAGGCTTTTACGCGTTTTTTCCAACCTTTATGTGTTGAAATTGCAGCACCTACCACAATATTTTCGACATCCTTTTTGAATGCTATTTTTACCAAACGGCCCAGATTATCAAGTACAATCAAATAATTATTATTCTCCAATTCCTTTTTTGCCTGTTTAACGGTTATTTCAGCATTTTTTGTAAAAGGTAAATCTTCAAGTTTAGTCATAATGGATAGAATATTCTCAGCAGGAGTTTCGTTACTTTCCAAATACTTGTCAAAATTAAATAATCCTAAGAATACATTGTTTCTGTCAGTTATAGGAATCTTTGAATGTCCATGTTTTTCAACTAATCTTACAGCTTCATCTATAGTGGCATTATCTCTGACAGATACAGGATCTTCTACAAAACCCATTTCATAGCTTTTAATTTTGTCAATAATATCTACTTGCTCTTTTATTGATAACCTTGCAGGAAGCACACCCAGTCCTCCCTCTTTGCCTAATGCAAGGGCCATTTCATATCCCGTTACAGAGGTCATTGCAGCACTGAGGAATGGAATTCCCAAGTTAAGATCTCCTAAATGAGATTTTAAATTAATACTGTTAAGATTACAATCCTTGGATGTAAAATCGGTTAAAAGACTAAATTCACTAAAAGTTCGTCCGGCTTCTAATATTACTTTCTTAGCCATATACTCCCTTTGTAAGGAGATTTATTAAACTATCTAACTTACTTCATGTGAAGTGTATATTTCGTTTGTAGTGATAGTTACTCTCACGAAAGTAGTACATTTTGGTAGGTCTTTTATTCTTCGGGCACCTACATATGAGCAGGCAGATCTTACACCTCCAAGAATTGACTGTATAGTATTTCTAATCTCACCTTTGTATGGAACTCTTACTTCTTTGCCTTCAGGAGCTCGATGTTTAGCAACTCCGCCAAAGTAAGTAGTCATGGCTTTCTCCGAACTCATTCCGTAGAAAATTTTACTTTTTGTTCCATCCTCATTTTCAATAAGTTCACCTCCAGATTCTGCATGACCTGCTAGCATACCACCTAACATTACAAAATCAGCTCCGGCTGCGAAAGCTTTTGCGATGTCACCAGGAGAAGTACAACCTCCATCAGACATTACGTGACCTCCTAGACCGTGTGCAGCATCAGCGCATTCTGAAATGGCAGATAACTGAGGGTATCCAACTCCAGCTACTTTGCGTGTGGTACAAACTGAGCCAGGCCCGATTCCCACTTTAACAATATCAGCTCCAGCCAAAACGAGTGCTTCGGTCATTTCTCTAGTTGCTACATTTCCAGCAATAATTATCTTATCATTAAATTCTTTTCTAACTTTTCTTACGAATTGAAGAAAATCTTCCCTGTAACCATTAGCAACGTCTAAACAAATGTATTGCAATTTTTCATGTATAGCCATTTTCCGCCTTAGTAATTCCATACTTTCTTCTGTAGATCCCGAAGTTATGGCAATATGATAGGGGTCCATTCCGTTTTGTATGGCCTTTTTTATTTCCTTAACTGAATAAAACTTTTGCAAACAAGTAAGTAATTTTTCTTTTTGTAATTCATTTGCTATTTCAAATGTTCCCGTAGTATCCATATTAGCAGCCGCAACAGGTATTCCTCTCCATTCCCTTTTAGTGTGCTTGAATTTGAATACTCTTGACAAGGAAACCTCTGACCGAGATTTTAGTGTGCTGCGTTTTGGCCTAATCAGAACATCTCTGAAGGTTAGCTTTAGGTCGTCATCTATTCTCATCTTTCCCCTATTCTGTTTAATTCAGCTCTATAAATCGTTTGCTCTTAATTTATATCTTCAGGATCCATAACCATTACATCTTTTAGTTGCCGATATTTTTCATCGTAATCGAGACCATAACCAACCACAAATTCAGGAGGTATCTCAAATCCTACGTAGTCAACTTCAAAATCTAATTTAGCAACTTCTTTCTTGAACAGTGCAGTAGCTACAGCAACAGACTTGGGGCCTGAATTTCTTAATCTATTAACTAGAAAATTTATTGTGAAGCCAGAGTCAATAATATCTTCTACAATAATAATATCTCTTCCTTCAATATTTGCAGAGATATCTTTTCTAAATTTTATAGTTCCAGTTGATGAATCACCCTCATAAGATCGTATTTTGACAAAATCTACTTCAATATCCAAATTAATTTCTCTAAGTAAGTCAGCCATAAAGACATAACATCCATTAAGAATACCTACAAATATTGGTTTTTTACCTTTATAATCTTTATTAATTTGTTTTCCTAAGAATTCGATACGCTTTTTGATTTCAGATTCAGAGATTAAGAGTTTCATAATTAATACTTCACTATTGAGTGAACATTATATGGATTTAGTTTTTCGCGACCTTTTAAAAATTCCAATTCTACTAAAACAGCTAATCCTTTGATAGTGCCTTTAATTTTTGCAACTAACTCACAAGCAGCCTCTGCAGTTCCTCCCGTAGCCAGTAAATCATCAACAATGAGGACATTATCACCTTCATTTATTGCATCAGTATGGATTTCTAAAGAGTCTGTACCATATTCAAGTTGGTATTGCACTTTTTGAGTTTTCCAAGGTAGTTTATCCGGTTTTCTAATTGGTACAAATGCAGCATTTAATTTATCAGCCATTGGTGCTCCAAATATGAATCCTCTAGATTCAATACCGACGACAACATCAATGTCTTGATTCACATATGGTTTAGTCATTTCATCAATTGATAACCTTAGAGCCTTGATATCAGACAGTACTGGTGTAATGTCTTTGAACATTATACCTTTCTTAGGAAAGTCAGGTATGTCCCGAATGAGGTCTCTAATGTAGTCCATAGTTTTCCCTTATTATAGTGTTGAGAATCCACAATGTGTGGATTCTCTCCTATATTGTGTTTTTTTCTAATCTGCGTATATCAATGCTAGCACTGAGAATACGTTGATTGCCCATAGAGGAATTGATACTTGATCATATTTCCCCATACATACTTTGATTGCAGTCCATGATAGGAAACCCCAGATTATTCCTTGTGTGATAGAATAAGTGAATGGGATTAACATCATTGCCATAAACGCAGGGAATGCAGTTTCAAAATTGTTCCAATCGATTTTAGCTATTGGTTTACACATAAATAAACCGATAAGTACCAAAATAGGTGCTGAAGCAGCCAATGGTACCATTTGTATTGCTGGAGCTAAGAACAGGAAAGGAATGAATAATAGACCTGCAAAGGCAGCAGTTAGCCCACTCCTTCCGCCAGCTTCTATACCTGCAGCAGATTCAATGTAACTGGTTCCTGAGCTTGAACCGAATAATCCAGCTATTGCCGTTGAACCTCCATCTACTATTAATGATTCTTTTATGTTTCTTGGTTCGCCATCTTCATCATTCAAATTACCAACTTCTGAAACACCAACAAATGTAGAGATACTGTCAAACATATCAGTAAAAAGGAAAGCGAACATTGCTGGAAGTACTGCGAATTTTAGAGATTCGACTATAGGTACACCTACAGTTACGCTGGTATCTACTCCATCTACTGCATAGGTGTAGTCTTGGTTTGAGAATATAGCAAAGACCAAACTGAAATCAGGAGCTTCGTACATACTGTCTGGAACTGTAACCATTTCAGCACCACCAAGAACTCTTCCATACATGAAAGCATAAGCAGTAGTTCCTAGTATTCCAATGCTTAATGCACCAGTTACTTTTCTACTAATTAAACCTGCAGTAAGTATTAATCCGAATAAGAAAACCATCATGCTCTGATCATATGCTAACAGTCTCTCAGTTAGAGTTCCATCATCTGGAAACATGTTTCCTAGAGAAAGAATAGTACCTGCATCACCTACTACAAAGTCAGTATGATCTGCGAAACCGAGTAAGGCTAAGAAAAGACCTATGCCAATAGCCACACCATATCTAAGTTCAGTTGGTATTGCTTTAACGATTTCAGTACGTATATTAAATACAGATAATAAAATGAATATAACTCCAGACCAAAAAATAGCACCTAGTGCAATGTAAGGATTAATATTCATACCCCAAGGAGCACAGACTGTATATGCAAAAAATGCATTAAGTCCCATGCCTGGAGCTAAGATGATAGGATTTTTAGCATAAATTCCCATTGCAATACTACTAAAGGCACTTACAAAGACAGTTGCAGTTACCAACGCGTTGCCCTTATCATCCATTCCGTGGAAGCCAAAAGCTTCACCAAGAATAGCAGGATTAACAAATATAATATAAGCTGTTGCGAGGAATGAAGCCAAACCTGCAGTCAACTCAGTGTTAACATTTGTTTTATTTCCACTTAAATCAAACATGTCTTCCAACATGTCATCTGCACCCCCGCCACCAGAAGCCATAGGCGCTTCTTCTGTAGGGGTGTCACTACCATTATTTTCTGTGTCGTCGTCACTCATAGGTTTACACCTAAGATACATTTACTGAAGATTTCTTTTTAAATGTACCGGATGATTTAAGAGTGCTTAATTTCTTAAATTAGATTATGTTATTTTGGAATAATCTGCTTGTTTAAAAACAGTTATATTTTCATTTTCTAATTCTTCCTTGATTTGTCTATATGTCGATTTCTTCATTGCTTTTTTGTGAAAGTAAACACCTTCAGCATTGCTTGCCTCAATTGCATTTCTTAAGACTTTAGTATTTACAAATGGAACTCCATAATTTGCAATCATATGTCCAAAGTTTACCTTATGCGTTAAAGCAGCCTCAGTAAATCTTGGAGTATAGTGACCACCTCCAACTCCTATCACATTATTTCCATCAATATATTTTACTTCTAGAAGTGATTTAATCAGGGATTGAGCAGGTAGTTCGTCTTCCCATTCATTTTCAGTAGATCCAATTTCTAGAAAAATAGTAGGCGTATTAAGTAATGGGCCATGATGTGTAGCTTCAAAGCATACATCAAATCCTTCAAGTTGATTCTTCTTAATTTCCCTTAAAAGGCTGGTCATTATTTTTGGTGAGGTAGGTGTAATCTTCCCTTCTTCACCACCATATTCCGCTTTACCCCAATTTCCAATAGGATGAACAGTTAGGCTAGGCTTTCCACTTGCAGCTTTATGTCTAGATAAAAAAATAATATTATTTATTTTAGTATTATTTTCTTTTTCAAATATTTCATCAATTCGTTCAGCATGAATGTGTATCTGATTTATACAAACCAAGTATGTCCCTTTTATGCAAAAGTCACCACATGTTTCAGTAAGTTTCCACATGTGGTTTCCGTCAAAGTTACCACATTTTTCCCATGGTGACATTTCGAGTAATCTATCTCTCAAATTAATTGAGGCTGAATCTGCTTTAGAGGCTATAATTAAATTCATAGACCTTCAACAAGTCCAACCTTAACCTTTCTTTCTTTAGCCACTTGCTTTGCTTTTGAATATCCTGCGTCAACATGCCTCATTACACCAGTACCCGGGTCTGTTGTTAGCACTCTACCAAGCCGCTCGTCAGCTTCAGTGGTTCCGTCAGCAACAACAACCATTCCAGAATGGAGAGAGTATCCCATTCCAACTCCACCACCATGATGAAAGCTCACCCATGATGCACCTGAAGCTGTGTTTAGTAATGCGTTAAGAATTGGCCAGTCAGCGACAGCATCACTACCATCTTTCATAGCTTCGGTTTCTCTATTAGGTGAAGCTACAGATCCCGAATCAAGGTGGTCTCTTCCTATTACCAATGGCGCTTTTACCTTTCCAGACTTTACTAATTCATTGAATGCAAGTCCTGCCTTTTTTCTTTCTCCATAGCCAAGCCAGCAAATTCTGGCAGGTAATCCTTGGAAACTAATTCTCTTTTGAGCCATTTTAATCCACTTTGCCAGAGCCTTATCTTTAGGAAATAATTTTAGCATGACTTTATCAGTTTCTAATATGTCATTTGGGTCTCCAGACAATGCAGCCCATCGGAATGGCCCTTTACCTTCACAAAAGAGTGGTCTGATGTAAGCAGGAACGAATCCAGGAAAGTCAAATGCATTTTTAACTCCAGCTTCTTTAGCTCTTTCTCTTAAATTATTTCCATAATCAAATGTATTCGCACCTCTTTCCTTCAATTCTAGCATGTGTTTAACGTGAGTTCCCATACTTTTGTAGCTTAATGAAATATATTCATCAGGATTTTTTTCACGTAATTTGTCTGCATCTGAGTTTGTCAATCCATGTGGTATGTATCCTACTAGAGGGTCATGTGCTGAAGTTTGATCAGTTAATAAATCAGGCGTTATATTTCTTTCAATAAGTCGACTTAGTAAATCAATGATATTGGCCTTGACTGCCATAGATTTAGCAATTTTATTTTTCTTCCAAGATATTACAGTATCAATAGCGTAGTCAATATCATTAGTCATTTCATCGCAATACTTTGTATCTAATCGTTTTTGAATTCGTTCTTCATCCATTTCAGCAGCGAGGAAAGTTCCTCCATTCATCGTTGCAGCTAGTGGTTGTGCACCACCCATTCCTCCTAGCCCTCCTGTAACGACAAGTTTACCTTCTAAAGTTCCTTTGAAATGTTGTCTAGCAGCTTCAGCAAAAGTTTCGAAGGTTCCTTGAAGTATTCCTTGAGATCCAAT
>Ga0315326_10001181_pt1 | contig 13478 bp, 9 predicted proteins | sample M180m32315metaG_FD_203457 | JGI IMG/M metagenome (GOLD analysis project Ga0315326, IMG submission 203457) | Ammonia-oxidizing marine archaeal communities from Monterey Bay, California, United States - M1 80m 32315 | ecosystem: Environmental > Aquatic > Marine > Coastal | place: USA: California... | reverse complement strand
AAGGCATCAGGACAAACTATGCCTCGGAACCGACTGCTCCGATATCGTAGGAATCGGCGAAGCCTGTTCCGGATCCCAGCAAATTGCCAACCTAAAGCAATTCTCCCCCAGCACGAAAATCCAACGTAAAATCTTCTCCCAAAACGCCCGCCGCATCATCCGCTTTGCGTAGAGAGAAAATACCTCAGATCGGCCGCTACCTGCGACAATGCTGTATCTACGCTAGAAACTTGGGTGGACAATCCAACCCCCAATATCACTTCCTCAAAACGGGAACAACCGCCTAATAGCGGCTCCATTCAACGGAGCCCCATATTCGCAGGCCTCGAAAGTCTCCGCATTGATCACCCCGCAGCCGCGACCATCCCCATAGTAGCGTTTCAACAAATCGCGGGCATCATCGTCTGGCCGAGTGACCCCATGGACAAATTCTGCCAACGCATCCAATCGCTTGCTCGGATCATCCGGTATCTGGATACCATGCCGATCAATCCAGGGCAGCCATTCGTAGAACTGCGATGCATGGCAATTCAGCATGCGCATTTTCGTATCCAACACCGAATCGATATCAACCGCGACATCCGGCTTAAACGGGAGTGGTTTATTGAACTCATCCCAAAAATACGCCATCACCGGAGCAGTCTCCAAGCACGGTGTATCAGCGCAAAGATTCGGAACGCTAATTAAGTACGAGCAGTCCTGGACCAGCTGAGAGGTGTACCGATGGTCAGGGTGATAATCATTGGGTCGGTGAGTCAAAATAAGATCCGGGCGAAATTCACGAATCAGTCGAAGCAACTCCCAGCGCTGCTCCAATCCGGGAACCAATTGTCCGTCCCGATTATCCAACACCTGATACTCTATTTCGGCTACTCGCCCAGCTGCTTCCGCTTCCGCCTTACGGCGATCCGCCAATTCCTTACCAGACATTTCGTGGTGACCCGCATCGCCATTCGTCGTCGAAACGAAACGTACCGCGCAGCCTGCCTTCGCCCAGAGAATAGCGCATCCGCCAGCCTTTATATCGCAATCGTCCGGGTGAGCCCCGATGGCCAAAATCCTCGGTAAACGACCTGTATCCTCAATACCCATACTTTTGAAATCAATTATTTAGCAATCTTTAGATACGCTTCTGCAAATCGCCGTCCAAATTCTCTCAGCGATTGCGAGGTGAAATGGGTGTTGTCGCTCTTGCAGATCAATCCATCTGACGAAACGAACTCAACCAGCGGCGATTCGTGAGCAACTTGCCTGTGCGCCGTATCGACAAGTGTCCTCGATTCATCCCAAGGCTTTTCGGGGAATTGCCCCAACTGCCCGATCGCAAACGGAACCTTACGAACTCTCAAATCCTTGCGAAAACGCTTAATCAGATCATCTAGCTTTAGCTTATAGGCCTTCGCCCTTTCGGGGCGACTATCGGACTCGCCTTGATGCCAGAGGATCCCTTTCAAAACACCATCTTTCTTCGCCTTTCGTGCGCGTTTGACCGCATCGTCATACGGATGCCCATTCGTCTGTTCGTGATAACCTCCGACCTCCCAAGACTCGATCGGCGAACCTCCATGCGCCACAGGGATCAGTCCAATGAAAACACTGTCGTCTCGTTCGGCCAAGGCAACCGCAAACGACTTTCCAAGGCCAACCCCAGCAACCGATTTATCGAAATGCATTGGAGCTACAGCAGGCTTCCAATTTCCCTCCTTATCAAGAGCGAATACCCGTGGATGCGCCACTAGGTCCTGTTCTTCGACCGTACCCCGACCTGCCATATTCGACTGGCCTGCCAACAAAAACAGATGAAAGTTTTTCTTCTTAGGCAACTTCACCTCGCCGTCGCCAAGTGCAAGTAGCGATGAAACCAATACAAATATTAAAGCAATCGACAATTTCGATTTCATAAACTTAACCCTTTACTTACTTCAAGCGCTTTATCCCAATCCTCGACCGGGTATCCATCAACCGCTACAAACTGCGCGGAGCCCGCGCCTTCGCGAAGCTGCTTCACCGCTTGATACTCCTCGGAGCGATAAAACCGCTTCGCATCGTCCATCGACGGAAATTCGACCAGCACGATTCTAAGTGTCTCTTTCTCCCCCTCCAATGTCTCGGTCTCCCCGCCACGCGCGATGAAACGCCCTCCGTGTTGGTTCGCGACTCGAGGCGTATGGAGCATGTACTCCCCGTATGCTTGCCGGTCGCGAATATCTACCCGAATGACAATGTATACCGACATGATAGGATACTCGCGGATTAAGAAGGAATGATCAACAGCCATATCGCCTGCCCCTCGAATTATCCTAAAGAGAACTGCAAATCGAACAACGAAGCACCAGTCTTCGCCCACAAAGGGCTACCCCCGTCAAGAGCTTCGATGTATTTACCCGGAGGAAACAAGAATGACTCCTGCGTCCCAAAACAAGGATTAGAAATTGAACTTAGATGCCCTATTTCTGACGAAGCCTGATCCTTCTTGGCTCGCGATGCGGCTCCTAGCGACCGCCAAGGATCAGTCGCCAAAACACTCAAAACCACGATCAAAGGTCCAATTTGCGCTCGTCGGAAAGAATTTTTCACTATAAGACCGTACCTGACACCGCAAACCACCCAGTGATCCGTGAAACCATACACTCTCGCAATTTCATTACTCTGCCCTCTCTTGCTCTGCTCCAGTGCCAGCTTCGGCGCAGGAAAACCTTCTTGGAAAACCTTCGGCATGTTCATCGAAGGCATTCGCTCAACAGAAGAAGCCGATCGAATCGAACAAGCAATTGAAGCATTCGACCCCAAACACATCAGATCCGCGGAAATCGAGGATTCACGCGTCGGTTTTGCGCTCATCGAGCACGACCACCACAACATTCGCTACCAATCCCTCGCCGACATCATTCACAAATTGGGAACCTATCGGATCTCCGTGCCAATGCTGATACCCGATTACAAGAGGCTCCAAGGGACGATTTTCGCCAAAGGTCTCTACGATATCTGGACCAGCAAAGCTCCTCTATTCAAGGTCGAACTCATAAACGCCCAAAAAGGGCTGTTCGACATCATTCTTCCACCTAGAGTACACCAAAAAAACGGCTTCAATTTCGGCGACCTCGCCCACCCCATATCCGATCCGATCGTATTCGGAGGGCTCGGGTTGCCCATGAGCTACCCCGGACATAAGGGCCAAGGCGGAATGGCCAAAGACCCCATACTCAAAGAAACTCAATTCCGTAAGGCCGGCAAAAAGGAAAAGGTATACGACCCGAAACTAATGGCTGCTTACCAAAAGCTGTTCCCTGAGAATTAGCCCGAAATTCAATCACTGCATCCACATGAACAGCTTTCGCGCATTCATAACAATTGCCCCGCTTTGCCTATCGCCTTTCGCATTTTCCGCCGACGTGCCCGAGGCGGTCATGCCTGAAATCCATTTCGATTTTCTCAATGAGAGCTGCCTGGATTGCCATGATTCGATTACCGAGGAGGGCGGGATGAACCTGGAAGAACTGTCTTTCAATATAAACACCCTCGAAGCCGCCGAAAAATGGCAAAAGGTACTCAATGCCTTGAACTCCGGCGAAATGCCCCCCGACGATGAACCGCAACCTGGGCGGGCCGAGAAAACCATCTTTCTCGACGATCTCTCTCACCAGCTCGTCACCGCTCGAAAAATCCTCAGCGACTCTGGCGGAGTCATTACCATGCGTCGCCTCAATCGCCGCGAATACGAAAACACGCTCGAAGATTTGCTCGGCGTAAAAGTAAGCGCAGACGAATTACCAAACGACGGATCCTCGGGTGGATTCGACACAGTCGGCTCCTCACTCTTCTTCTCTAGCGACCAATTCGAACAGTACCTCAAAATCGCTCGTCGCGTTTTAGACGAATCTCTCGTCGCCCAAAAGCCGAAGCTCTTTAAAAAAAAACGTGAACCCGAAGTCGATGCTCGGGAATTAGCCGAGACCCGCTACAAGCGCCTATTCGAAGCGAACGAACGAGCCGCCGATTGGCGCAAAGACGAGACTCAAGATCCCACTGATTTCGGTTTTATCGATTCGGCTAGAGTGGGATTCGAAGAGGGTCAATTCAAAAACCAAGGGCCCGCTTATAGGTGGTTCCTTGACCACCCTGATTCCCAGACAGGCGTCGTGTTTTACGTCGCTACTCCAGGAGCCTACGTGGATCGAACGACTCTCCCTCCCACAGCCGCTCCCGGACGTTACCGTCTGCGTGCTCGAGTTGCCGCTTTCGAAGATGCTCCATCTCATAGAAAATTTCTTGAATACGGCACGATCGAGGAATCGAGTCTCCAGGGCGAACTGGATGTCATGGGAGCTCGGTGCATCACCGGTACCCTCGACAATCCGCAAATTGTAGAAATTCCAATCGAAGTCACTTCCTCCAAAAGTCGTAAAATTGGTTTAAGAGAACGTCAGCCCAACAGTCGCAACGCCGCACGTTTCGCTCTCAAAAAAGCGAGAAAAAATGGAGACGCTACCACTAATCCCGCTCTTTGGATCGACTGGGTGGAATGGGAAGGACCAATCGTAGAACAATGGCCATCGCCCTACTACGACAACGTCTTCTTCAAAGGACCCCATGCCAAGCCAAGCGATGGCTATGCTTCCGAAATCATTGAACGGTTCGCCCAAAGAGCCTTCCGTATTCAAGACCCTAAACCAAGTTTCCTCAAAAAACTGACCGTCCTTTATCGCAACCGCAGAATCGAAGGCGATTCTTTCGAAGAAGCACTCAAAGAACCGCTTTCCGTCGTGCTCGCGTCGCCTGCCTTTCTCTTCCTCAAAGAACCCGGACAAAACGATGAGAAACGCGAACTAGCCGATCTCGAACTCGCAGTTCGCCTTTCCTACTTTCTCTGGAGCGGGCCTCCCGACGAGGCCCTTTACGAAGCGGCACTCTGCGGAGAACTCAGCAAGCCTGACGGCTTGCGGCACCAAACCGAACGTATGCTCGACCATCCTAAAGCCTGGGAATTCATCAGCGGTTTCACCGACCAATGGCTTACGATGGACCGACTCGATTTCTTTCAATTCAATTACGAATTGTATCCTGAATTTGACGACAGTATTAAAATCGCTGCTCGCGACGAAGTATTTCACACGATCAATGTGCTCATCCAAGAAAAGCTCCCCATCGGCTCATTGCTCAAATCCGACTTCGTTGTGATCAATGATCTCCTCGCCGATTTCTACGACATTGAAGGTGTCGAAGGGCACCAGTTCCGCAAAGTGATAGTCCCGCCGGAATCACCACGAGGCGGTCTTCTTGGAACCGTCGCCGTGATGGCCATGGGCTCCGACGGAGAACGCTCATCGCCCGTAGAACGTGGTGCCTGGGTAATGCGAAAGCTCCTCAATGATCCGCCACCGCCAGCCCCAGCCAACGTGCCTCAGCTCAGCCGTTTTGCCGATGACCTCCTTCCCGCCCGCGACCTCCAAATCGCCCACATGGAAGAACCGCAATGCGCCCAATGCCACCGAAAGATCGATCCCATCGGCTATGGCCTTCAGAACTTCAACGCTGTTGGAAAATGGCGTGAACTTGAACGCGTTGAAACCGACTCGAAAAAAGTGAAGGAAAAAGTGAAGTACCACCCAATCGACCCCAGTGGCATCCTTCCTAATAAAACCCCATTTTCCAACTACTTCGAGCTACGTGATCAAATCGCCAAGCACGAAGACGCTTTCGCTCGAGGCTTCACCGAAGCCCTCATTGAATACGGCCTCGGCCGCCCATACGGGTTCACCGATTACGACCTAGCCGAGGAAATTCTCGCCAGCTCCCGACACCAAGAATACGACGCCAGCGCATTCATCCACGCCCTCGTGCAATCTCAACAATTCAAACAGAAATAAGACCCTACCGACGCTCGCCCCTCATCATCCAATTTATCATCCTTGCCGATTAGCGTAATTAGTGGGCACAATAAACATTTAATGTCATGAAAATTCCCCAAAGCCCAACCCGACGCGCCTTTTTGCGAAGCAGTAGTGCTCTTTTAACTCTACCATTCCTCGAGTCATTCGGAGCCAAACAGTTTCAATACGCAGCCGCTTCCGCTGCGGCAACTCCGCCAAAGCGAATGATGTTTCTCAGCTTCGGCTGGGGACCCACTAAAGAATCCTGGTATCCGGATATCAATACAACGGGATCTAACTACACTCTCCCCGCTGGGCTCAAAGGCCTAATGCGTCACAAAAAGGACCTAACGATTATCCAAAAGCTGACCAATCAGTTCTCGGATGAAGCGCACTGGGGCAGCACCTTCTACCTCACTGGCGCCAATCGCTATGCAGAGCCCGGGCAAAGCTTTTCCAATACCATCTCTGCCGACCAGGTTGCTGCCGAAGTCCTCGGAAAAGAAACGCGTTTCACATCCATCCAACTCGGTTGCGATAAAGCCGAAGGCTCAGGCCACGGTCCAGGGCTCTCGCTGGCCTGGAACCGTCAAGGCAAGCCACTAGCAGGGCTCAACAACCCGGTAGCCGCCTACCACAAGCTTTTCGCAGACGACAAAACGCCTCTTGCTCAACGCCAAGCCATGCTTCGTCAACGACGCAGCGTTCTGGATACGGTCCTTGAAAACGCTAAAACCATGAACCGTGGACTCAGCGTCAACGACACCGACAAGCTCGACGAGTATTTTCAGTCCGTTCGCGAGATTGAAGTGCGACTTTCCAAAGAAGAACAGTGGCTAGACGTTCCCAAACGCCGACCAACCGAACTGGAAGAACCGCAAGACGCCATTGTCGGCTACGAAGAAGTCAAACTCATGTACGATATCATGGTCGCTGCCATGCAAATCGATGCGACCCGAGTCCTGACCTATCGCCAACCTGTGGATACATTTATCAGAAGCCTAGGAGCGACAATATCAGGCCACAACATGAGCCATTATACGAATGGAGCGAGACGGAGCGTAGCGGAAATGCGGGACGAAAAGCAGACCGAATTACTCGCCTACCTGATCGATAAGCTCAAGGCTACCAAAGAGCCCGACGGCAGCAGCCTCTTCGACAACGTTTCCCTCAGCTACGGCAGCAATATCGAGTCGATCCACTATTTGAAGAATTGTCCGACAATAATAACAGGCGGAGGTGCAGGCGTGAAACATGGTCGCCATCTGGTCATGGAAGGCGCCAAGACCCCCCTTTGTAACTTATGGCTTAGTCTCCTCCAAGGAAGCGGAATAGACGTCAATTCTCACGGCGACAGCAGTGGAGCAATCAAAGAATTATTCGTATAACGAAATTCGCTACAAATCACCAGTACCATGAAACAGCTCCTACCCTTCCCCGCTCCAGACACATCGAGTTCCAAGACCACGGCCGCAACATTTCGTTTCGCAACGTGTTTCTTGAAGAACTAGACTGAGTGTAGTTTACTACCTTCTCCGATGATTCACTTATCAGTTACAATCTACAAAATTCGTAGGCCCGGAATACTACCTACGCTGTTCGAATAACCAATTTAGGACAGTATTATCTGAATACGTCGGCTCCCAAGCATTGTGCTTAGTATTCTTGTATTCCGTATAAAGCGGATTTCCGCCCTTCTTTCTGATAGCGTCAATCATGTCTCGGGAACGCTGAGTCTTCACAACCGTATCGCTATCGCCGTGAAACGCCCAGAGTGACATTTTTTTTAACTTCTTGGCGAAAGCGGGATCCCCACCGCCGCAAACAGGCATCGCTGCGGCGAATACCTTCGGCTGGCGTTGTATAATATCCCAGGTTCCAAACCCACCCATCGACAAACCCGTCACGTAGATTCGCTTCCGATCCACGGGTTGCGATTCTATAATTTTGTCAAGCAACTCCATCGCCATACGCATTGAGTCCGAGGGTTCCTTATCCATTTTATGCGAAAGATCTCCCCAGGGCGTGTCCACCCATTGTTTACCCAAAGGGCATTGAGGTGCGACAATCGTAACCGGGATCCCATCCGCTCTGGCGTACGCTAAAATATCCGCCACCCCATGATTCAACTGCTTTTCATTATCCGATCCTCGCTCGCCAGCGCCATGTAGAAAGAACACTAGCGGACCGGTCGCTTTCCCCTCCAGGCCATCGGCCTTGTGAATTCTATAAAGCAATGACCCACCATTCGGAGAGCTAAAAGACTTCGCCTCAAACGCCTCATTCCCTCGAAGCGACACGCCCCATAGACAAACTGCAAACGCCAACGCCCCAATCCTGATCGAACCATTCATGCAAACCAAAGAACCAACCTGGGCAGGCAAAGCAAACCTATAGAAACAACCCGAGCAACACGGATCAGTCCTGCCCGGCCCATAGGGTTCAACTCAACTGAAAATCTTCTTTGAGCCGCACTGCGACCTAGCTAAGCGAGGGACTCGCGTGGGTTTTGAAAGCAACCCTGCTCTTTAGGCTTAAGCTGAAGCCTATGCGCCCAGAAAGTGCCAAGCCGGCGAATTGAGTTTTTCCGTAATTCCGACCGACTACGCCATCACTTCCTTCACAACCTGGCCATGAACGTTCGTAAGACGACGCTCGAGTCCGTTATGATAATAGGTCAAACGCTCGTGATCGAGACCTAACAAACGAAGAACGGTCGCATTGAAATCGTATACGCTGGTCGGGTCGACTGCCGCTTTGAATCCAAACTCATCGCTCTCTCCGTAGCTGAATCCTTTTTTCACTCCCGCTCCGGCAAGGAAACAGGTGAAGGCATCCGGGTTGTGGTCACGGCCGGTTCCATTCGCTTGCAAAAATGGCATACGACCGAATTCAGTACACCACACTACAAGCGTTTGGTCCAAAAGTCCGCGACGCTTGAGGTCGTGGATAAGCGCCGCCGTAGGTTGGTCCATGATCTCGGCTTGCATCGCATGCGTTTTCAAAATCTCATTATGGGAATCCCAATTCGTAATTCCATTGCCGCCCGAGGGATCGCTACCATTGAACAGCTGCACTACGCGAACGCCTTTCTCGACTAACCTTCGAGCAAGAATACAATTCTTGGCATACTCGCGTTTTGTATTCGAACCGCTATCCGTTCCGTATTCCTTGTGAATACTCTCCGGCTCGTGACTAAGTCCCATAACATCGGGTACGGATACTTGCATCTTGCCAGCGAGTTCATAGCTAGCGATTCGGCCTGCCAAGTCAGCATCATCGGGATACCCCTCGAGGTGCTTCGAATTCAGTCGATTAAGTAAATCAACCGTCCGTTTATCATCGGCTGGCGAATACCGATTCGGTCGAGCGAGATTAGACGGCGGATTCTTGGCATTGAAATCCGTTCCTTGATAAGCCGCCGGAAGGAACCCATTCCCGAAATTATTCTTTCCGGAACGAGCCATGCCCCGTGGGTCGTTGATTGCCACGAATGCCGGTAACTCCTGATTCTCGGTTCCTAGAGCATAGGTCACCCATCCCCCAAAGGAAGGAAAGCCCTCCATCGTAAACCCTGTATTGAAAAAATTCTCACCTTGAGGATGAGCACTCGTCTGCGTATTCAGGGAATGGAAAAAGCTAAAGTCATCGACCATACCACCCAAATGCGGAAGTAGGTCAGAGACCATTTTCCCGCTCTTGCCTCGCGGTCTGAAATCCCAAAACGGCTTGGCTATATTTCCAGTGGGACCTTCGAAGGTCACTTGCGGAATTCCGGGCGGTTTCTTCCCGTGAAATCGCGTAAGCTCCGGTTTGTAGTCGAAGGTGTCCACATGGCTCACCGCGCCAGGACAGTAGATAACAAGCACCTGCTTGGCCGCCGCAGGGAAATGAGAAGCGCGGGGAGTGTACGGATTGTTCGGGTCGATCTGAGGGCGGATCGGCGTCTTTCCACTCACGGTGAGGTTGTCCGACGCAAGCAAGCCGTCCTGAGCGAGCAACTGCGTCAATCCGATACCGCCCATAGCCATTCCGCTTTGACGGAGAAAATCGCGCCGATTCAATAAAGCCCGACCATGGGAAGAAATATGTTCTGCGAGATTATCCATGATATTAAGGCAAAAAGGCGAATTCGTTTGAGTTGATCAGCGAGCGGCAGACGAGCGAAAGGTCGGATTCCTTCACCACTTCGATGGAAGCCGCGAGTTCTTCGTCGTCCGGGTCTCGATTGAAAATCAGTTGGAAACTGCGACGAATTTGCGCTTCGAGATCGTCATCAGCCGAATCCTTGATTGATCGCTCCGCGAGCCGATCGGCCTGCTCCTGAACGAATTTGCTATTGAGCAAATTCAACGCCTGCAAAGGCGTCGTAGAAATGGGTCGTTTAGCCCGTACTTGCCCGCAATCCGGAAAGTCGAAGGCCGTAAACATATTGTCGTCCACGCGTCGCATACGCTCTTGGTAAATCATTCTCCGCCAAGTTTCCGGGCCGTAGTTATTCACCACCTCCCATTGCGAGTACGTTTTCTTCGCGTTATGGATACGATACCCACGCCCGCCAATCGAATCGTCCAGCGAACCCGAAGCGAGCAAGACTGCATCTCTGATCACCTCTGCTTCGACTCGGCGAGGAGGAAAGCGCCACAAGAGCGACGAACCTGCATCCGCCGCAAGGCCGGCGTCATTCGGTTGACTCGATTGTTTAAAGGCATCGGACATTACGATGAGTCGTATCAGCGCCTTAACCGACCAGGGTTCCCCACCGGACGTACTTGGCTCGACGAATTCCGCAGCCAGCCAATCCAATAATTCCGGGTGGCTCGGCAACGCGCCGGCTTTCCCGAAATCGCTCGTCGTCGGAACGATCCCCATACCGAAGACGTGATGCCATATCCGATTTACCATTACACGAGCGGTGAGCGGATTTTCGGAACTCGCGACCCAATCGGAAAATTGCACCCGACGCTCGGAGCCCGAGGAATCCGAGCTCAAGCCTAAGTCCCCTGCCAATATCATCGGCGCAGCGGGCATAACTTCGTTGCGAGGGCTCTCCGGACTGCCACGACTTAATACGCGCGTCACGACCGGCTCCACGAATCGTCCCACGAAGCTAACCTGCGGACCGACTTCGGCAAGCTTCTCGGCCACGGTCGCTATCTTTGCAATCGCCGCCGCTCGCTTTGGTTGATTCTTATTAGCCGTATTTATCTTAGAAATAGAGGCTACTTCAACCCAATCGCCTGCCTCGTTTTCTACTTCCAGACGATAATTGGAGAAGCCCATCGGAAACTCCACCGACTGGTAATCCACTTCATAGTAGTATTCCCGATTCGAGCTCAAGCGGAGACGATTGATCTCCTGCGGGCCATCGAAACTGACCACTACCCAAGGTTTTTCGTCGCTCTTTTTCGGAGCCTTGAGCTGCAACCCGAAGGCCCCATACTCGCCATCATTCGCATAGGCGAAATTCGTACGTACATCGCCGAACATTTCAATCGGCCCATCAACAGTCGCTCCGTTTGAAGCGAGTGCCAGGTTTTTCTGACGCTCCTTGTCTCCAAAAACTTCCAATTCGTCGATCTTGGCATTCAGCGTCTGAAAGGAGATTCGAATCTTCCGCGTCTTCACAGAATCGAAATACAACTCTCGATATCCGCCCCAATCCTCTTCCCAATTCCCCAGGCTCTTCAATATCTTGCGTTGCTCGGCAATTGCCTCCCACAACGGCGCCGCTTTTTGCCGCTTCGGATGGTCTTCCGAATACTCCGGTCGACGTCCACCGAATTCGATGTCCTGGAAAATACCAGTCATCGAATAGTAATCGCTAATCGTGATTGGATCGAACTTATGATTATGGCACCGAGCACAACCCATTGTCATTCCGACCATCGATGCACCCACCGTTTGTACGATTTCATCCATCCGATCAGCCCGAGCCTGCCGAATCGCCGTTTCCTCCCGTCCAACGGATTGCGGAGGAACATGAGAGCCGGAAACAAGGAAGCCGGTAGCTTCTCCAGCATCCATCGAATCGCCCGCAATTTGCTCGCGAATAAACTGGTCGTAAGGCTTGTCGTCATTAAACGCTCGGACAACATAATCGCGGTACACCCAAGCGTTCTTGCGATAGAGATTCGACTCCGAACCATTCGTTTCCGCCCAGCGAATAACGTCTAACCAATGCTGACCCCATCGCTCGCCGAAATGAGAAGATGCCAGAAGCTCGTCAACAAGATCCGAATACGACGCACTCGGATTTGCGGCATAAGCTTTCTGAAATGCCCTCACGCGTTCCGGCACCGGAGGTAATCCCGTCAAGACGATCGAAACGCGACGAATCAGCGAACGCGAATCAGCGGCAGGATTTGGCGAAAGCCCCGCCTCGTCGAGCTTTTCCAACAAAAACGCATCAATCGCCTGTTCCGCGGTGACAGGCGACTCGGCACGATTCACCGGCTGAAAAGACCAGTGATCCGACGAGACCTCTTCAACGACGACATCCATTTGGCCAGGCCATTCAGAGCCTTCCGTAATCCAGGCCTCGATCAGTTCAATCTGATCGCTGGACAATGGGTCCGCTTCCGAAGGCATCCGAAACTCGGGATCCGGATCCTTCAAGACTTCAATCAGGAAACTCTCAACAGGATTCCCCGGCACGATTCCGGGAATTCCGCTATCGCCCCCCCTCAGCACGCGAGACCGCTGATCAATCCGGAATTCGGATTTTTGCTTATCCGGCCCATGGCATTCGATGCAGTGTTCCTCGAAGATCGGATAAATGTCCCGTTCAAAGTCTACAGCCGACGCAAGAGGTCCCGTTGCTAAAGCAATAATGAAGTAGATGCGTTGCATTGGTCGAACACTGGCACGGCGGTTTAAACCTAACCAGCCTTTTTTGCCAAACTGAGAGGCAATGGCGCTCAAACCAAACTTGATCATCAAAGTCATTTTTCAGATCCAATCCAAAGAACTCTGGTAGAAAATCCGTTTTGCGAATCTTGCTTTTCAAGCAATTCCTGGAAATCACGGACCCGATCAAAGCAGATGAAATTTCCTTTAACGGCTCCTCCACACGCTGCTTTCAAGGGCCCAGAAACGCCCTTCGCTTGCATTAACCAACAGGCGACAAAACCCTTGTCTCGAAAAACCAATCGTCGCTGAAGCGGGAATCTCCCACCGGTGCTCTCCCGACCTAAAGCGCTTCGAGACAGTCCCCTCCCACTTCGATGGCTGATCCCCGTCTTCGAAAATCAGCGTTAGACCATCCTGACGACCGTAGTGTAGAATCACTTCGGCCAACTCTTCGTTTCCTGCGAGCTCGAAATCCACGATTAGATTTCCCCCTGAGTTCATAGCCACCTTATGAATTTCGACTGATACAGGATGGTCGCTAAACTTCTCCAGCGCTTTCGCCTGCATGTAGTCGGGCAACTCAAAATTCGGCGTATGAACGACATCGTTGTTCTTCGTTTTAAAGCGGCGGTAGATCATCCCTCCCGTCGTCATGCGAAACCATCCATCATCCGACAACTCCCAACGCTTAGGAGCGATTTCTCCCAGCTTTGCGGTTCCATTCATCATATCAATTGGATGCCAGTCTCCTGCGAG
>Ga0315326_10001177_pt1 | contig 13500 bp, 18 predicted proteins | sample M180m32315metaG_FD_203457 | JGI IMG/M metagenome (GOLD analysis project Ga0315326, IMG submission 203457) | Ammonia-oxidizing marine archaeal communities from Monterey Bay, California, United States - M1 80m 32315 | ecosystem: Environmental > Aquatic > Marine > Coastal | place: USA: California... | reverse complement strand
TAAGGAACATTATTGTTCGTGGCTCCGGAGATGAATTGGCCACTTCAATAGCTGCAGCCAAAGCCGCAGCGGTTTTGCCAATTCCAGTTGGGGCACAGGCGAGATGTGCTTGTTGTTTTTCCAGCGCATCAGTGCAAGCTGAAATCATCTCCATTTGCCCTTCTCGAGGGACATCATGGGCGAGCCAAGGGTGATTCTCGCCGACCATGGCATTTTACGCCGTGTCGATAGTGTATGAGGATTGGTATTGACGCGGTTGCATCGGTGTGAGTAATTTGCACCCGGGGTGTGGGGGCCCGGGTGCGTTGTGGAACCTCTCCCTAACAAGCGGGAGTGGAATCGGAGTCCCCTCGGTCTTCATCGTCCGAGGGGACGTTTGTTGGTTTGCCAGTTTGTGCCATGATAGCACGCAAGCGCAGTGCAGCGAAACCGAAGCGGCCTGACAGTGCCTCTTCGGATCGGAAGGAGGAAACCCGAGCCTTATCCAGATCGAATTCCCGTCGCATTTTCCCATCCCCTCCTAAATTGTGGCTCTCACCCTGTTGTTCACTGGTGGAACTCCTTGCGCTTGATTGTCTGTTCTCGAGCCGCTGCTACGGCCGAGTCGAGTGTGTCGTTAATTCCAGCCTCTTCCTTGATGAGGCGGATAACGTAGTCTTGTAGGCCCTGTTGAGCCGCTTGTTCAGGTGTAATACCCAGGAGTTCGTACAACTGCCCGAGTCTTTGCTTTGTTGAGCGGCCAACTGTAATCTTAATCTGGTCCATATCGGGAAGCAGTGGCTGCCCTGTTAGGAATTCACGAATGGCGCTACGGATGACGTCACTACGGTTGCGTGCCCCGTCTAGGCCGACTCTAGATTCAAGGAGAGCAAGCTCTTCTTCTGTGATTCTAATCGAAATGAGTGTGCTGGGTACGGTCATCCATCTTCCTCCGTTCAGTCTTGTCTTACAACAGCCGGTATATCAACGTATTGCAAATGACATACAATTTGTCACACAGGCGTATACAAAGGCCATTAGGGTCCTGATATTTAGGAGCCACCCTAACGGCAATGCTCAAACCAAAATCCTCTGTCAAGCGAACATGGCCCTAACTGCGACCCGAGGATTGTATCTTTACATCGAGGTATTGAAGACTGCACTAGAGGATGATATCCTGACTGATGATGAGGCGGCAATTCTCAAACTCCTGGCAACAGCCTTGGGTGTATCTCCATTCGATGTAGGTGATGCAATGGATGTTGCAAAAGGGATTGACCCCTCGCCATTTAGCGATGGTGTTTCTACTTACAGCTCTCATCAAATCGGTGATGCTACTACTTACCAGACCGCTCTGGTTGCAGCTTTGGATGATGAAGTGATCAGTGAAGATGAGTGGGCAATGCTCAATGGTCTCAGAAACTTACTCGGAATTCAACCGGATCAACATGCATTGATTGAGGAAGCAATTCGTGCAATGTCTGAAGAAGATGAGGCTGGTGAGCGCCGAATCGAACGCTTGGCTAGATTCAATACCGTCTGTCCCTATGCCTGAGCCTACCTACGGTAGGCAAGTATTGTAAAGGGCCTTTAGGTGGCCGGGACAACACCAAGTGTGTTGAATAGGTGCTGTAAATGAGCGTCATCCACGATATTTTCGAATCTGTAAAGCGAAGGGACCCCGACCAACCTGAATTCCATCAGGCTGTATGGGAAGTTCTTGAATCACTAGAGCCGGTCCTTGAGGCCCATCCTGAATATGTTGATGCAGGCATTGTCGAGCGCATCGTTGAACCCGAACGCCTAATCCATTTCAGAGTTCCTTGGGTAGATGATTCTGGTAATGTCCACACCAATCGTGGATTTCGAATCCAATTCAATGGAGCAATTGGCCCATACAAAGGTGGACTTCGATTCCACCCATCGGTAAATGCATCGATTCTCAAGTTCTTAGCTTTCGAGCAGGTATTCAAGAACAGTCTGACCACACTTCCAATGGGTGGTGGTAAGGGCGGTTCTGATTTCGACCCAAAGGGCAAGTCCGATGGCGAAGTAATGCGCTTCTGCCAATCTTTCATGGCTGAACTATGGCGCCATATTGGCGCTGATTGCGATGTACCTGCTGGTGATATCGGCGTTGGAGGCCGAGAAATTGGCTATCTCTTTGGAATGTACAAGAAATTGCAAAACCAATTCGAGGGAGTTCTAACTGGTAAAGGGATCACTTACGGTGGTTCTCTAATTCGTCCTGAAGCAACTGGATACGGCTTAGTTTACTTCGCACGTGAGATGCTTGCAGCTCAAGGTAAGTCACTCGAGGGTGCGACTGTATCTGTTTCTGGTTCAGGAAATGTTGCACAATATGCTACCGAGAAGGTCCTAGACCTCGGTGGCAAGGTCGTCACTCTATCCGATTCTAGTGGATTTATTCATGACCCTGCTGGTATTGATCGTGAGAAACTCGCTTGGGTAAAGGAACTCAAGAATGTCCGTCGTGGCAGAATCTCAGAATATGCAGATGCATTCTCTGGCTCAGTTTACACCCCACGTGATAAATCGATAGACCACAATCCATTGTGGGCAGTCAATGTCGATGTTGCTCTACCATGTGCTACTCAGAATGAAGTCAATGGAGTAGATGCTGCTAATCTAGTCGCTAACGAAGTCGTTGCAGTAGCCGAGGGTGCAAACATGCCTTGTATGCCTGAAGCAGTAGAGGTATTCCAGAATTCGGGAGTACTCTTCGCACCAGGAAAGGCTAGCAATGCAGGTGGTGTTGCGACATCTGGACTTGAGATGAGCCAGAATTCACTGCGTCTCTCTTGGACTCGTGAAGAAGTAGACCAACGCCTTGATGCAATTATGGTCTCCATCCACGAACAAGCATACTCTACCGCAAAGAAGTACGGCCGTGATGGCGATTATGTCTTTGGAGCAAATGTAGCAGGATTCCTGAAAATCGCTGATGCTATGTTAGCTCAGGGTGTCGTTTGAGGCTTCACTAGAAGTCTAGCATCATAAAGAATAGAGATATTGCGCCTCCTGCTAGGAGCAAATATCCAAACACGAGATTGGTAATTGCCCAACCAGTACCTTGCCCATTTGAATTATTGTGATTGACCATTCCGTGATAGAAGATAACTTCTGGGATCAGACATGCCCATAACATTCCGCAGAACCCCATAGTTCCCAAACCAATACCAAGGTATGAATCGGAGCTCCAACCTATGATTCCAATTAGAATTCCTAATCCCAATATGATATAGGTCCACATTCTGACTGCATTATTCGAATACTTTGGTGCCTGAACATAGATTACATTGCCCGGTACGGGCGCAATCTGTGGGTGAGTTACATTCTGAGGGTAGACTCCGACTTGGTCAGGAGAATATGCTTGAGGTTGCTCATATTGCACCTGCTGTTCTGGTTGCATGGCTATGACACAATCATGTCTCATAGATGAATGTTGAGCCGTCTTCAGATTGCAGTCGGAGCCACATGTCCGTCCTGTTTATCATCTGGTTGTCGAACTCTAGACCAAACTCCACCCATCAATTCTTCATGGTGGTCACCGCAATAATGGAAGCGTCGATATGCTTCACGAAATGAATAGGCCTTCTTGCCGGTAGCGACCAGATAGCCTTCTGGAGATAGTCGAGAGATAATGTCGCCTACAGCCCCACATCCTGGGTAATCGCAGACAGTTTCTTCTCCCATATCTAACACCTATCCACTGACCTGTTTTAATCATTGCATCAAATCATTCTTTGTCTTCATCAGTTTCATCAGGAGTGATTACCAGAAGTGGAACATTTGCTTCGATAGATTGTCCCTCTTCACAATGAATCTCAGTGACGGTTCCCGATACCGGTGCTTGAATTTCGTTTTGCATTTTCATCGCCTCAAGTATCATCACTACTTGCCCCTCTGTAACAACATCGCCAATACTGACTTCTAAGGTTACGACCTTGCCAGGAATATTTGCATTGACCTTACCGGATTTCTTTGACTTTCCACCAGAACTTCGGCGCTGTTTTGGAGCAGGTCCAGCATCGGGCACCTTTATCTCGAAGGTATGTCCTTCAACAGTAGCCTTCCAAATATCTCCGTCCATTTCGAGTTCGACTTCGAATTCAGTACCGTCGATTATGACTTTACGTGTCTCGCTCATCTTCTCATCTCCATGGGGAACGTGAGCTCCTACTATGCATTAGGGAAGAATATCCCATATTCATTCGACGGTGATCTCTTGCCCAAGCCTCTCCACTCTTACGAGCGATTTGACTAGGGTCTTCACCACTACTACTAGCAGCGAGTACTGCAGCAATTGCCGCCATCCTTAGAGTTGCAATATCAGTCATTCTATCGCCTCATAATGGAATATTTCCGTGCTTTCGTGCTGGTCGTAATTCCTCTTTATCGAGTAACATTTCTAATGACTTGCACAAACGGTCTCTAGTTTGACTGGGCTCTATGACATCGTCGAGGTAACCCAATGCTGCAGCCTTGTATGGATTAGCAAAAGTTTCCTCGAAGTCTTCGATTAATCTCGCCCTTTCACCATCAGGGTCCCGGGCATTCTTGAGACGATTGCGATGGATGATTTGAACTGCACCTTCTGCACCCATTACAGCTAGTTCTGCACTAGGCCAGGCTACGTTATAATCGCCTCTAATATGCTTGGATGACATGACGTCATATGCGCCACCGTACGCCTTTCGCAGGATTACTGTCAGTTTTGGCACGGTTGCTTCAGCATATGCGTAGAGTAGTTTTGCTCCGTGACGAATAATGCCACCCCATTCTTGATTGGTACCGGGTAAAAACCCGGGTACATCTTCTAGAGTAATTATTGGGATATTGAAAGCATCACAAAACCGGACAAATCGTGCAGCCTTATCTGATGCATCGATATCGAGACAACCTGCGAGAATCTTTGGTTGGTTTGCTACAACTCCTACAGTATGGCTGCCAAGGTGTCCAAATCCTACAACGATATTGCCCGCCCAATTTTCTTGAACTTCCATGAAACCACCATCATCGAGAATTTCTGTGATTACATCCTTGACATCATATGGTTTTGCAGGGTCTTCGGGCACGATAGAGTCGAGTTTTTCGCACATCCTGTTTTTAGGATCGCTACTCTTTCTGGAGGGTGGCTTCTCCATGTTATTGGAAGGGAACATGGAAACTAATTGGCGAGCCATACCCAATGCGTCTTCATCATTTTCTGCAGTGAAGTGTGAAACTCCGGATTTGCTACCATGGGTTCCAGCTCCACCAAGGTCTTCGAAACTGACCTCTTCATTGGTCACGGTCTTGATAACTTCAGGGCCAGTGATGAACATGTGTGCCGTTTTATCGACCATTATCACGAAGTCAGTAATCGCCGGCGAGTATACAGCGCCACCAGCACAAGGTCCCATAATTACGCTAATCTGTGGAACTACGCCGCTTGCGCGAACATTACGGAAGAAAATTTCTGCATAGGAGCCGAGTGATGCTACCCCTTCTTGGATACGGGCACCGCCAGAATCGTTGAGTCCGATTACTGGGCGTCCTGTTTTGAGAGCCATATCTAGGACTTTGCAAATCTTCAGGCCGTGCATTTCCCCTAGACTTCCACCGTATACAGTGAAATCCTGAGCGAAAGCGAAAACTTCTCTCCCGTCAATAGTACCATGTCCGGTGACTACTCCGTCTCCGGGGATGACATTCTTGTCCATGTTGAAATCCTTGCAACGGTGCTCTACCAATGCGTCAATCTCTTGGAATGAACCATCATCCAATAGTGATTCAAGGCGTTCTCGAGCCGTCATTTTGCCCTTCTTATGTTGAGCATCAATGCGGTTTTGACCCCCGCCTGCTTCACCGCGACTCTTGCGATTTCGCAGGTCTTTGAGCCTCTCCTCGGTACTCCCCATGACCTATCCCGCTACGCTTCAAGGAAAGACCCTCCTTATGGGTTGTGTGTGCATTTCTACACCGCAACCGCTTCATAGCCCCTATAGTCACCATCAAACATGGGCGAGAGGCAACGCATCATCATCGCCAAGCCGGGGCTTGACGGCCATGACCGTGGCGCCAAGGTAGTGGCTAGGGCATTACGTGACGGCGGTCATGAAGTGATTTACACTGGCTTACGCCGAACGCCAAATCAAATCGTCCGAACCGCTATGGATGAAGACGCACGATTCGTAGGTCTATCCTCCTTATCCGGAGCGCATGGTCATCTATTCCCAACTGTGTGTAATCTATTGCGAGAGGCGGGATTGAATGATGTAATCGTATTTGGCGGCGGTATTATTCCAGACGATGAAAGGTCTGCTCTTCACGCATCAGGCGTGAGGGCTATTTTCGGCCCGGGAACCACTTCAAGTGAAATTCTCGAATTTATTTCCGAAGCCGCAGGTCGAAACTGCGGTGTAGGTTCACAAGACCCTTGGCATTGGGGTGAGTGATTGGACCGTCGTCGGCTTGCCCGTGAGTTGACAGCCATCGAAGATGGAGAGATGGAACCAATTAGAGGCGAGGGATTGGTAATAGCAATCACTGGGCCTCCAGGAGTAGGCAAGTCATGCTTAGTAGATGGCTTGCTGCATAGACTTGCGCCAGAACATATAGTTGCGGTTCTAGCAGTTGATCCAACTTCACCTCTTAGTGGCGGAGCATTACTTGGCGATAGGATTCGCTTTAGCGTTCTCGACGATGAATCCAAGGCTGATTCCATCTATGTAAGAAGCATTGCAACTCGCTCATCCAGTGGGGCTGTACCTTCTATAATTCAAAGCCTTGCAAGCCATTTATTGGGAAATGGATTCGGATTAGTCATTATTGAAACGGTTGGAGCGGGGCAGGCAGAAATACGCTGTGCAGCAATAGCAGATCGCATCATTGTAGTCGAAGGTCCTGCACGTGGCGATGGCATCCAAGCAGAGAAAGCAGGACTCCTTGAACTGGCAGACCTTCTAATCGTCAATAAATCGGATTTACCAGGTGCAGATAAAGTTGTGAATGATTTGACAATGTCATTATCCATCACCGATGATTCACCTGAAATAATCAAAGTTTCAGCATTGACAGGTGATGGTTTAGATCAATTGCCTGCAATGATATTTGCCTTAGAGTCACGAGTTAGTTCACAGCGTGCCCGCAATAGGCAGAGGCTATTGATGGCGCATGAGCATTTGTTGACCGCTAATCCCAACTTCGAAGCAATACTTGACCGCATATCTCAAGAAGGGCTCTCACTGGCTCAAGCACTGGAGGAGTTGTCATGAGCGATCAAGTTGAACTCACAGACCCGGTAGAACATTCAGTGGGTGGACTTTCTGGACATATTGCACGTAGAACATTCCACATTTCGATGGCAATCATTCCATGGTTGTGGTTTGAGCATGGTGAAACCATTGCTGGTGCTTTCAATATTAGCACGGCACAATTCGCTTCAGCTGTTATTATTTCCTTTGCTATTGCAGAGGCAGTACGGCTAAAATTAGGCATCACCGTTTTTGGTCAGCGTGATTATGAATCCAAGCAAGTTAGTGCACTTGCATGGGGTACTTTTGCGATAGGTATCGCCTTCCTTACTATCCCCGAGCGTCCAGAGTTAGTCTACCCACTCGTATTGTCACTCTCCTTTGGTGACCCATTCCTTGGCGAATTGCGCAGGCGTGAATTTAATTCACAGCAGGTATTCCTCGGAGGAACGATTTTCATCGCACTGATTTGGGGAGTTGGATGGCATCTGTTAGGAACCCCTCTTTTCATGGTGCCATTAATGGCGCCAATTTGTGTTGCAGCAGAATGGCCAAGGTTACGCTGGATTGATGATAATGCAACTATGTTGCTAATTCCACTTGCTGTAGTTCTTCTCATCATTCCATGGTTGTGAACAGACATCTTGAAATGCCGCTTTAACCCGCCAGATATTAGGTGAGACAACATGAGTGACGAGAACCCTTCCAAGGACCCTCCTCAAAGCGCATACCTTCTAGCCTTCCTCGTGGCATTCGGACTTCTCATAATTACGATGTTTGTTTGGCCTTTGTGGTAATCGCAAATCAAGGCAAGGCCTCTTGTGCAACCTACTCTGAGGTATTTCTATGTGCGGAATCGGCGGCATGCTCGGTAATCCCGATGATGCTGTACTAAAACGCATGATTTCGCTGATGTATCATCGTGGTCCAGATGGAAAGGGCATCTTTGCTGATGAGGAATGTGGTCTTGCTCATGCTAGGTTAGCAATCCTCGATATCGAGGGCTCCCCTCAGCCATTATTTGGCGATGGTTCGGTAGCGGTTGTAAATGGGGAATTATACAATCACCTCGATCTAAAAATCACCGAATATCCATACCGTACTGGTGGCGATAGTGAGGCTATATTGGCGTTGCATTCAATGAATAGAGGCGGTACTGCGCGTGAACACGCCTCTTGGGTTCGTCTCTTGGATGGAATGTTTGCCTTTGCAATATGGAGTGACGGGCAACTGATTCTTGCACGTGACCCAATGGGGGTAAAACCCCTAGCTCGTACAATAGTCGATGATACACTTCTCTTTGCCTCAGAACACAAGGTTCTACGTGCCCATGAGGGCCATGTCCCCGAAATCGATGACTTGGCCATGCGCGCTCGTATTGCATGGGAATACCCACTCGATGCCACAACTCTACTCAAAGGGGTTCACCAAGTGAGACCAGGAAGTGTCGAGGTATGGGAATTAATTGATGGCAAGCCTGTGATGACAAGTATTGCGCGTTTCGAGACTCAGAAAGTTGACCCGGCTGTATCATGGGATAATCCCGCAGAATTACTCGAGTCATTCGTAACCAGTGTCCAAGATCGTTTGATGGCAGATGTCCCGGTAGGAATCGTGCTTTCCGGAGGTCTTGATTCATCATTGGTTGCAGCAGTAGCACATGAGGCAGCAGAGCGTGCTGGGCAGCCAGTACCTGCTTGCTGGACAGTAGCGGAAAGCGAAGATAATCCTGATTGGATTGCGGCAGAAACTGTCACCTCATCACTTGATTTGGTCCATCATCAGCATATTTTGGAACCGGACTCCTTCCACTCGAGACTACCAGACCTCGCTTGGCATGGCGAGGACCTCGATTTGACGGTATTATTCTTCCAACCATTATTTGCAAAGATGGCAGAATCGGTAACGGTTGGTCTATGTGGCCAAGGTGCGGATGAATTACATGCAGGATATCCACGATACCGAGATTTGAATTCTCATGCACTTGAAATCAATGAGCGACTTAGTGACCTAGATTGTTCATTGGCATCATTGAAAGGTGAACAGTGGTGGAGTGATTCGCATCAACCGGAGGAACACTGTACCTCTTTGCAGGATTTCTTGCAGTTTGAATTAGACCACGGTCAACTCTCAAATTTCCAATTGAGGTTGGTGGACCGACATTCCATGGCTCATAGTCTCGAAGTGAGAGTACCTTTCCTAGGCGCAAGTCACAGAAATGCTTCGAACAAGTTGCCAATGGATTGGCGCCTTCCTGAATCTCAAGAAGAGAAGGCAGCATTACGAAGGGTTGCAGACTTGACCAATCTCCCTTCAGAAATCGTCCGTAGGCCAAAGTTACCAGCAGGTCGTGCGACATCGCCACGGATGATTGACTCATTATTGGATGAATTAAATTCTAGAGTTTCAGATATTGCTATGCGCTATCCTACTATGGAAAAGGCACTTCTCAAGCAACCAGATATAGCAATCGGTCTTGGGCTATTCGAGGCAATGCATATCCTTGATGGCGGTCGTACGAAGCGTGCAGGGGATGTCTCGGCACTACTTGATGAGGTGATTACATGACATTTGTTCACGATATATCGCAACGTCTTGAGGATAATCGAGAAAAAATCAAATCATGGATGATGAAGAAAAGGTCTGAAGTTCCAATCCCCATTTATGGAAGTGTAGACATCCGAGATGCTGGATGGAAGATAGCTGTCGTTGATGCTAATCACTTTCCTGCGGGTTTCAATAATACCTCTCCAGAAGATGAACCACATCTTTCTGCTCTACTTTCAAATCACATCTTGCGTAAGCATGAGGGCTGTACCTGGGTCCACCTATATCCAGAAAGCCATACTAGAAATCCGGGATATATTGAGAATGTGGCTACGATTAAGCGTTTGATAGAATCAGGAGGGTTCCGCTGTACTGTTGGTTCACCTGAACTCGAGGGTCATGGTAGCCTAGACGGAATTTCCGGCCCATTGAAATTGGATGAGGTTATTCTCGATGGTGATATTCTTAGAATAAATGGCAAGAAACCTGACTTGATTTTGCTGAATAATGATCTCACAGAGGGCGTAGTCGGTGGAATAAGCGCATCACAAGTAAGCCCGCCACCACATATGGGTTGGCAGCGACGTCGCAAATCCGAGCACTATGCTTGTTTACAGAAATACGTGGATGAGATAGCAACAATGCTTGAAATCGACTCCTGGCACTTGATGACAGATTGGTTTGTCAGTGAAGATAAGTGCCTAGAATTGGAAACCTGCCGCAAAAAGTTGGCTGAGGAAGTTGATTACTTCCTTGCTTGCATTAAGGAGAGATACGATGAACTTGGAATTGACCAAGAGCCTGTTGCATTCATCAAGAATGACCGAGGCACCTACGGTCTTGGAATAATGGCGATAACAGCTGGTGAGGAATTACTACACCTTTCCAATAGAAAATTCAAGCGGTTGATGTACTCCAAAGGCGGACTTGAAGTTGAAAATTTCCTCATTCAAGAAGGAGTCCCTACAGCATTACATGGAGAGGGTGGAGCACCTGTGGAACCAGTTGTCTATCTCGTTGATGGCGAGGCGGCTTCTTGGTTTTACAGAACTAATCCAAAGAAAGGCGATATGGAGAATCTGAATTCACCTTCAGCACAATTCCTCCCCTATAGTGAGGTAGGAGGCAGATTTGGCAAGCATGCTCACGGATGGCATGCGCTTGTAGCCGAACTTAGTATGCTCGCAATGGGAGAAGAATCTGCAAAGCAGGAGAATGCTTGATGTCACGCATACATTGTCTAGGCGGGGGGCTCGTAGGTTCTTTTGTCACTAACCGATTAGTTTCAAGCGGTCATGAGGTCCATCTTTTTGATATCATAAGTAGGGATACTGATGCGATAATGCACATCGGGGATGCTCTTACAGCAGATCATTCTGCAGCTGATTTGATTGTCAACATGTTACCAGGAAGTATCGGTCATGCGGCAACTAAGTCGCTATCATCTAGCGGACAAAAAATAGTAGACCTTTCATTTAGCGAAATTACTCCAGATACTCTTGAAAGCGTAACAAGTACGATTCTTTGGGATGTCGGAATTGCTCCGGGTCTCTCCAATATGCTAGTTGCCCAAGCATACCGTGATTGGGGGAAATTGGATGAGGTTAGCATCAAAGTTGGTGGTAATCCAAGCGAATCCGATGATGAGTGGTCATACATGGCTCCATTTTCCCCCCACGATGTCATTGCTGAATATACACGACCAGCACGAATCATTCGTGACGGTATGAGAGTAGAGGCGCCTGCAATGACTGAATTACATGGAATTGACGCCTCAGGTAGAGAAATGGAAGCATTCCTAACCGATGGGTTGCGCTCACTCTTAGATATGCCATGCGATAAGATGGGTGAATATACAGTCCGTTGGCCTGGCCATATCCAACTATATCAGGCGACTGAATTATCCCCTGATGATTTAGTTTCAAAATGGGCATTCGATTCCGAACGTGGTGAATTTACTTGGATGGAAATTTACGTTCGCTACAACGATGAATCAAGGCGCTGGGTCATCGAAGATTCAGGCCGGAATGGTGATTCTAGCATGGCTCGAACAACTGGTATCGTCACTGCACAATGCGCAATTGCATGGCTCGATAGGCCCGACATGCTTCCGCCTGGCACTCATGCTCCAGAGGATCTTCCCGACGAGGTCATCGAACTCGTCATCGATGTTATGAGGTCTGAAGGAATCTCCATCGAATTGAAGTGAAGTAGCCCAACGCCACAACATGCGTAGGGTCGCTCTATACGGCGTCACTATTGCGATAGGGCTCTTTGTTTCAGCAGAGTATGCTGAATGGCCAGTTAATATCTGGTGCCTCGGTCTCTTTGGATGGTTATTCATCAAGGGCGAAAAGAGGGAACGCATCGAAATGCTGACCGTATTGGCATTCGCAACTCCAATGGAATTATTCTTCAGTGAAGTTTGGTTGATTTACGAGTATCAGCGTGGCCTGATGCCGCTATTCGTTCCAGTGGGGCATTGGTTCCTTTTCGATGCTGGAAGAAGAATAAGTAATTACTTGCCTACTAGATTTGCTATGGCCTCATTATTACCATTTATTCCACTAGTAGCATACGGGGTGTGGACGGGAGGAGATACCGCCGGATTATTCTTGCTCATCCTCGTTCTTGGATTCACAAAGTGGGGTCCTCAACCATCACTCTATGCCACTATGGCATGGGCTGCATTATTGATGGAATTGTGGGGCACACATTTGGCTAATTGGACATGGTCTAATGAAGTACCATGGACGAATTTAACGGCATGGAATCCTCCTCTTCTGGTCGGAGCTTTCTATTGTCTTGGCGATTTATTGGTCAACCTATCTGTCGCGAAGTTTGAAGACCAAGGCCTCATGGAGGAATCTGAATGACCACTCCGAAGGACCTAGCAGAGCGCCGTGCTGCCGAGGCAGAACGTATCGCACTAGCCCTTGCTCGTCAGAAGGGTGAGCGCCGTGAAAACCTCAAAGGCGGCGAAGGAACGGTGGCTTGGGTTACTGAGAAATTGTGTATTGGTTGTGACCAGTGCACAATTGTTTGTGATGATGATGCCATTGAACTCTACTTCAAAGACATGGACTCCCCTCTACTTGAGGTTCCTTCCAATCGCAAAGCACGAATCTTAAGAGATCCATGTACTGGTTGTAGATTATGCGTATTAGCATGCCCAACCGATGCGATTACAATGATTGACAGGTGATACTATGAGTGGAAAAAAGGAACACGAAGGGGCTCAAAGATTTGGCGGAGAATTCGGTCCACAGAGAGGCACAAATACCCAAGGAGTTTCACTTTCTACATTCAAGACGCTTGTCTGGGTCTCAAATATTGGTGGGCTACTATTGGTTGTGCTTAGCCTTGAATTCCTCTTTGTTGAGAAGAAATTTGCACTTGGTCTTGGATTCTTAGTCGCCGGAATAATCGTCGCTCTATTCCCTTCGAATTATGAAATCAAAGGAATGGACGAGATAGAATAAAGACTCATCACTCGACTGTGAACTCTTCCTTGCAAGATGGACAACGTGCATTTCCTGAGTATTCTGTAGGTATGCGGATATTGGCCTCACAATGTGGACATTCGAGAGTAATTTTTTCTAGCGATTGAGTACTTTGATTATTCATTCCCATTCCATCGAAAATATTCTGAATTCCTTCAGGCCATCCTGGCTTCAAATTTTCTCCAGCCATAATAGGAATTAGTACCATTACA
>Ga0315326_10001176_pt1 | contig 13506 bp, 8 predicted proteins | sample M180m32315metaG_FD_203457 | JGI IMG/M metagenome (GOLD analysis project Ga0315326, IMG submission 203457) | Ammonia-oxidizing marine archaeal communities from Monterey Bay, California, United States - M1 80m 32315 | ecosystem: Environmental > Aquatic > Marine > Coastal | place: USA: California... | reverse complement strand
CCATGGCCACTCCACCGAAGAGCGCACCTTCCACGGAGGCGGTTCAGCCGGTATCTACCGTGGTGCCAAAGGATGTTTGTTCGAAGGCGGCATTCGCGTTCCTTCCATCGTCACGCTTCCCGGAGTGATTCCCGAAAACCAAGTGAGAGACCAGATGGTAACCGGAGTCGACTGGTTCCCCACTCTAGCGGAATTCTGCGGCATCGAACTACCCGGACATCACATCGATGGCAAATCCATCAAAGACGTTATTTTGGACAACGGTGCGAACTCCCCCCACGACACCTTCTATTGGCAGCTTGGAAAAGGCAAAACACCCGAATGGGTCGTGCGCGAAGGCAATTGGAAATTGCATGGAAATCCCAAGGACAATTCCCAAAAAGCTCCCATCACCAAAAACGACAAACTCTTCCTAACCAACCTAGCCATGGACCCCACCGAAATGACCAATCTCGCATTCAAATACCCCAAAGTCGTCAAACGCCTCTCCGACCTTCAAAGCGAATACGATAGCAGTATCCAACAGACGCTGCAGTCAGAACGATAGTTTACCCCATTCCCCTGCGAGCGTTTACCTTGCGGCAAACAAAACTCACCTCATGAGTCACGAAAAGCTCAATACACCCTGTCCACTAGCAACAAACGTCTACCCTTGGTACACATTCTACAAACGACAAGGACGCGATTTCGAAGCGGACCTTGAAGGCTTCATTAAGGAAGTAAAACAAAGCGGAGCCGATAGTCTGGAACCTGTCCTCAAATCAGCCGAAAGCACCGACCGCCTCAGCGATGTCATGTCGAATCAAGGAGTCGCCATGGTCTCCGCCTACGTCAACAGCGAGCTTCACGAAAAAGGCAGTTCCCAGGAATCGATCGAAACCGTCATCAGACTCGCCACTCAAGCCCAAGTGCGAATGGGCACGAAAATCATAGTGACCAATCCAAGCCCCATAAACTGGGAAGGCCCTGAGAACAAAACCGACGATCAAATACTCGTACAAGGCGAAGCCCTCAATCAACTGGGGGAAGCCCTCTCCGTCGAAGGTCTTACGCTTGCATACCACAACCACGACCCAGAACTCCGCCTAGCAGCCCGGGAGTTCCACCACATGCTCGCTTCGACCGATCCGGAACACGTGAAATTCTGTCTGGACTCCCACTGGATCTACCGAGGATCAGGAAATTCAAACGTAGTCCTCTACGACGTGATCCGACTTTACGGCGACCGAATCGTCGAACTGCACATTCGCCAATCCCAAAACGGAATCTGGACCGAAACCTTCGGCGACGGAGACATCGACTACGATCGCCTCACCAAGACCTTAAACAATCGCTGTATTCGACCTCTCATTACAATCGAACAAGCTGTAGAAGAAAAATCCCTCAACACAATGAACAGCCTCGAAGCCCACAAAATCTCGCACGCCCAAGCCCGCAAAACCTTCGCCCCGTTTCTCGCTTAATTCAATAGAGAGTTCACGCAAAGCCGCTATGAAATCGTCTGACGGAGTGGAGTGCAGATGGCGAAGCAAAACCACGCCGCGCTGCGTCGTAACTACGCGAGGGAATCGAGCGGGATCAACAACGAATTCCTCATAAAAAACCTAACCTAAACGTTTCGTAAACTGACTGCATAATCGATTGTCAGGATCCGCTTCCGTCTACGCTTTGCTAGGCCGAAACGAGTCGCGGATACAGATCGGCTAACGCCGAATAGGTTTTAAAAAAGTAAACTTGACCAAATATTGGCAAAACCTGCTGTCGCTTCCTTGTCACGACGTAGCCCGCAAGGCGGGTGAAGACGGAAGCGACACCTACGTCGACTTCGTCGACCCTGACCAATCCATTTGTTCACGATTATTCCGATCGCACACCAATAGCCGAGCCATTGAGAAGCGCTTCATTAAATGGATCTAATTCCAGCAGCCTCAAATGAAATACCCCGGCGCTCCAGTGCTGAATTATGACATCTGAATCAAGGCGTTTTCTTTAAAAACGGTTTAAAGTAGCGGTTTTTCCAACATCGCTTATTTCTAGTTTCTCGCTTGCAAGTTTCTAAGCCCTTCAAGCCTAGTTACCGCATCAGCTTTTACAGTAACTGATTTAAAAATGTTGTGCGAATGACTCCGAAATTAATAATAGAATTTGCACGCCCATCAAAAATCGCCCATATTCCAGTCTTTCCCAAAATAAGGCCTCATGTCACGCTACGCATTCATCACAGCCGCCTTTCTAACCCCGACCCTCCTACTTGCGAACGACCCGAGCGTTGACTACAGTCGAGACATCCTGCCGATTCTATCCGACAACTGCTTCGAATGCCATGGACCGGACGAAGAAACCCGTGAAGCCGATCTTCGACTAGACATTGCCGAACATGCCTACGCCGACCGTGACGGAGCCATCGCCATCGTCCCCGGAGATCCCGACGCAAGCGATCTGGTTTTCCTCACCCAGTCCGACGTCGAAGACGAGCAAATGCCGCCTCCGAAATCCAAAAAGATCCTATCCGAAACCGAAAAGAAATTACTCGAACAATGGATCGAGCAAGGCGGTGAATACGAATCACACTGGGCCTTCAGCAGACCCCAAAAAGACACGCCGCCCACCACCGCCAAACACCCCATCGACGCGTTCATTCGCCAACGCCTTAAAGAAGCCGGCCTCAAATCCTCATCATCCGCATCGGCCCACACGCTTATCCGGCGTATCCATCTCGACCTCATCGGACTCCCTCCCAGCCCTCAAGAAATCGAAGCCTTCGTCAAAGCCTACCGCTCTAACGCCCAATCCAGTATCGGCACTCTCATCGACGAACTGATGACCCGACCCGCCTTTGGCGAGAAATGGGCGCGTCAATGGCTCGATATCGCACGCTACGCCGACACCAATGGATTCGAAAAAGACAAGCCACGCGAACAATGGATCTATCGCGACTGGGTTATAAAAGCACTCAACGCCGACATGCCCTACGATCAGTTCCTCACCGAACAAATCGCTGGCGACCTAATCCCGAACCGCACCCAGGATCAACTCGTCGCCAGCGGATTCATGCGCAACGGCATGGTCAACGAAGAAGGGGCCATCATCCCCGAACAATTCCGCCTCGAAGGCATTTTCGACCGTATGGATTGCTTCGGAAAGGCAACCATCGGACTCACCCTCCAATGCGCCCAATGCCATTCCCACAAGTTCGACCCGATTAGCCATGACGAGTACTTCGGGCTCTTCTCGTTTTTCAACGACACCTCCGAAGCCAAATCCTGGGTCTATAGCGACGAGCAAACTCAGTCCATCGAATCCACAAGCAGCCAAATCGAAACGCTAGAACAGGAAATCAAAACCCAACGCCCCAACTGGCAATCCGAGATCGCCGAATGGGAAATGGAACAACAAACCGACGCAACCGAATGGACCACCTGGGATACCGACCTACAAGAATGGGAAGGCGGCCTCAACCATCCAGAAGAACTCGCTGACCACAGCATCCTCATTCTAGGCCATCCCTCTCCCGGCGGCGTCGCTAAGATTGAAGGCGAAACTCAAATCAACATGGCCACTGGCATGCGATTCGAAGCCTTGCTCCACAAAGACCTTCCGTTTAGCGGTCCCGGGCGCAGCTACTGGGGAACTTTCGCGATTAGCGAATGGGAGGTTTCGCGAAAATGGCCCAACGAAACGGAATGGACTCTTGTCGAATTGAGAAGCGCAACCGCCGATTTCGATTTCAAACCGCGCAAACTTCACACGTATTTTCAAACCAATAAAGAGGAAGACGAACGACGCGTCGGACCCGCTCGATTCCTTATCGACGGCGACAATAAAACCGCTTGGAGCCCCGATCGAGGCCCTATTCTCAGGCACGCACCATCAAGCGCCTCAGTCGCGTTCAAAGAACCGCTCGCATTGCCGCAGGGTAGCCAATTGCAGGTCCGATTTACGAAGCGACACGGCGGCAGCAACGGCGGTCTAGACAACCAGCAAATGGGCCGATTCCGACTCGCACTAACCGATGGAGCCAATCCTCTGGTACCCGCTTACGATCATGCGGCAACAATGGCTCTCTCGAAACCGAAAAGCGATCGCTCTTCCTCCGACAACGCCGCTCTCTTTCGTGCCTGGCGCCAAAGCCAAGAAGGTCTTAAAGAACTGAATACAAAAATCGCTGCCTTCGAAGCCAGTTTTCCCGAGGCGAAAACCAGCGTTCTGCACACCGCTGAAACCGATCCCAAATTCAAACGCGAAACCCGCCTCCTCGACCGTGGTTCCTGGGACAGCCCGAAACACGCCGTCGAAAGACACGTCCCAGCCATCCTCAACCCACTGCCAAACGACAACCCAACCCGTCTCGACCTAGCCCACTGGGCCACCCACGAAGACGCCCCGTTAACCGCTCGCGTTCAAGTCAATCGCATCTGGCAAGCACTCTTCGGCCAAGGTCTCGTCACTACCCCCGAAGACTTCGGTACCCGAGCCCCTATGCCCGACCATCTCGACCTACTCGACTGGCTCGCCGTCGACTTAATGGAAACTGGCTGGAGCCAAAAACGCCTCATCAAAACCATCCTTTCAAGCGACACCTACCAGCAAAGCTCTAATCTCCGAGCAGACCTAACGGAAAAAGATCCCCGTAACGTCCTACTCGCTAGAGGCCCTCGCTTCCGGGCCGAAGCCGAAGTCGTTCGCGACGTAGCCCTCGCTGCATCAGGACTGCTCAATTCAGAAATCGGCGGCCCCAGCGTTTTCCCGCCCGTACCGGAAAGCATGCTCAAAGATAATTTCCAACCCGTTAAATACTGGGACGTCGCCACCGACGAACAACGCTACCGCCGCTCGCTCTATATTTTCCGAAAACGCGCCATGCCCGACCCGGTTCTCGCTTCCTTCGATGCTCCTAACGCCGACGCCTCCTGCGTCCGCCGCATTCTTTCCAATACACCACTCTCCGCCCTCACCTCTCTCAACGAACCCATCTTCGTCGAAGCCGCCCAAGGCATGGGATTGAGAATCCTCGAAGAAGGAGGAAAGGACGACGTATCCAGAATCAACTACGGCTACCTGCTCGCAACCGGTCGCCCGGCCAGCAAGGCTGACACCAAAGTTCTGCTCGATCTTCTAGAAGAACAACGTCATCGCCTTTCGGAAGGATGGATCAACACGCGCGAAATTGCATTCATCGACCCAGACAATCCACCCGAACTTCCGCCTGAAACCACTCCACGCGACGTTGCCTCCTGGGTCATCGCCTCACGCGTATTGCTGAACCTAGACGAAACGCTTAACAAAAACTAGGCATCATGGATCACGAACTCAAAAACGAAGCGGCATCAATCCAATCGCGCCGTTGGTTTCTCCGCAACTGCGGCGTAGGCATGGCAGGACTGGCCCTCAACTCGCTGCTCGCCCGCGACACCGCAACCAGCTCGCCCGCCAATCCACTCGCCTCGCGCTCGCCTCACTTTGTGCCCAAAGCGAAACGCGTCATCTACATTTTCCAAGCCGGAGCTCCCAGCCACCTGGACCTCTTCGACCACAAGCAAGAGCTGATTAAACGGGACGGCGAACTTCCCCCTGCCGAATTGCTCGAAGGCTATCGTGCCGCCTTCATTAATCCTAAGTCAGCCCTCCTCGGGACCAAATTCGATTTCAACCGTCACGGTCAAAGCGGCATCGAGATCAGCGAACTCTTGCCCAATATCGCCAAGCACGTCGACGACCTCTGCTTCATCAAGTCCATGCAGACCGACGCGGTCAATCACGCACCAGCCCAGATCATGCTCAGCACCGGCCATTCGCAATTCGGCCGACCCAGCATCGGAGCTTGGACTCTCTACGGGCTTGGCAACGAGAGCGAAGACCTACCCGGATATGTCGTGCTCAGCAGCGCCAAAGGTACCAGCGGCGGGGCCAGCAACTACGGCTGCGGATTCCTTCCGACCGTCTACAACGGCGTCCCCTTCCGAGGCAAAGGCGACCCAATCCTCTACCTATCCAACCCCAAAGGATACGATGCCCAGACCCAACGGAGCTCGCTCGACGCTCTCAAGCAGCTCAATCAACATACGATGGCGAGCATCTCCGACCCGGAGACGGCATCCCGTGTCCAAGCCTACGAGACAGCCTACCGTCTTCAAACCAGCGCTCCGGAACTCATGGATCTAGGCAGCGAATCCCAAGCAACTCTCGACGCCTACGCCATCAAAGATCCCAAAGAATCGAACTTTGCCCGCAACTGCCTGCTCGCCCGACGTCTCGTCGAGCGCGACGTGCGTTTCGTCCAGCTCTTCCATGAAGCCTGGGATCAGCACGACAGCCTCGACACCGACCTTCCGAAAAACTGTAAATACACCGATCAACCCGTCGCAGCCCTACTCCAGGATCTGAAAGACCGCGACCTCCTCAAAGACACCCTCGTTGTCTGGGGCGGCGAATTCGGACGCACACCGATGGCCCAAGGCGACAACGGACGCGATCACCACAACCGAGCATTCACCATGTGGCTAGCCGGCGGCGGCGTCAAAGGCGGCCACGTTCACGGAGCAACCGATGACTTTGGATTCAATGTAACCGAAAATCCAGTACACGTCCACGACCTCAATGCAACGTTGCTTCACTTGTTAGGTTTCGACCACGAACGCCTCACTTACCGCTTCCAAGGCCGCGACTTTCGACTCACCGACGTCCACGGCCATGTCGTCAACGACATCATCGCCTGAGCCGTTCGTGCAAATTAATTTTCACTATAACCCTGAGCCGTCCGTTCGTACAACCAAGCAGCCTTGGCAACAAGAGCCTCGCTAGGCGGCGAATCTGACCCCTCATCCTCGTCAGCCTTGTAAAGCTCAAACCGCTTGGAAGTGGACACTTTCGTTTCCAGCCGAGAATCGCCTTTCCCTCTTTCCCCCTTTTTCCTATTTTCGCCATATTCTGCACCTCTATTTGGCTAGATCGAGCGGCTACATTAATATCAGTAGACGAGGGATCGAAAGGAACCATAGCCGCAGCCCGGACTTTGCGAGCCTGTTGAATGGTTTCCTGGGGCATCTCAATCTCTTCCATTAGCTCCAAAAGCTGTTTTTCCAGGCCTGCCAAGACCGTAGCGTATTCCCGATTCCCGCGAAGCTTCGCAACTCCCTCGGGTCCGTCTCCAAATCGTACAAATCCCGGCTTCCATCTCCGTAAACCACCAATTTATAGCGATCGCTTCGAAGTCCATAATAATTAGATGCTCCATTTCCCCAATAAGCAAAGATACCTCGCCAGTTTTCTGGACCCTGGAAATAGAGAAAGCCCGCGTCTTTGGCACTACCGCCGGACATAACACTTTCTCTTACTATGATCCGGAATTCCGAATTGTCATATTCCGATCGATGGCTTGGGCGGTAAAAGAAAAACCCGACCCATTCATACCCCTGATTACCGAAGGTATTACCGATTCCAATAACCGAGTTGGAACCAACCATGACATGCGAGACTAGACGGGAAAGGTTCGCGCTCCACCCAACAGCGAGCAATAGATTTCGTCTTCGTAGAATACTCCATCCCGACCGAAAGATAAGTCACAGAGAACGCGGAGATGATACAGGCACGCTATTTTGGAGCCTGGGAACTCGTTTTTCCTTCTCAGGTGACCCGCAGCAGTTTCGATATTCTACCCGTCGCCACCCACTCGGCGACGTAGATGTCTCCGTTGTCTGCGAAACACGCATCGTGCGGGTGAACGAATTTTCCGGATACCCATTTCTCTCTCGGACCGCGACGCATCGCATTTTTGTCTTTAGTGACTTGCTTTCGCCACTCCAGATCCTCGCCCAGATGGATCAGGTTATTGTCCTTGTCCAGTATCGTGATCCGCGTGCTCAAATCGGGGACAAGAAGCGTATCTTCGAATTGATCTATGTTGGCCGGCAAAATAAAGCCATCCAGCGTCTTTCGATGTACTCCTTCAAGAGTGAACCATTGAAGGCGTTTGTTCGCCCTGTCCGCTACGACGATCAACGATTCATCGCCCCGAGTATCAATCCACAGACCATGCGGCGTCTTAAATTTCCCGTCCTCCGTACCTTCGCCGCCAAATGAGGACACGTAGTTCGCATCCTTGTCGAAACGGTGAATCGTAAACGCGCCATAGCCATCCGCGACGAAGAAGCTCCCATCGGGGAGGAAGGCAAAATTGGTCGGCAGAAAATGGTTCCGCCCCCAGAATTCCGCACGATCGCTGAAGCGTTTTTTGGTATTTTCATCCATAGCATAGAGGCCTGAGTCCAACGGAGCTTTTTGCGACCAGACTTCCTCGCCATCGAGCGTGAGTTTAGCGAAAGTTTTCAATTTCTGATAACCTGTCACGTAAAGAAACTGCTCGTTCCCCTCGACCCGCACTTCCAAACCATGGCCACCCCCTTGAAACTGACTTCCAAAGGCTTTCACGAACTGCCCCGCAGGATCGAAGACAAAAATCGCTGGGTGATCGGGCAGTGCTTCATTCCCTTCATGGATCACGTAAAGAAACCCATCTTTGTCGACCGACACATTGTGCGTGATCTGCCATGAATACTTGTCCGGCAAGACTGCCCAATCGTTGATGACTTCGTATTTAAACGTGCCTTCGCCAACGAAAATCCCGGAGCTGCGTTTCGGCACATTAATCGTTTTTTTGCATCCAATAATACCAAAAGCAGTAAACGCCGTAACAGTCGCCGCAGAGGCCAAAAACTGTCTTCGAGGAATGAGGGTGTTGGGGGTATTTAACATACAATTAAATGAGGAGACGTTGCGACTGCTTAGCAATCGTAAAAACGGTGTCGCACGCGATGCCAGTAACCAACCGATTTTTGAATACACCCATATCCAGGAGCGATTCAAGCCAAAGGAACTTGAAGATATGGAGTTAGCCAAACCCTTTGCATTCACCAAAAGGTGCTGCACCATAAAGATAAAAGCCCGCCCCTAGACGGACCCACATGCATTCGACACCTTCTTGTTCGACACCGAAAACGACCCCGGTCAGGATCACCCCATCGGCGATCCTGAAATCAAAATCATGATAGTCGATCACTTGCTCAGCCTGATGCGCGAAAACGATGCGTTCTTGGAACAATATGAATGACTCGGGCTAACCGATAACAACTGAAGCACTCAATGGTAAGGCAACGATCCTGCTCAGGGGGCGTGCCGCGAAAGCCACCCAAATAACAGAATTTCATTCCCTATTCTTCCGACATAGACAATTCTTCAGGAAACTGCAGTTTCATACCAATGGCTATTCGCTACTTCTCTCTCTCTCTAACTCTCTTTCTCTCCGTCTCGCTTCCCAGCTTCTCTCAAGAAACGCCCGGCGCGATGCTCCTCCCCGAATCCGCACTCCCCAAGTACGAAGCAGACATCGATCATGCCAAATTGATCGGTCAGCCAGCGAAGGACGCCTTTCGCAAAGGACAAGAGATCTACCAGTCGATCTGCCACAATTGCCACGGCGACCTCAGCATGCCCGGTTCCATTCCGAATTCGCTCCGCTTCGGCCAGGGAAATTTTCAGCACGGCAACGATCCGTACACCATGTACCAAACGATCACTCGCGGCTGGCGACAAATGATTCCTCAAGTCCAACTCGTCCCGAGCGAGAAGTATGCAGTCATCCACTACATCCGAGAGCACTTTCTAAAGGACAATAATCCCGATCAGTTCTTCGAAGTCACCCAAGACTACCTCGCTGGATTGCCCAAAGGCTCCTCTACCGGACCCAAACCCGTCGCTCGCAAACAATGGAGCGAGATGGACTACGGGCCCTTTCTCATCGGCACCTTTCAAATCGCCGACGAAGCCGACCGCGAAACCGCCAAGGAACATCCACGAGGACAAGCTGATATCGTCAGGCCTGGTGCCAACATCGCCTACAAGGCCATCGCCATCCAACTCGACTCAACCCCCGGCGGCGTTTCGAAAGGCAACACTTGGATCGCCTTCGAGCACGACACATTGCGCGTCGCCGGAGCCTGGACGGGCCAAGGTTTTATTGACTGGCGCGGCATCAATTTCGACGGCGGACACGTCGTTCGCCCTCGCACTATCGGTGACCCGCTTTTTCAAACCGCTGACGGCCCCGGATGGGCCAATCCCGAAACCGGCTCTTTCGACGATCAACGCTTCGTCGGAATGGACGGACGCCACTTCGGCCCCCTCCCGCAAAAATGGGCCCGCTACGAAGGCCTTCATCAAAGGAACGGCAAAATCGCCATCGCCTACCGAGTTGGTAAAACCAAGATTCTCGAAAGCCACAAACTGCTCGAAAACGGAAATATCGCCCGTATCCTAAATGTGGGGAAGTCAAAAAAAGACCTTACTTTACGCCTAGCGAACGAAGGCGCTACCGTACGCGTTTCCGGAAACCGTAAAATCAAAATTAGCAACCGCGACGGATTCGCGATCGCAACGATCCCGGCTAATGTCACTCCTCTGAATCTGGTCTTCGTTTTCGGCGAATCAAAAGGTAACCTCGCCTCAAACGAACTCGATCTCTCTCCGCTTACTCAAGCCGGATCCGCCCTCTCGCCTACTAGGATTGAATCCCCAATTATTCGAGGAGCCCAAGACGGACCCTTCCAATGGGATAGTTTCTCCATTCCCATTTCTAATCCCTGGAATAGCCGTATGCGAGCCACCGGCATCGACTTCACTCCTGACGGAAAGGCCGCAATCGTTTCCTGCTGGGACGGCGACGTCTGGCGCGTGGACGGCATCGCCGACGAAACGGCCGCCACCACAAATTGGCAGCGCATAGCCACCGGTCTCTTTCAACCTCTGGGCGTTAAAATCGTCGACGAAAAGATCTTCATCTCCTGCCGCGACCAAATCGTAGAACTACGCGACCTCAACGGCAATGGCGAAACCGACTTCTACAAAACCTTCAACAGCGACCACCAGGTCTCCGAGCATTTCCACGAATTCGCGATGGGGCTTCAGACCGATGCCAAAGGAAATTTCTACTACGCCAAAAGCGCCCGTCACGCGCGTTCCCAACTGGTCGCCCACCATGGCACATTGCTGAAGATCAGTCCCGATGGTTCGAACACCGAGATCCTAGCCCACGGATTCCGTGCAGCCAACGGGGTCTGTATCAATCCCGACGGCAGCTTCATCGTCACCGACCAGGAAGGCCACTGGAACCCGATGAATCGCATTAACTGGATAACACCCGGCAATAATTTCTACGGCAACATGTGGGGCTACGGAGCCCCTGACGACAGCTCCGACTCGGCCATGGAGCAACCGCTCGCCTGGGTCGACAAACAGTTCGATCGCTCCCCCGCCGAACTGCTCTGGATCGACAGCCCCAGTTGGGGACCTCTAAACGGCAAACTGCTCAATCTCTCTTACGGCCAAGGTCGTCTGGAAATCGTTCCTCACGAATTCATCGACGGGCAGCCCCAAGGCGGCCTCAACCGCCTGCCCATTCCTGACTTCCCTACCGGCACCATGCGAGGACGTTTCCATTCAGGAAACGGCCATCTCTACCTCTGCGGCATGTCCGCTTGGGCCACCTCCCAGATGCACCAAGCCGGCGGATTCTACCGTATCCGAAAGACCGAAACGCCCGCTCACTTGCCAATCGAAATCAATGCACGAAAAGGCGAAATCGAAATCACCTTCTCCGAAGCGATTGACTCCGAATCCCTTCAAGCTAACAAACAAGCCTTCGTCGTAAAAACCTGGGCTCTCAAACGCACTGAGAACTACGGCTCCAAACGCTACGAAGAGAAATTCCTAGACGTCACCGGAGCAAAACTCTCGCGAGACGGCAAGAGTGTAACCATCGCCCTCCCTGACATCGAACCCGTATGGCAAATGTCTATACATTACCAACTCACCGGAGCCGACGGCACCCCCGTCACCGGCGAGATACAAAACACGATTCACAATCTAAGGTAGGGCAACGCCATCCCGGTGCGCCGCGCAAGAAAAGAGCCTCACAATAGTAGAAAATCACTCTGCCTCTAATTTGTAGGAACGGATTTATCCCGCGATTCATCTTTTTTCTCTTATCCAAATCTAAACTATCGCGGGGTAAACCCGCTCCTACACTGACCCACTTATCACACCACTTTCATGACTCTCAATCAACCTCTCGCTGCAGCCGCTTTGCTCCTGGCTGTCTCAAGCAGCCTCGCAGAGGACGACACGTTGCTCCCGACCGCCCACCATCCTAACATCGCGAAGATCGCTCTATTCGCTCAGGACCCGGACATAGTGACCCCAACTGGGATCGCAGTAGCCCCGGATGGACGGGTATTCGTACAAGAAAACCATACCCATAAGCGCGCCCAAAGCTACGGCGGGCTAGCGAAGGATCGCATTCTGGTATTCGAAGATACAAACGGCGACGGTGTATCGGACAAGCGATCTGTTTTTTACGAAGGGCACACCTTTAGCACAGATCTCCTTTTTGGCCCCGATGGCCATCTCTACATTAGCACTCGATGGTTCGTCGCTCGTTTCCGCGATGCAGCCAATCATCAAAAAGCCGAGGGGGAACCAGAGCTCTTAGTCAATTGCGAAACGGAATCGGACTACCCTCACAACGGTGTTGGCGGTCTTGCCATCGATCCCGCCAAGCCAGATTGGTTGGCGTTCGGATTCGGCGAAAACCTCGGAGAGGACTACAGCTTCGTAGGGTCCGACGGGACACGTATCTCAGGCGGCGGCGAAGGAGGTTCGACCTATCGATGCCGTGTCGACGGATCGGAGCTGGAACGCCTTTCAACCGGACATTGGAACGCCTTTGGCATGACCTTCGATCGCAAAGGAAATCTATTCTCGACAGACAACGACCCCAGCAGCACTCCCCCCAATCGCTTGCTCCACATAGTAAAAGGAGCCGATTTTGGATACGAATTCCGATATGGGCGCAGCGGACGCCACCCATTGGTCACTTGGACCGGCGAATTCCCGGGGACCCTCGGCATGGTCGCGGGCATCGGCGAAGCCGCATGCGGAGTCATTCCTTTCGGACCAGACCAACTGCTAATCGCTTCCTGGGCCGACAACCGCGTCTACCTGCATTCCCTGCAGCCGGACGGACGCAGCTTCAATGCCACCCGGGAACTCTTCATATCAGGAACGAATGCATTTCGTCCCGTACACTTCGCCTACAATCAAAACGCCCGCGTTCTCTATTTCTCCGACTGGGTTAAGAGCGACTATCCCGTTCATGGCAAAGGACGTATTTGGCGCGTCGAGTTAAAACAAGCAATCGACCTCGCTCCCAGCCCGAGGCAAGAGCACCCTGAGATGACGCATCAGGAAGCCCTGTCCCATCTTGGCGACTCCGATGCCTATGCCAGAACGGAAGCGGTTCGAATCATAGCCCGAAACCCGCGAGAGGATTGGAAATCGATCAAGGATCCAACCGCCCGATCCCACTACGCCGTCGCCCTTCGTCGTTCAGGCAAGCCGCTCGCATCCAAGAAAATCCCCAACCTATTAAACGATCCCAGTGAGCAAGTCTGCTTT
>Ga0315326_10001174_pt1 | contig 13520 bp, 8 predicted proteins | sample M180m32315metaG_FD_203457 | JGI IMG/M metagenome (GOLD analysis project Ga0315326, IMG submission 203457) | Ammonia-oxidizing marine archaeal communities from Monterey Bay, California, United States - M1 80m 32315 | ecosystem: Environmental > Aquatic > Marine > Coastal | place: USA: California... | reverse complement strand
TCTGTTTGCTCCTGTTAATCCATCTATAATTACATCGCCCATATTTTTTCCTTAGTTGTGTGCTGAAGCACCAGCTCCACTTGTTTGTGATAAATCACCTACATCCGTAGCGTTGGATTGTGTCGCAAATGGAAATTTTTGAATTATATTATTAATTCCATAACCAGCCATAGTGTAACCATGTGTCGTAGATTCAGAACCACAATAATGAATTAGTGCATTAGTTAAATCAGCCCAATCAGTAGAATTTCCAGATGAAGCATATGTGATTCTTTGAATTACATTGAACCCACCACCAGATATAAAACCATAAGTTGTACCAGCAGAATGTCCTGCAGCAGTTCCTATTGTGTTTACTAAATCACCAACATCAGACCCACTTGAACTAGCAGCGAATTGATATCTTTCAATTACATTTTCAAATGGTTCACCGCCTGCCGTATAACCATAATCTGTATCAGAACAACACCCTTGTAAAGAATCGTTGCGGATTAAATCGCCTACATCTGAACTGTTTGTATCTGTAGCATATGGATATCGTTCAATTATATTAACAGCATTGGGTGCGCCCCCTTGACTTCCACCACAAACAAAACCATGTGTTTCCATAGAATGGCCACCTCTATTAGTCCTACTAGTAGTCAATGTGCCAACACTAGTAGCGTCGCCATCAGTCGAAAATTGAAATTTTTGTATCGTATTAAGAAAGGGGCCACCACCCCATCCACCCTGACTACCTCCATTACAATAACCATGCGTTTGGCTTGAACCTACTCCCCATCCATGATTAATTGCAATTAAATTCGCAATATCAGTAGAGTTACCATCAGTTGTTACACTAATTTTTTCTATCTTATTTATTGTTGTTGAGCCAGTATTACCACCCATTTTATAGACAGAAATTTTTCCTCCATCAGTAAATGCCCATGGCTCTACATTACCACTAGTCCCACCTGTACTTGTCCATACATTCTCATTAGTTGTTGCATCTGTTAAAATAAAAATTTCACCTGAAGTAGTGTTAATCCATTTTGTTCCAAGTGAAGCATTTGTTGTGATAGTTGGATCACTTGAACTCTTTGTTGAAGATTCAATACCAGTTAAGTTACTTCCATCAACTGCACCTAAATTACCAGAACCATCTAGTATTAAAACTTTATTAGCACCTGTTGTAGCTGCATCTAAACGAGCTGTTGCTATTGATCCAGTAGTTACTTGAGTTGCATTAAGTGTAGTCAAAAGACTTCCATCTATTGCAGGTAACTTACCATTAGAATCTAATACAACTGCTTTGTTTGCACCAACTGTTCCATCTATTATTATCGTCATTTAATTTCCTATACTAGTAAATGCCAAGTACTTCCAGTAGTAACAGTAACAGAACCACTACCACTAAATGTAACGGGACCTGCTGTGATACCGTTTTCTGTTCCCGCAAAAGTTATTGCGGCCGTAATTGTTTTTGCATTGGTACGAACCATATTTGGTATTGTTCCAATAGAGGGACCTCCAAGAACAACAGCTGAATGAATCTTAGCTTGTGTTACTGCGCCATCTAATATCTTAGGTTCTGTAACTGCATCATCTTCTATTTTCTGTGTCGTTACAATATTATCTGCAACAGTAACAGTCATTGGTTTATAACCATGATGCAAAACTCTAACAACATCTCCAACAGTCATGCCAGAAACAAATGTAAGAGTACGACTTCCAGTTCCACTCAATGCAAAAGCTGCATTGGTTTGTGTAACACCATTGATTGAAACAATAATATCTGATTCATAATCTACATCAGCAGTCAAAGTAAAAACAGTTTGATTTGCTGTAGCAGTATATGTATCTTCACTTGGTCGTTGACCTACGTTAGCTGGTTGTTTTCCTATATATGCCATTAGCTATTTACATCCTCTAGTATGGCTGCAACTACATCTAAAACATTCGCAGCACTTGCAGTTACTCTTACCTTATCTCCTGCCTCTAATACAATTTTCTGTCCAGCGATTACCATCAATGAACCACCAGAAGGAACAGGTGCATTTTTAACTAAATATCTCCATGCAGTTGATGATACACTTGAATCTAAAACTTCTACTGAACCTTCAACAACATTCTGTGTCGTATTGGCAATATCAAGTTCTAACATAATAGAAGTCTTTGTCGCAGGCGTAGTATAAATTACAGTACCACTAGTACTTGCGTTTTGCGCTATTGCGTTCTTAAAATCATTTGCCATTTTTAATTCCTCTTCTTCATTGTTTTATGTATTTATAATACTTTATCCAAGTGCGACTGCCATGGCAACTGTAAAACCTTTTGTTGGAATTCCTGCAGCTGACATTGTTTTATTTTTCCAAGTACTAGTTCCACTATCATATTGAAGAACATCAAGATTAGCAAGACTTGCTATAGTAGTATCATTCATCTCTGCTAAAGTATCTTCTGTGGCAACTTGTGCATCAACATATGCTGTTGTTGCAAGTTTGGTTGAATTATCACTAACAGATTGAGTTGTACCAGTAACAGTACTAGCAATAGATGTTCCAGCAAATTGACCAGTACCAGTAATATTGAAATTATTTAGATCAAGATTTCCACCCAATTGTGGTGAATCATCATATATAATTCCAGCTCCAAGGGTATTAGTTTTAACTCTCCATTGATCGAAAGTATCTGTTAAATTTACTACTTGTAATGCCATTGTTTAATTCTCCAAATTATCTATTATTTATAATTCTTTCTTATATAATATAATTGCCTGATCTAAATTCTTTAATGTATATTGCACCTGGCCCGCCTAATCCTACTGGGCCCCCACCAGCATTTTGTCCTGCTCCACCATTACCATATCCACCAGCATATAAAGAAGCTGAGTTAGCGCAATTTTTATTTGCAACACCTCCCCAGCTGGTTGATGGTGAAATTACTGCCATTCCAAAAAATGCTGTAACTTGCCCAGTCACATATCCACTTCCACCATTTGTAACTGTTATACCTGTAACAGCACCACTAGATACAGTTGCTATTGCAGTTGCACCAGTACCAATATTTCCTGTTGCAGCTGTGGATGTGGCTTCTATAATAATAGGAACGTGTGAACCAGTAAGACCACTACCAGCACTACCAGGATTTGTTATTGCTGTAACAGCTCCGCCAGATACTGTTACTGTTAAACTAGTAGTTTGCAAACTTCCGTTTGTACCAAAATATGAAGCTGCCCCCCAGCAATTATTTGTATAATTATTGGGACTTCCGGTGGTCCGATGTCCAACAACATATTGTATGGAAGTAATATCTCTAACATCAATGGTATTGTGTACCATTGCGCTACTTCCTCCTGTTAAGCCCACTATGGGAGTCCCTTGTCCATCTGTCCGATCCTGGCCACCATTTTGGCCAGTACCGACCAATTCAACTTCAATAGTGTTAACACCAGTAGGTTTTATCCATGTCCCTGTCCTTCCTGTTGTATCGTTTTCATTAACAATAAGCCTCTGTGTTATAACACCAGTACCAAAAAGACCCCCTACTAATGAAGGGTCTGAATATTCTTTGATAAAAACAGCACCAGTAGTACCCTGAGTTGGCCCGCCTGATTCACCATTAGCACCTTTACCGAAACTACCACCTAAATATGATTCTCCACCAGCATTTCCCAAACTACTGCCTGTGCATCTATCACCGTTAGCACCCGGAAAACTTGTACCACCACTACCTGTTCCACCTGTTCCACCTCCAGCTGAACTTGTAGTGCCATTTCCACCAGCATTTCCAATAATCGTTGTATTAAATGATGAGGCGCCATTTGTAGCATTGCCGGCTGTTACAGTTCCAACTACATAAGGTGCTGTTGCAATATTTGTTACATCAACTATGGCATAAGAAGTACCTCCTCCTCCACCACCACCATCTATGTTCCCTGAGGACAACGTACTAGGAGAATTTCCACCACTACCAGTTGCCCAAACTTCTATCTTTGTAACACCAGTAGGTCTTGTCCAAGTACCAGAACCACTAGTAAATAATTGTGATGATACTAATTTCTCTCCAACAAGATTGGCAGATGCATCTGAGTATTCGTAAACATGACATACACCAGTACTCTCCAAACTGCCACCAGCACCAACTACGTTATTAGTAGTCATAGCACCTTCTTGCCCTCGACCATGTATACCACCAATAGGTCCGCCAGGGATTCCACCACCCACATAATTGCCCGTCGCCGCTGGTGAATCTGTTCCTTTACCACCAGTAATGTTTATCTGTCCTCCAGTTGCAGTTCCACCTGCTCCACCCGCCTGCGAGTTCGCCGCAGTAGAGGCACCCGCATTTGCAGTCATTGTAGTAATACCAGTTCCAGCAAATGTAGCACTTTGCGTGGAATTTCCAATTGTAACTGTTGCTGATGCAAGATTAGTAACATCAAAAACTGATATAGCACAACCACCACCACCAGCTCCAGCTCCTTGTAGAGTACCCCCTAGAGCACTTCCACCAGGTCCAACTAATTGAACTAAAATTCTTTTAACACCTGCCGGTCGTGTCCAAGTTACACCTCCAGAACTTGATCCATCAGAAGTAAATACTTGCATTGATACCAACTCACCACCAACTCCACCGAGAGGAGTTTCACTATTCCAATTTGTTCCATCAGATGTTAATACATTTCCATCTACACCAGCACTAGGCAATCCAGCGGAAGTCGGTGCTATCCAACTTGGATTTGCATTGGGGCCATTGGTTTTCAATAACCAACCTGATGTTGCAGGTCCTAGTCTTGCCCAATTCCCACCATCAAAATGCATAATATCACCTTGAGCATCACCACCCAAAGCTATCTTTGAACCACTAATTGAATTATCTGCTATATCTGTTCCTGTAATCGTTAAATTTTCTATTTCCTGTGAACGAATTGTTCCTGGATAAATTGATGCATTGGTAATTGTTTGTGCATTTATCTTAGCTTCTGTTATTGCATCATCAGCTATTTTTGCAGTAGTAACATTTGCATCAGTAATTTTTGCTGTTGTGATTGCGTTAGCTGCAAGCTTGGCAGTTGATATTGCAAGATCAGCTATATCTCCTGTTGCAATAGTTCCGTCTAATATTTTAGTTGATGTAACTGCACCTGTCGCAATCTCTGTTGCTGTTACCGCATTAGCTGCTATTTGTGCATTTGATGCTGTACCACTAAGATCCCCACCCATAGTGGGATCAGAAGAAATACTACTAAAAGAAAGTGTACCAGAACCATCAGTCTTTAATACTTGACCAGCACTTCCATCACTAACATTCAATTCTGTAATACCAACTTTATTGGCAGCTATTTGAGCATTAGAAGTTGTACCACTAAGATCACCACCCATATTGGGATCAGTAACAACAGTTGTAAAACTAATCGTACCAGAGCCATCAGTTTTGATTACTTGACCAGCCGAACCATCTGAAAGATTTAACTGTTGAATGCCAACTTTATTTGTAACATTACTTAAATCTTCTCTTGCTAATGGATGTCCTCCAACTTGCGAACCGTCATGTACAACAGCAGTATCTTTTGTTGTGTCAACCGTTACTTCACCATCAGCCCCAGTAAAAGTACTATGTTCATTTGTTGTACCTCTTCTTCTTTGAACTCTCTTTGCCATATTATTTCTCGCTTATCTTTAGTAAAAGATTCTTTATTTCTTGCATATCATTTTTTAAAGTATTTATATCATTCACACAACTTTGTAAAGTTGATTGTTCTTGTAGCTTCTTATCTCTTGCAAGTTTATATTGTTCTAATGCATTTAGATCAGTATTTAATACTGCACTAGAAACATTATCTCTAACAAATTTATGTTCACTCATGCCATTGCTATTGCACGCATATCTTGAATCCTCGGTACTTTTGTTGTGTTCGTGCTTGTCATTACAATCTTAATTGCAAAGTTTTTAAATGTTTTATAAGTAGCACTACCACTAACATATTCAACAGTAGTTGTTGATGGATCAAATTGATATTCAAGAAATTCATCTTCTGTTAATGCAACAGTATTAACTTCTGTTGATTGAGTCATTAATTTCCAAAGTTTATCATCAAATGCCTCTGGATCATATGCTGATAATAATTTATAATAAACATACACATTTGTACCAGCTGGTTTATTCATTGTTAAGAATACTGTTAAATCAGAAGCATCAAAACCATCTGTTAATGTGACTCGTCTTGAAACATACTTTGCTATAGCACTTCCACCAGAAGATTTATCTCCTTCATCAGTAGTTAAATTATTAACTAAGTTTTCTATTGCAATAACACCCATTCGTTGTGTATCAATAAGAGGTGTTATATGTGTATTAGTAGAAGTTAATGATGCTTTTCCAAGAAAAGATCCTACTGTTGTTGTAATATGCTGTTGATCTTCAAATGCCTGATTTTTATTCTGCACAAGATTTGCATAAGCACTACTCAAAACATTTTGACTTTGATCTGTCGTTTTAACTGCCCATGTTATATTTGTCGAATCAGGAATAATCTCTTGAGTACTCAACTGCATAACATCCATCTTCATTGTTGTTGAAGTCGAATTTTGAAATACAGCTTCAGCTGTACCACCAATTGTAAAATCACATCTATTTATTTTAAATGTCAAATCTTGATTCTGATCTTGTTGCCAAGTACTTGCATTTTGTGATTTAAACAATACACCAGAATGAGGTTGTTTAGAAACCTTTCTTGTAGAACCAATTATATTCTGACCAAGCTGAGCAAGAAAACATTCATATGCACTACTATTAGATAATATAACAAGTGCATATTCACCCGGAGCTAAATAAACAGGTGATGGAAATACCCAATTAGTTGCTGCTGATCCATCATCACTTATGTTAATTTGAGATGGTGATTTACTTATATCAGAAAATGGTGCAACTAGAAGGGTTGGAAACCCAGCTTCTGTTGATCTAATACAAATATTAACAGGAACATTACCTGCATCTTTTGCTTTAAAATATAGATCGACATCTGAAATAAAAACACCATCAGGATATAATCCAGAATCAACAACAAATGTCTGAGCCAATGGATCACCTCGTGGAGGTGCAGCCCATCCAATCGTAACATCTCTATCAAATCGTCTAGTAGTTACAATTGCTTCTTGAGCAGTACCCATATCTCCAACATGGAGCCGTGGTATTCTTGAAGAAAGAATTACATTTTCATTTGTTTGTAATAATCCTTGTGCTTGAAACATGGAATCTGCAAATGTATGTGCCGTCTGCAACTCACCACCAACATCATCTGTTAATAAGAATTGTCTTTCTCCTGTTCTGAATACCAATAATTGTGGATCCTGTTCTAATGCTAAATCTGGACAAGGTAAATTAAATACCAATCCACTAATAGAACCACCATCATCAGTATAAATTGCATCACCCGCCGAACCACCACTAGGAGTACAGTAAGCTGCTATAGATGTTTTATCAAAGAAAGGATAAACTCTTGTATTTGGTTTTAATCCAGTAGCAGTAACAGTAATATTCTGTGCTCGAATGTAAGGCATAATAGAAAGATCAACCATTCGTTCACCAAGACTTTGATTAACTGTATCAGAACCAACAATTTCAGTTCGTATACCTTGTCGTGATTGTAATTGATCTACAGCAAAAGTTTGTCTTTGTACTAATGCTCTACCTCTCCATTGTGCTTCACCTCGTGAAACAACTCTTTCATTTCTTCCTGTTCCAATATCTTGCCAATCATTCCATTGACTACCCCAACCAAGACCAGCTAATGCTTCCCATGCATCATGTTCTCCAGTTGCATTAACAATAACATCTGGTCTATTATTTTTTGCAACCCAAATATCACTAGGTGGACTAAGATCAACAACACCCTGCCAATGTTGAACATCAAAAGGATTGACACTAACAAAAGTAGTTGCTTGTGTTTGTGTAATAAATGCTGTTGAAGAATATGGTAATGTAATTAAATCACCAGTTTTTTGTACACCCGTTGATGAACCAGATGCATAAGTTAAATCTGATAAATTAGAATAAAATGGAGGTCGTAACAAACGATTTTGAAAATCAATTGCACATTTATAATCTTGACTAAATACATCTCCAACACTATGTCCTGCATAGTCATCAACCAAGATTCCATTTTTAAATCTTTCTAATCCAGCTGCATCTTTAATAACCAATGCTTCTGCATCTTTTTCCAACAAACTTAATGCAGTATAATATTCTACATTATTTAATCGTCTTTCCATCTTACCAATATCTTTCATAGTGTATCTTTTATTCTCAAGATATACTGCTGTCACATCTGTTGGTTTAAATGTATATGATGGAATTTTCAATTCCCATAAATTCATGGTTGCGTCTAAACGATATGGTGCAACAGGATTATCATTTGGTACTCCTTTATGTACACCAAACTTTTTATCTTTACTTAAAAAAACTGTATCAATTCTTGGTTGATAATATTGATAATCAGCTTGCCAGTTTGTATTTGGATATGGAATTTCTGAATTTTGCATAGCAGTTCCACCATCTGCACGGCGTGGTCTAAAATCAATAGCATCTCGCAATTCTATTTTAGCACCAGATGTAGGACTTGTAAAAGATGGAATGTCTACATAAGGATCAGTCAATCCACTTGATGTATATGAATCAACTGAAAAATATCCTTGACCATTATGAGAAAAATAATCTGTAACGATTAAAATTCGACCAGTTGGTGCTGTACCAGATAATTGCATCCTAGCATGATCGTAAAAATTATCCCGTTGGCCATCATCCAAAGTATAACGGGAACTAATCTCTGTATCACCAGCTGCAAGACTTACCATTGTTGCAGTATAAGAATTTGTTCCACCAGTAATAATTTCTGTTCCTGCAAAAGTTCCTGACGTAACAACAAATGTAATAGTTGTTAATGGAGTATGTGCAATAACTGTTCCCTTTGCTCCAGATGTTCCACCTGTAATTGTTTCACCAGCAATAAAAGTTCCTGATGCACTTGATACGGTTAATGTTGGAGGAGTTGCATCTGTAGAAGTTGAACCAGAATCATAAATTGCTTTAATTGTATTTACATCAGATATTGCAATAGAATCATATGCTAATGCCGTTGTATTTGGTGATGTAATTGTTTTTGTTCCATTTTTTACAAGAGTTTTTGTTTTTTCTTGTTTTGCATCTAAATTCATAGTTGCAACAAAGTCAGCTGTAAAAGTATGATTCTGACCTGTATTTAATGTAACTGATTGACCATTACCAGCAACTGTAATAATACCACTAACAGCACCTCTATAATCTATAATATCACCCACTGCTAATCCACTATTGCCAGGCGTTTTAACTGTTGCATGATAATGACCCAATTTATTTGTATCACTTAATACACCTGTTCCAAAAAATGTTTCACCCGAACCACCAGAAGTTAAAACACAAGAACCAGCTGTTATCTGAACACCAGAAAATACTCGTTGAATTTGATAACTTGTATCAATTGCACCCGCACCATCACGAACAGTTTTAATTGTAGCCTGTGGTAATTTAAATACCATTGTATTAAAGTTTGTATCAAATAATCTTGTGTCAGCTGTGTACATTGGATACGCAATAGCACCTGAACCACCACCACCACTAAATGAAATAGATGGAGGAGATGTATAACCCGCACCTGGTGTTACCATTGTAATTGCTGTTACTACATTAGAAACAACTGTTGCTGTTGCTGTCGCCTGTGTTGTTCCACCACCACCAGAAAAAGTAACAGTTGGAACTGAAGTATAACCAGTACCCCCATCAAAAACTTTAACACTTCCAATTGTTCCGGGACTACCATTAACATGACCAGTTATATCAATATTTGCTTGCGAGTCAAATACAACAGTACCAGACAAAGGATTTTCAGGAATAATAACACTTTCCACATCACCAAAATCACCTGAAGTTAATTGAATATCATAAAGATACATTCTATACTTACGTTGTAAAACAGGTGTTGTTCCTGATACATAATTTAATTGACGAACTTTAGCTGTACCAACTTTACTAAGAGCATAATTTGCTGGACTTGTTGGAAGAATAGCCTCTACTGGTAAATTGTGTAAATCAACCGTGACATTACCTGTCGTATCAAAAGTTCCTTTAACTGTAGTAACATTTGTGTAATTACCATATTGCATTAACCGATCAAAATTACTTACTGTACTAGAATCTCTTGCACGATCTATTGTAATATCAGTAGAAATAAGAGTTGTAAATTCATGTCCAAGAATATATGCCTTACCCGGATCTAGTCTTGCTATAAATTTTGTTGCGTCTGATCCATGATTTCTTAATTGAAGTGGAAAATGTCTTACAGTATAACTTCCAGACTCATCAAATGTTCGTCTAGCAAATGTTTCTTCTAGTTCTGAATAAACAGCATATGAATTATCTATATGTCTAACACCATTTACTATTCTAAGAACTTCAATAAAATCTGTATCGTCTGTGGAAGTTGTAGCTTTTTTAGTAAGAGTTAAAGTATATTTTAAACGATCTGCACCTGGTGCCGCATAGTTATATGCACCCTGTGCATTATCTAATAATGTACTATCTGCACCAGAATCAACAACAGCAGCTGTAACTTGAAAACCAATTCTATATGAAGGACTAGCCGTATAATGATCTAATACAAGTGAACCAGCAGCTGCTCGTACAAAATTTCCATTAAAATAATAATAACCTTCGTCATTATGAACAGCTGATCCATATCCTATTGCAGAACCTGATGCAACATGAACGGCTACTGATAAATCTGTTGCAACAAGTCTTTCTCCTGCATTAAAAATTGCTGAAGTATTAAGAGTTGCAGTAGCAGCAGCATTAGCACCACCACCACCAGTAATTGCAACAGTTGGTGCTGAAGTATAACCAGATCCTGCCGCAGTTACATTAATACCAACAAGTGTTTGATCTGCACCGACAACAGCCACCGCGACCGCACCAGTTCCACCACCACCAGTAAGAGTTATTGTAGGTGCTGAAGTATATCCTGTGCCATTATTTGTTACTGCGATTCCTTGAACTTTCTGTGTAACACCACCACCAGTAAGATACTTAACCCATATCGTATCTGGATCACCAGTAGTTGCATTGATAGCTGCAGTATTAACTACTCTTGCTGTAGTACCCGATTGAGTACCAATAATAGTCTTGCCCTGTAAATTTGCAGGTGTAATAGCCACACCATTATAAGTAGCATTTAACTTTACATAAGAATATTGAATATCAATATGAAGATTACCACCTGAAACACGACTACCATTTGCAAATATATGGTCGCCAAATCTTTTAACTTGATTTCGTAATATTGTTTGATCTTGAGTAAGTTCTCTTGCTTGAACAGCAACAGCAGGTTTGTAGAGAACTTGATGAAAATCTTTAGTTTCATCATAGTCATCAAAGTAGGGACTCTGATTAAGATTTAAATTTATATTGGTTGTCATATATTATTACCTTTATTAAAATTCAACTACTAACTTAACATCTTCAGTTTGGTCAGACGCACGATTGATTGGAGCCCTGTACTCAACATAAATTTGATCTCCACTATCATCATCCATCTCTGCACCAGAATATGTACTTGCAGTTGCAGCTGAACCACTTGCGTTTGGATTTGCAATTAAAATTACTTTTCTAAAATCATCTCCTACAGTAAAGTCCCCACCTTCAGTTCCAGTTAATCGAACATTCATCATTACATATGCACCACCCAATTCTTTCTTTGCATTTTTACCATGGCCACCCTTAGGTCCTATTCGTGGTTCAAGAGTACAACCACTTCCAGCACCACCAGTTACAGATGCTGATGCAGACCTATAAAGAGTACCAACTAAATTCATAGAAACTTTTTTAATTACACCACTAACAACACTTGAAACTCTAGCTGTTGCATTAGAACCATCTGTTGATGTGACAGTAACCGTTGGCATTACTTCATAAACACTATCACCCGCCGGATTAGTTGCCCATGCGGCGACTGTTGCAACTTTTGTAGAACCAACATAATCTACAATTGTTCTAATTTGACCACTTCCAGTTCCATCAGAAATATAAACAGACATTGTATTATATATGTCATCTGTTGCAGATGCTGTAGCAGCAAGAGTAATTGTAGTATTTGCTCCTGCTTGAGCAGTGCCAGTATCTTTTATGTATCCAGTTCCACCAGCTGTAACATCTATATGTTCTAATGCTCCATCAATACCTGCTTGTTGTACAGTCCATTGTGCCGTACCATCATTTGATGCAAGAGATTTAATAGGAATCCAATCTGTTGTTACATATTTTAAAACATCCGCTTGTTGGACTTCATACATAAATTTCCAACGATAATTATCTGCTGTTTCAATAATACTTGCAGTCTGACCAGTTGGTTTAACTGTCGAACCTGCTCCACCATAGTTACTGATACATTTATACACATTGTATTGATCTGTCATTACAAAGAATGTCTGGTCAATCTGGTCATCTTGAAGATGATTATATTCTGTATAAACTGTTCCAGAAGTCCAATCTGTTCTTTTAACAACATGAGATACATCAGCTGCACTAATTAATTTAGCAGCGATCATATCATTATGATGAATATATGGTGCTATTGTTGTGTCTATTGGAGTTGGAATTGTTGTATCTGAAGGAGAAGCAGACGTATATTGTCCTAAATCGGCACCAGACCAAGGCGATGCTTTTCCAATCATCAAATACATTTTATTAGACGAAAATGAACTAATAAATTGATCTGCGTTATAAGTTCTAAATGCGTTAGTTATAATTGCTGGCATAATCTCAATCCTTTTTTATTTATTTATAATAGTTATACGAAACTAATGTCCGATTCCATAACAATTCTTGAATTTTCGTGCGAATCTGTTATATATTTTGATATTATATCATCTTTAAAATACTCTATAAGATAAGTTCCACCACCCAAATCTTCTCTCGTTGTTGCGATTGGAGCATTAGCATGTGAACAATTAGCCTGAAAAACAGTTTTATCATTTGGTGTATATGATGGTGCAACACCAGAACGATCATATGACGAATGTGCCTCATGGAGTATATACGCACTCGTAATAGGTTGTGGATTAGCATTTGTTGCAGGAGAACCAGAATACCAATGATTTGCAGGATACGCAGGTACACCAGCAGTTACTGCTCGGGCAAAAGCTCCAGAACCACTACCACTATCAGTAATTGTTATATTTGGAGTTGAAATATAACCAGAACCACCATTTGTAATTGTTATCCCTGTAACTCTCCCACTTACAGTTCCATTTACAGTTGGTCCTGATCCAATAGTTGCTGTAGCAGTTGCGCCTGTCCCTCCACCACCAGAAATAGTAACACCAACTGTGTTTGTTGTATATCCAGAACCACCTTGAAAATACATTGTTCTCGACATTCCACCCTCTTTACCAAATTTTTGTCTATCCAAACTTCTTCTTGAAGGTGCCAATGGAAATGCACCACCAATACCA
>Ga0315326_10001170_pt1 | contig 13546 bp, 8 predicted proteins | sample M180m32315metaG_FD_203457 | JGI IMG/M metagenome (GOLD analysis project Ga0315326, IMG submission 203457) | Ammonia-oxidizing marine archaeal communities from Monterey Bay, California, United States - M1 80m 32315 | ecosystem: Environmental > Aquatic > Marine > Coastal | place: USA: California... | reverse complement strand
CGGCGTCCCCATCGTTATCGTAGTCGGCGGCCACGCAATTGAATCCTCCAAGTTGCTGCCGAACTCCAGATTCGTCGGTTGCATCGCGAAATCGCATGCCCTTTTCGCTCAAATAAAGGTGCAACGATCCGCGCGGGTCAGAAGTGGAGGTCAGGATATCGAACCACCCGTCCTTGTTGAAATCCTCGACCACTACTCCGCCACAAAGGTCGAAGGTGTCGACTCCCAGCTTGGGGGCGACATCGACAAATGGGGCGATGTCACTTCCCGCTTCGCCCGGTTCGAAATGCACCGGTGGAATGCGGAACGGCTCGGGGACCGCATCGGGGTAGTCGCCGGTTGCCATGGCCGCCAGATTCAAAAGCCACTGCACCATTTCATCCTCCGGAACCGATTTCAGGATCTCGAGCAAATCGGCGGTGGCTGCTCTGGCTGGCGCGGCCACTTCGTGCAACCCTCCGTCCGCCAGGGGAAAAATGCAGCATTGCGCATTGTGGCGCTGCACGCAGTTCTCGATCTCGGCCTCACGCAAGGAAATCATGGCACGGGCTCTTCGCAATTGGATCTTCGCTTGGGGCGAGGGCGCTTCCCCGTGTTGGAATGCCGCATCGATGGCTCGGCGCGCCGCTTTACCCTCCCCGAGCCGCAGGTGATGAAACGCCAACTGGGCGAGGGACCTGCTCCGTTCTTCCGGGGAGAGGCTCGCCTGTTGAAGGGCAAGGTTCAGCTCCGTGATCTGCCGGCGGCCAAAGTACCGGTTCGTCGAGTCCTCGAGAGCTTGAGCGTGGCGTAGAAACTCCTCTTCGAGGCCAGAGGACTCCGGCTCTGCAATCTCGGCCGCAGGCTTTTCCTCCCGCGAGCATCCGGAGAAAAGAGCCAGGATCACCGCGAGACCCAACGTGAAGGATACTCGCGATCTCAACTGCATGGGTCCCCACTTTATTTCCGAACGGCGCTTGCTGTATAGTGCAATCAGCGGAATGTCGGAGTATTGGCTCGGATTCCAATTCGAGAATCGGTATTCCTGCCAACGAATGAAGGTCCGGAGGACAACAGTTTGCGTTCTCACAAGGCTCCTCCTCCCCATCGCGCTGCTCCTAACCACAGGGTGCAAGCGCGCTCAGAAGGCGCAAGAGACGGGGATCAGCGAGCAGGGAGGTGCTACCGCTTCGATTCCATTGACCAAGCGAGCGGAGCAAACCGTGCGCCTCCTCGACCCCACAGAAGGAGGCTGGGATACCGAGGTGTTCGCCGAACAGGCCGAACCCCAACTCGAGCGTCTCGCGACGCTGCTCGCCGGGGACTCCAGCGCCTGGCAAGACCTCTCGCAAATCGCGACGGAGGATATTCGGGCCGGATCCCTTCGTCACGATCATGGGGAGACGGGTTTCGACTCCGCCAGCATTCGGGTGGTGCGTGACGGTGACGGCGCGAGCCGGTCGCAAGCGCTCTCCCAATACGGCCTTGCGTCCTTTGAAGAGTCCCTCAAGGCCCTGCGAGACGAACTACGTCTTGGCAACGACGACTCACGGGTCGACGTTTCGTTAAAACTGACGGCGGCCAACATTCTTGCAGATGGCTCGGTCCGCACGACGATTCATTTCAAAGCCAAGACCCGCTCCGCATCGGGACGCGACCAGATTCGAGCCCGCTGGAATTGCGATTGGCGGTGGCCGGATGATTCCACTCCGCCACTCATCCAAAGTATCCGAGCGCGCGGATTCGAGTCGGTTCAGGGCAAGCATGCCGAGCCATGGTTCTCGGACTGTACGCAGGCAGCCTTCGGGGAAAATACGTCTTTCGCAAGCGAGCTGGGCCTCGGAATGCACCATTGGCTCCAACGCGTGGGCCGGGTCAATGGCATGCTTTACTTTCAGCGTCACGGAATCGCGGTGGGTGATGCCAATGGCGATGGTCTGGATGACGTTTACCTTTGCCAGTCGGCGGGATTGCCTAACAAGTTGTTCCTTCATCAGCCGGACGGTACGGCGCAGGATGCCTCCGCCGAATTCGGCGTCGATTGGCTCGACAACACGGCAAGCGCGCTTTTTGTCGATTTGGACAACGACGGGGATCAGGATCTTGTCCTGGCGACCTTCGAAGGAACCCAGGTGCTGGAGAATAACACGGGAAAGGGATTTCGTCCCGTGGCGAAGCTCGCTTCGGCGGACTACGATCTGCATGCCCTGTCGGCCGCGGACTACGATGGCGACGGGGATCTCGATCTCTATGTCACAGTGGATTTTGCCCTGAGTCCGAAGCGCCCCTTTCTCTATCACGATGCCAACGACGGCGGGCGCAATCAGCTCTTCCGCAATGACGGCGCGTGGAGATTCGTCGATGCGACCGAGCAGGCCGGACTTGGAGTGAACAATGCGCGGCACAGCCTGGCGGCGGCCTGGGAGGATTACGACAACGACGGAGACCAGGATCTCTACGTCGCAAACGACTACGGAAAGAACTGTCTCTACCGGAATGACGGCGGCAGGTTTTCACAGGTCGCGGAGAGAGCCGGGGCGGTCGATTACGGCTCCGGCATGTCGGTCAGCTGGGCCGACTATGACCGGGACGGATGGATGGATCTTTACGTGGGCAACATGTTCTCCTCCGCGGGCAGCCGCATCACGTCCCAGGAGAACTTCCTGGCGAAAAGCGGGCAGCCGGTCCGGTCGCTCTATCGCCGCTTTGTTCGCGGCAACAGCTGTTTTCGGAACGGGGGAGACGGCACCTTTGCCGAATCAAGCGAAGAGAGCGGAGCGATGGTGGCGGGTTGGGCATGGAGTTCCGTTTTCACGGACCTCGACAACGATGGCTGGGAAGATCTCTTTGTTGCCAACGGTTACATCACGACCCCGGACACCGGCGACTTGTGAAGTTTTTTCTGGCGGCAGGTCGGGTCGTCAGGAGGGGGAGTTTCGCTGGGAGGAGGGCTCAGTAGCGCAGCGGAGTCCTTTCTCGATGTGGTCAAGCAGGGCCGCAGTTTCAGTGCGCGCGAACCGCATCATTGTTTTCTCAATTTGCGGGACGGATCGTTTTGCGATGTCTCGGCGGTTTCCGGGCTGGATCTACCCGACGACGGCCGCGGCGTTGCGCGGGTCGACTGGGATCGTGACGGGGACATCGATTTCCTCGTCTCCAACCGTTCGGCGCCACGGTTGCGGTTTTTCCGAAATGACCTCCCAGGGAGGAACGGCTTCATCGCCATCCGGCTCGAGGGAACGGCCGGCAATCGCGATGCGATCGGGGCCCGGGTCAACGTCCACCTGGGCGGTGAGAAGGATTTCCCCCTCGCCAGGACCCTTCGCGCCGGAGACGGGTTCCTTTCCCAATCGTCCAAGTGGCTTCACTTCGGGCTGGGTGCCCACCGCGGTCCGGTGACGGTGGAAGTGCGCTGGCCGAACGGATCCAGGGAGAGCTTTCCCGATCTTGGCGGCAACGCGTTCTATCGGCTCCGGGAGAGAAGTGGGACTGCCGAGGTCGTCGAGGTTGAGCGGGCCAGGCCCGCGAAACCCCTCTCGCCCGGTCCGGTCGTCGTGCCCGCTTCTTCCGGCTCTGCCAGGACTGTTTGTCTGAGCCGGATTCCGCTGCCCGCCATCGATTCCCTGCCGCTCGACACCGGCAAGCCGCTGCTTGTGACGCTATGGGCGAGCTGGTGTGCGCCCTGTGTAACCGAACTGAAGGAATTGGCAGAGAGGGAGGCCGAACTACGGGCCAAGGGTTGTGACGTGATCGCCATTTCGGTCGACCCCATCACTCCGGGCGGGGACGAGGCGGCCGCCCAGCGGATCTTGCGCAAAATCGATTTCCCCTTTCGAAGGGGCTCCGCCAGCGAGGCAAGCATCGAAAAACTGCAGATGGTTCACGATCTCCAGTTCGATATTTTCACTGAACTCCCTTTGCCTGCGAGTTTCCTGCTCGATCAGGACGGGAATCTGGCGGTTTTCTACCGGGGCCGGATCGAGGTTGCGACCCTCCTCCGCGATCTCGGGGAGCTGAGCGCCGGCGATGCCAAGCGCCGAAAATCCACTCAGCTCTTCGGCGGGCAGTGGTTCGCGCCGCCGCGCCGCCTGCACTTTTTCCCGATCGGGTTGAAATTGTTGCAGCGTGGCTATGATCGGGAAGGGATCGCCTACTATGAGCGTCACAAGTCATCTTTTGCCGGACTTCCGCAGTTCCAGAGGATGCTCGTTTTGCTCGGAGATGCCGTCAACCGCCTGGGCGACGGGAAGCGCGCTTTGATTGCTTACGAGGAGGCGATTGGCCGCTCGGCCGGCAAGGACAGCGCCGCCCTGCGGGGCGCGGCCTGGGTTCTGGCAGCCGATCCGAACTCGTCTCTTCGCGACGGCCACCGCGCAGTGGCCTATGCAGAGTCCGCCAGAAAACAGACGGGAGGAAAGGATGCGGCGGCCCTGGATGCCCTCGCCGCTGCATACGCCGAAATGGGAGATTTTTCTGCGGCAATCTCGAATGTAGAGGCCGCGCTCACGCTGCTGGGAGACAGAGGCGAGGCGCCTCGGGTGGAAAGTGTCAAGGCTCGCCGCAACCTCTATCTGAAGAAAAGGGCATTTCGCCGAGCCCCTCACGATGGCCACCTCGAATGAGGGGGTCCGCCGGGGGGATTTCCAGATTTCATGGATCGAGTGATCAGCTCCGTGCTTTACAGGGCGCAGGCGATTCCTCAGCGTGGCGGTTGAACCAACCCGTTTCGCCTCCATGAATCTGATTACCCGCCGCTCTGTCACCGCCCTGCTGCCGCTTTCTCTCCTCGCCGCCCTGGGCGTGGCAGGGAGTGCACCCGAGGCCTCGAAAACCGTCGCCAATGACAGCAAGAAGGAGGGGGCGTCGCTCAAGGCGCTGCTGATCACCGGTGGATGTTGCCACGACTACAACCAGCAGAAGGTCATCATTCCCGGGGGCATCAGTCAGCGTGCCAAGGTGGACTGGACCATCGTCCACGAGGGGGGAACGTCCCGGGATCACAAGGTCAGCATCTATTCCAAGGAGGACTGGACCAGGGGATACGACGTGATCGTGCACAACGAGTGCTTCGGTGGGGTGAAGGACGATGCTTTCGTGGAGGCTCTTGCCAAGGCGCACGAGACCACTCCGGCCGTGGTGCTGCATTGCAGTATGCACAGTTACCGCGCGGCTCCAAAGGGGGCGGACGAGTGGCGCAGGTTCCTCGGGGTGACCTCGCGCAATCACGGGCGTCACGCCCCCATCAAGATGAAGAACCTCAAGCCCGATCATCCGGTCATGAAGGGCTTTCCCGCGGAGTGGACCACGCCCAAGGGCGAACTCTACCGGATTGAAAAGGTCTGGGAGACCGCCACCCCGCTGGTGGAGGGAACCTCCGGTCCAAAGGAGAATCACATCTGTGTATGGGTCAACGAATACGGGAAGAAGAAAAGCCGCGTGTTCGGGACCACCATCGGCCATCACAATGAGACCATGCTGGAGCCCACCTATCTTGACCTTGTGACCCGCGGGTTGCTGTGGGCTACGGGGAAGCTGGGTGACGATGGCAAGCCGCTCCCGGGTTACGGGGTGAAGAACTGAACCGGACAGGGAAGAAGGAGACGCTCTCCGCAGGTCGGAATTGGAGGTCTGGCGAGAGAGAGGTGGACAGAGGAAGGAGAGTCTGGTTTGTTGCGGAACTGCTGAACGGTGTCGCTGCCCCTGGCGGTTGAAGCGAACGCCGGATAGTCGCCCCCCACAAAGACCATGAGAATGACGTCCCTTTTCCCGCTGGCTGGCTTCGCGCTGGGCGTGAGCTTGCTTGTCGCCCAGGAGGAAAGGCCCGGGGGAGAGCCCCCGCTTCCTGATCCCGTTCCGGTTCAGGTCGAGGTGGAAGTGCAGGGAGAGGGTCAGATTGAGATCGAGGTGGAAGTGCAGGGGGAGGGTCAGATTGAGATCGAGGTGGAAGTGCAGGGGGAGGGTCAGCTTGAGGGGAAACCCGGACTGAGGATTGAAATTCCCGCCCCACCGGCGGGTGGACCCAGAGCCCCCGGGTTTCTCGGGGTGAGTGCTGGTGAGCTGCCGGCCGCCCTCGCCGATCAACTCAAGCTGGACCATGGCGTGCGCCTGACGGAAGTGAATGCCGACAGCCCGGCGGGCAAGGCCGGCCTTGAAGTCGACGACATCATTCTCGGGGTGAACGGCAAGCAGGTGGGGAACATGCTGCAATTGCGTGACGCGATTACGGCTCACAAGCAGGGCGACGAAGTCACGCTCAAGCTGATCCAGAAAGGTAAGCAGGTGGAGAAGAAGGTCACCCTCGCAGCTCGTCCTGCTCTTCCGCAGATCGTGCTGCCAGCGGGGGTCTTCCAGGGTGGGGGCATCCAGATCGTCCCCAACGGGATCCAGCGGTTACAGCGTTTTGGCCTTGGAGAAAACGGTTTCAAGATGCGTGACAATGATGGCTCGGTGGAAGTGAGCGGAGAGGTGGAAGATCGCGAAGTCACGGTCTGGGACCTGTCCAACAAGATTATCTACGAGGGTCCCTGGGTCACCCCCCAGGACAAGGCCGCGCCTCCCCAGAAGATGCGCAGGCGCATTGAGCGGGTGGAAAAGACGTTCGCTCTCCGCCTTCAGCGTCAGCCCTTTGCCCTCCCTCAACGGGTGCCTAATCCGGCCCCGCGTCCCCAGGTCCGTCCCAAGGTTGAAGAGGATCCCAGGCCCAAGGAGAAGGACGGGGAGCCTGAGGAGTAGACATTGAGCTCGATGTTCACTGCGTCCGAATTCGTTTTTCAAGGGCAGACAGGGTTCCGGGCGAGAAACCTTGTGACGGGATCTGCGGTCGCCCCTGAACCGGGGGAGGAGACTCTCTAATCACCCCAAGAGGTGGCAGGGAAGAGCAAGATTGGCAAGCGGTCTGGCATTGGATAGACCAATCGCAAGGGCCACCTGACTAACCGGATTTTCCATGCGCTACGCCATCTTCTCAGACGTTCACGCCAACAGGCAGGCGTGGGAGGCCGTGCGGGAGGATATTATCAAACAGGAGGCTGACACCCTTGTGTGCCTGGGGGATGTGGTGGGCTATGGCCCGAGGCCTCTCGAAGTGCTGGCCGCGCTACGCGCTGTCACGGCCAACTTCGTTCTGGGAAACCACGATGCCGCTGCCTGCGGGCGTCTCGATCCGGCCATTTTCAACGAGCGGGCGCGCACCGTGATTGAGTGGACCCGCCAGCAACTTGATGAGGAAGCCCTGCAGTTTCTCATGCAGGTTCCGCTCCAGATGGACGGGCAGGATTTGTGTTTCGTGCACGCCGAGATCGTGGAACCGGGTGAGTTCGGTTACGTCGAAGGAATCTCTGCGGCTGAAGTGAACCTGAAGGCAATGACGGGTTCACTGGGATTCATCGGCCACACCCACCTGCCTCTCGCTTACACCATGCCGGTGCGGGGCGGTCCGGTGAAGCAACTGCCTCCACACGATTTCCCGGTGGAGCGCGGACAGCGATATATCATCAACGTGGGCTCGGTGGGTGAACCCCGGACCACGGATGTGCGGGCCAGCTATGTCATCTACGATGATGTGGCGGGCACGGTTTCCTACCGCAGGGTGGCCTTCGATGTGGAGGCCTACAAGGCGGACCTGGCCGAGAGCGATCTCGATATCCTGCCTTATTTCGTGCAGGTGGTTGATGCCGGCAAGGTGGCGGGTGCGCCTCAGCCTGCGGCCGCGCCCCAGCTGGCTCTGGCCCAGCTTCCCAAGGTGGCCGAGGGGGTGGCCGGTGGTCACGGCCGCCTGGTGGTGGGAAGGCCTAACCCGGGAGCCCGCCCGCCCGGGGTTGCCCCGATAACGGTCTCGCGTTCACGTTCCAGTACGCCCTGGGTGATTGGAATCGCAGCCCTGGTGACCATCCTGCTCGTTGTCATTGCGATCGCGGTGATGCAGGATGGCCCTGGCAAGGCCGTCATATCCGGAGAAGCGAGGACCACCGAGAACGAGAAGGGGCGTCGCAGCCCGGGCTCGCCCGGAGCAGCTGACCAGGCTGAGGCCGGGGGCCCCATTCGCGACCTGGTGGTTCGGCGGTTCGGGAAAAATTTCCAGAGCCTGGCCGAACTGCGTAGCGCAGGGGGCGAAGAGCATACCGAGGAAAAGGTTGGCGACGGCATGCTCAATCTCGTGCATGGAGGACAGGAAGCCTGCGGACTGGTATGGGAGGGCTACCTGCGGGTTCCTGAGAAGGGCTTTTATGAATTCACGCTCCAAGCCTCCTCCGGTGCGGCCCTTGTGATCTACGAAGAGGAGCAGGTGCTCTCCGAGTCCGGGGCTCTTGCCTCGGCACGCGTCCTTTTGCGTCGTGGACATGCGCCTGTCCGGGTGGAGTACTTCCAGCGGGAGGGAGAGTCCGGGCCTGCCCTGACCCTTCACTGGTCCGGTCCAGGGCTGGATGGAAAGCTCTCGCTGGTGAGAAGGGGTGTCAGCAAGGGCGTGGCGATTGCCAGGAACGATTCTCTGGCACCAGACCCGGTTGAGCCTGAGCCCGCCCCTGAGCCGGTGGCGGGGCGGGAAGCGCCGGAGCAGATCTCACAGGGGCTGTTCGCTTACTGGTCCTTTAACCGGCGGGAGCCCAAGGCGAATTCGCGATTCACCAGGACCAGTCGCGGAGTTGAGGAGAAGCTTATCATGAAAGGCCAGCCCCTGCGCTACCGCCGACCGGCCGCTGATCCCGGGAGTCGCGGGTGGACCAGATCCGGGTTCGATGATTCGGTCGATTGGCTCGATGGGAAAAACGGGGTTGGCTACGAGGACGACCCCGGCGATTTCAAGGACCTTCTCCACACCAGGATCGAAACAGCCAAGGGGAAGCATCCGCACAGTCTCTACCTGCGGATCCCGTTCGAGGTGAAGAACCCCGACGACTATCAGGGGCTGGCACTCTTCATGCAGTACGACGATGGATTCGAGGTCTCCCTGAATGGATCAGTGGTGGGCAGCCGGAACGCACCCTTTCCCCTCTTATGGAACTCCGGGGCCGAAAAGAAGAGGAACGACGGGGCCGCCGTCAAGCCCGAGGCCGTGAAGCTCGGTACCCGCCGGATCCAGTCGCTGGTCCCGGGTACCAACGTGCTGGCCGTCCATGCCCTCAATGACGGGGAGAAGAGCAAACCCAATGCAACAAATACCGGCTGCACCAGCAGTGACATGCTGATCCTGGCTGAACTCGTTGGCCTGCGGAAAGATGGTGAGCTGCCCGAGGAGGATGGACCCGGAAAACCGAACAGGCACGACCGCGTGATCGAGGAGGCCATGATCAAGGGCCAGGTGAGCGCGGCGCCCGGAAAATTTGGAGAGGCCTTCGATTTCCAGGGAGGCAGCCTGGACATCGGGAGCAAGAACGAGTTCGCAATTGCGGATCAGTCCTGCACCGTCAGCCTCTGGTTCACCCGCAATCCCGGTTCCGCCGATGGCCAGGCCCGCCGGCTCATTTCGGCGGGGGCAGGCTCAGACCAGAAGGCTGGATGGGCAATATGGATCCAGAAGGATGGCAGTGGTCTCACCTTTCGGGTGGGTGATGGCAATACGGCTTCTGACCTTACGGCCAAGAAGGACAGCCTCGTGAACGGGGAGTGGCACCACGTGGCGGTTACGGTGGAACGTGAGAGCAGGCAGCTACGCCTCTTCCTCGACGGGGTGCTCGCGGGCGAGGCCCTCAAGGTCGATCTCCTGGCAGGCGGGACCATCGGATCTCATTCAGGACTCTGCATCGGGCGCAACTCCGACGACCAGCAGCACCATCCTGGCAAGATCGACGATGTGGCCCTGTGGCACCGGGCCCTGCTGCCTGAGGAGATAGAAAAGATCTTCCAGTCCGGGGAAGCAGCGGGCGATTTATTTGATGCCGAGCCGGCGGAGTAGTTCGCGGGGGCACCCCGTTTTACCGGGCCCGGTAGGCCCACAGGTGCCGCACGCCCCGCAGGTAGATCGTATTCCCATCCAGGGCAGGGGTGACGGAAGCCTCCTCGGGGAGTTGGAACCGGTGCACCAGTTCAAACGTTTCGCCAGCCTTGACCACCGAGAGGGTTCCCTCGTCGGAGAGGAGATAGAGATGGCCGCCGGCAGCCACCGGTGAAGCACTGTACTGGCCGGTGCCCCCGAGCCGGCCGCGATAACTCAGTCCGCCCTTGTCCGGATCGACGGCGGCCAGGGTGCCGCCGTTGCGGACCATGTAGATCCGGTCCCGGTAAAAGAGCGGGGAGGGAATCTCAGGAACGCTGCGATTAAGCTCCCAGGCGATGTGCTCCCGGCCCAGTTCCCCGCTTCCGCCGGGCTTGATGGCCATGAGGATGGGCTTCCCCGGCCGGTTGGAGATATGAGCGGCCAGTTCTTCCTCGGTCCAGAGATCGTCGCGGTTCTTGTCCGCCCAGCCGAAGATGCCCTGCTGGCGTTGTTGGCGACGCCCCGGATCGGCGGGAAGGGGGATGCCCCAACCGGGGTGCCCGAGTGGCAGCTCCGGTCTGAGCGGCCAGGTGAATTGTTCGGTGATTTCGTCACGGCCGAACTTGCCGTCGCCGTTGCGGTCAAACTTGAGCATGGCCTTCCAGAAGGGCTTGGGATCGATCTCAGCATCAGAGACGCCCCCGAGTTGAGCCGAAGAGAGGTAGACCTTTCCATTTCCCTGGACCGGGACCGCGATGGTTTCACGGGAGAATCCCTTCGCGAACCACTTCTCCCGGCCGTTGGCCGGGTCATAGCTGACCACCCGGCCATGGCCGAGGACGACGAGTTCGTCAGCCTCCTGGTGTTTCCAGATGGTCGGGGTCGACCAGCCACTGCGCAGAAAGGGGCGGGCCGTCTCCCACGCGGTTTCACCGGTCGCCCGCTTGAGGGCGACAATTCTCGATTTGCTCAGTCTGCTCTTCTGCAGGTTGGCATCGTCGTCAATGACCAGGATCAGGAGATCCTTGTAGGCGATGGGGGAGGTGGAAGAGCCATAGAGGCTTCGTGGTGTCGGGAGAGGTTTCTTCCAGACTTCCGTTCCATCGTGGCGGTAGGCGAGGAGCCCGTAGGATCCGAAGTAGACGTAGACATTCTCCGCATCAGCCAGAGCGGATGGGGAGGCCGGCGTGTTGGCCTTGTGGACCTTCTGGATGGGGGCCTCGGGAACGGCCCGTCGCCAGAGCTCCCGGCCGTCCCGGCGGTCAATCGCGATGGTCAAGAGGCGGTGCTGTTCGACCGCGGTGAGAAAGAGGCGATCACCGGCGAGAACGGGAGAGGAGAGTCCGGGAGGGATGGGGGTCTTCCACCCCAGGTGGGCGGGTCCGATCTCCACGGGTGGCTTGGAGTTCTCCGCCACCCCGGAACCTCCGGGCCCACGGAACTGGGCCCAGTTCGTCTCATCAGCAATAGTCAGGTCCGGGCCCAGGAAGAGTATGAGCACGACAGCGAGGGAAACACGCGTCATCACGACGAAATCTTCCCCTCCATGGGGAGGGAACCAAGCAGATTCTTGGAGTTCCTTCAGGGAAGCCCCGTCAGGATGGGTTTTCCCGCTCAGTCCCGGCTGCGTATCCGTTGCTGTGCTTCCTCGGAGAGTCCACTGCCAGTCAGCCACTCCGCAGCAGCCTGGGTCTGATGCCGGAAGTAGTGCCGTCCTGTCTTGATCAGGGCTTCTTCGCGGTGCCCCGGATCTGCGATGGCTTCGGCCCAGGAAATCGCGGTGACCGGATCTTCGTGCATGATGCGGGAAGCGAAGCCCCCCAGTGCCGAGTCCCGCTCCGGGGAGCGGGGCATGTCGTTGAGATAATTCCCGGCGGCCTCGGGATCACGACTGGCCCAGGAGCGGAAGGCGGAACCGAAGCCCTCTGTGCGTCCCTCGCTTGTAGGCAGCGATTCCAGCCACTGGATGGTGGCCTGGGGATCACGGTTGGCCCAGTCACGACTGACCTGATCAACCACCCGCTCTCCTCCTGGTTGTTCATTCAAGCCGGCGGCCCACTCTGCGGCGAACTCCGGATCGTTCTTTACGAACTTACCGGCGAGGTGTTCCCGGGAAAAGGCCCGGAGCCTGTCGTCAGCGATGGCCTCGACCCACGCGGCGGCCTCGGCGGGAGGGCTGCCACGCAGAACCTCGCTGGTAACAACGTGGGTCATGCGCTTGAGAGTATTCTTATCCTGCCCGCCCCGCCGCAGTACGAATTCCAGGGCGGTCCCGGGGTTGGCATGAGCGAGGCCGAACAGAGCGCCCCATTTGAGGCTGTTGTGATCCAGGCCCTCCAGTTTCCTGGCGCCCTCGTACCAGGTCATCGCGGCCGTAGGATCGGCGCTGGCCCAGCCCGCAAAGGTGGCAGCCATGTCCTGCTTGGCAGTGTCCTTCCCGTGTAGCACGGCGGCCTCCCCTGCCAGGGCGCCCCAGGCGTAGTGGAACTCGCGGAACTCGGAACTGTTTTCCGAAAGGTGCTCAATTTGAGCACGGATCAGGCGGCCGTTTTCAGAAGTCAAACCCTCCAGCAGTCGGGAGAAGGCAAGACGGCGCTCAATAGGGTTGCTGTTTGCCTTGAAGGCTTTCCCGAGAGCCAGGATCTCCTGGGCGGTAAGGGCTCCCACTGGATGGCGCAGGAGATTTCCCTTTTCCGGACCTGAGAGAGCAGAAGAGTTGCCATGGAGAGGCGTCTGCCCTGTGCCGGAGTTTCGCTCGCCCCGTAACGCGGTGCTCTTGGCAGAACCTCCGGAGATGGAGGTGTTGGCTACGTCCCGCCGCCCCGTGATTGCACCGGGAAAGTAGTGGGACCCGAGGACGAAGGCAGCGATGGTCGCACATGTCCAGAATCCGTGAACCAGCGGGGTCTTTGGCATGCTTGACCCTACAACGGTAGGAGGGACTCTTCAATGCTGTCTTGGGATTAACAGAAACAGTCTGCCAAATCCGGTCAGATTTGCAGGAAAGATGGTATCGGTCCCTCCGGAGAACAACGTAGTGGAAGCATGCTGTTTCCTGACATCATTAATATTTGATGACTGGCGAGACAGATATGCGATTGGATCGCCTGGGAGGCAGAGACACCTAACAGAATCTAACAGTTTCCTTTTCCGGGTCGAGCGCGGCAGGACCTCTCCGGGGGAAAATGATTGGCAGGGAGGGGAAAAGCGGGCCGGTTCACACCCGGGACCAGATCCCGCGGACATTCGTCGGCGGGTCTTTTACGCGTCCTGGCTGGATGGACAGGCCCGGGAAATGGATGTCCGGGCAATGACCGGGACGTCCGTTGTTTTTGAGCGGCTAACGCCGCGTGGGAAGGTCCCCACACGGGCGGGTGGCCGGAGGACGACAGTTTTGTGGGGATTCCACTCGCCGAGGGACGTCATTGTTTCAATGATTCCTTCAGGTCTCGGCGAAAGTCTGAGCACCCTGGCGCCGTATGAGTTGTCACTCTTCCCGTGAAAATGATGTCCTCTTTCCTCCCCGTTCTTGCATGTAGTTTTTTCTTTCTTCCATCACTCCAGAGCGGGGCGGTTCCCTGGCCCGAGTGGGGAGGTAGTCCGGACAAGAACATGGTCTCCGCTGAAAAGGGCCTGCTGGTCGTGATCTCGGGC
>Ga0315326_10001165_pt1 | contig 13572 bp, 14 predicted proteins | sample M180m32315metaG_FD_203457 | JGI IMG/M metagenome (GOLD analysis project Ga0315326, IMG submission 203457) | Ammonia-oxidizing marine archaeal communities from Monterey Bay, California, United States - M1 80m 32315 | ecosystem: Environmental > Aquatic > Marine > Coastal | place: USA: California... | reverse complement strand
CTAGTGGTCTTATTAAGTGTTGATTTCCCGTCAACTTCTAAAATAACATCTCCAGCCATTAAGCCTCCTTTTTGTGCAGCGAAACCTTCGTAAGGTTCAGAAATAACTACAAAACTGTCTTTTTTAGTAATCAATGAGCCGATTCCTCCATATTGACCGGTAGTCATGAAGCGGTAATCTTCAATGTCAGATTCTGGGTAATATACAGTGTATGGGTCGAGTGATTTTAGCATCGCATCGATACCAGTTTTCATTAACTTTCCAGGCTCAGTATCATCAACATAGTAAACATTTAACTTTCCGTAGAGGGTAGTGAAAATATCTATGTTTTTAGAATGCTCGAAATAGCCATCGGTAAAATTGAATGATACTATAGATATAACAGCAGTTAAAGCAATTATTAGTAAAAGTTTTATTTTTTTCATTATTATAATTTATGGAACAGGATCATAGCCATCACCACCAAAGGGCTGACAAGATCCAATTCTTTTAATTGTTAAATACAATCCTTTTAATGGGCCATGTTTTTTAATTGCCTGAATACCATATTCAGAGCAAGTTGGCGTATAGCGGCATGTAGCAGGAAGAAGTGGTGATAGGGCACCTTGATAAAACTTAATTATTTGTATCAATATCCAACTCATCTTTTTGCTTGTACGCCTTTGCTAAACGTTGTAAAGATAAAATTATTTTAGAGCAGATTTTGTCGTAGGATTCTTGCTTTGAGCTAGTGTAAACTATTGCAATTGTTAATGTACGATTTAGCTTGCTAATGTTTTTGTAAAGTTCACATTTAGACAGTCGATAAGCCGCAGATATTTGCCTTTTGATTCGGTTTCGATCAACGGCTCTATTAAATTTTTTTTTAGGAACAGTAATTAATATTTGGACGGGATATTCGCTTTCTATTTCATTTAGTGAATGAATGATTCGAAATGGAAACTCGGAAAATGATTTTCCATTATTGAAAAGAAACTCGGTAGCCTTTGTGCTAGATAGTTTTTCTCCTTTTTTGAATGTAGATGTCACTGCTATTAAACTGAGTGGAGTAGAATTGTAACATAACCGTTAACTTTCTGCGTCTATTTCTTTTTGTTCGCGACCTTAATGAACCTTTCAATTGCCATTGTCATTGATGGTGTTTCTGGTGTTGGCGCTTGAACATTTAAGTTAAGACCATGGTGTTCAACTGCTTTAGTCGTAGTAGAGCCAAATGCGGCAATTTTGGTTCCATTTTGCTCAAACTTAGGAAAATTTTGGAACAATGATTTTATACCGGAAGGACTAAAAAACACAAGCATGTCGTACTTTATTTCAGCTAAGTCTGAAAGATCACTGCATACGGTTCTATAAAGCGTTGCTTTTGAATATTTAAATCCATTTTCTTCTAGCAATTGGGGATAATCTGCTTTTAAAATATCAGAACAAGGGAAAATAAAATTTTCGTCTTTATGCTTTTTCATTACATCCAACAAGTCCTTAAAAGTTGTTTTTCCGTGAAAAATTTTCCGCTTTCTAAACACTACATATTTCTGTAAATAAAATGCAGTAGATTCCGACAAACAAAAGTATTTCATAGAGCTAGGAATGTTAACTCTCATCTCCTCTGCTATTCTAAAATAGTGGTCAACAGCATTTCGACTAGTAAAGATTACGGCACCATGATTGAGGATATTGATTCTAGTTTTTCGGAATTCCTGTGCTCCAATTCCCTCTACATGAATAAAAGGTCTGAAGTCGATTTTCAAGTTGTGTTTATCAGCTAAATCGAAATAAGGAGATCTTTCTGATTCTGGTTTTGGTTGAGAAACTAAAATTGATTTAACCTTGCTCATCTGCACCCAAATTTAGTAGTTAGTAATCGAGTTTTAATGAAATCCTTCCTGAATCAGCCTATTTTACTTGGAAAAGCTTTGTATAGAAAGATTAACGGCAAAATTTCGAAGGTGCAAATGTACAAAAATAAGTAGAATAAACCACCGACGTTGTGCCTAATTGCTATTGCGGCCGATTTTACTAGTCTTAGTGCCATAAAAAGAAGTAAAAAGACAAATGCGGATTGTATGACGATCCCTCTATCTACATCTATAAAATTCAAGACTATAAGAAGCGGAATTAACAAAACTCCAGCTGCCAATGTGAAAATTGTGTGATTAAATAGGTATTCCTGAACTTCATTTTTTAACCCAGATAATTTGCCACATAACAGCATGGAACCCCTCTTAAACATACACAATACAATAATAAATCCACTAAAGGTGAGAATAAGTTTTGATGAATTCCAAGAGATAAAAGTGAAGGTGTTATTTGCGGCAAACACGAGCATCGAAAAGCATAGAACGTAATTTGTGAAAAGTAGTATGGTGCTTTTGCTTACAAAAGTTGTTTTGTCATTAAAGCTTTGATTCATACTTCTATTACTCAAGATAGCTTCGAAGACTAAGCGTATTTTGTTTTTATCTGTAGCCAAAACAATACCAATCAGCGAAATGGTAAACAAGATGCTTATGATTGTAATGTTGTTAGCAAGAATAGGAGTAGCTTTATATATAATATTAGCTGCCGTGCTAGTTTTAGAAGTAAATGTCGGTTCGAAATTCACGGTGTAAAACTACCGTTTTCCTACATTGAATACTCTAGAAATGTTAAAACCTGCTTTGATTCCTAAACCCCGCCAGGATTCATTATTGTAAGGAAGATAATTTCCTGCAACAATACCTGCTGCGTTGGTAGCAACTAAATGAAAAACGTGGCCACCAGTTTCTATTTCTATGCCAATACCAAGCGGATTGTAGAATGGGGTCGTACTATTGTTTTGCCTGTATTTTGAAAAAATATAGAAGTAGTCGATTAAAACTGCAGTTCGCTGTGTGATTTTAAACCTTCCGCCTGCTCCTAAAGCAAACATTGTGTTTTGCTCTTCTGCTCCATTGTCAGGATTAACGTATCGTCTAATAATATTTCGGTGCGTTAGAGTGGGTGCAATTTCAACAGAAATACGTGTCCCAAATTTGCGAGCAATTATAAGTTGGTAGGTATAATTAAATCTATGCGCAGTTTTCAAATAAAGACTATCTGGATCTCTTTGAGGAGTGAACCCAATTTGCCCAAGTAAGACTAAAGAGACAGGAACTTTATTGTTTGTTGTTTGTGTGAAAGGTCTAAATTTAAAGCTGCCATCAATTAATTCTTGCCTTTTACTGCGAGCTATTCCAATCTGAAGGTAATCAGTAATCCCATAATCGAAAGAAATACGAATATCGTTCACATTGTCCATTCCGAATAAATCGTGGGCTTTGTATAGTCCAACACTCCCAAACCGATGTGTAACCCGAAAATCTAATGTCTTTTTCTTTACTGTTTCATTAGAATGTAAGTTGATGATTCTTTGAGTTTTAAAAGTTGCTTGTACTTTTTCGTTACCTAATTCTTCGGTCGCTTCGGCTTCTAACATATCCATAAGATCATCTTGGGCAAATGAGACCAAAGAAAAAGCAATAAAAAAGAAAGGTAAGAGATAGTCTATTTTCAACATATATGAAATCTTATTTTTTTGGTTCGTAAACCAGTGTAGCAGTTACATCAACCACTTCAGCAATATTTTGAATTACAATCGAAGGGATGTCAATATCATGATCTTTAAGCTTAATTTGGAAGTTTCCTTCGAAAATTAACTGACTATCTTTTACGGTAATGGTTCCATTAATTAATCGTTCTTGCTCAACTCCGTGGATTGTTAGTTTTCCAGTTGCAGAGGCATCGTACGTTCCGTTTTTAGTGTAGTCTAGCTCTTCATTAATTGTTCCTGAGAATTTAGCAGTAGGAAATTTCTCAGTCTCAAGATAATTTTCATTGAAGTGTTCTTCCATTAAAGGTTTTTCAAATTTGAATGAAACGACAGGAATAACGAACATCAATGTCTTAGACGAAATTTTAAAAAACGATTTCGTTTTTTTGTTAATGGCTTCAATTTTTTCCAATGGGGAATCGGAATGAAATTTTATTTCCGATTCAGTTACCGCATATAAATCTTGTGCATTTACAGAAATGGTGAGGATTGTTAATGAGAGAAAAGTTAGTATAGTTTTCATAGTTAGGTTTTAGTTATTTGTAGCTCCATTATCGAGCCAACATTGAATTAAGTCACGATCAGTTTGAGAAAGTGGGCCACTAGGGGGCATGTCTTGACTAATTAGCACACGCGATTCGAATGGTCCACCATTATCAATTTTGGCAAATAAGCCAGAGTAAGCAGTGAAATCGCCCGAGCCGAAACCTGTTGAATGACATCCAGCAAAGGCACAGTTCTGATTAATAATGGGTTGAATATGGGTTGAATATTTGCACGTATCTGTAACTGTTGTGTCTATAGTTGTCGTGTCAGTAACTTCTCCAGTATCAATTATTACAATAGGAGGCGGTTCGAGCTCCAATTTATCTGCAGTACAGGAGAACAATATCATGCAGCAGAAAGCAACAGGTACAATTAGTTTCTTTCCCATATTAAGTAAATTTATCTTACTGTATAATTAGCTTTTCAATGTTTTGCGTGCCACCAACGTTTATGTATAATAGATACGTACCTTGCTCCATATCCGAAACGTTAAATGGATGCACAGAATTTGCAAAACTTTTTACTTTAGAACCTTTAAGGTCAAATAAAGTAACGGTTGTCCTTTTGTCAACTCCTTTAATTGTAAAAAACTCGGAAGTAGGGTTTGGATAAATACTTACATCTGAATTTACATCTGAATTTATCGCAATACCGTTTGCAACATCTTCAACAGCAGCTTGCGAATCTGTGTAAATCACATCGCCTGTTGCATCAGTTGATCCATCAGCACCATTTCCTGCAACATAGAAAGTAACATCGCCCGAACCAGAAGGAGGCGCAGTCCAGGTCATGGTCCAACTTTTTGAATCAGTGCCAAATGTGCCTGTATTATTATGAGTAACTGCGTGGTCAGCAGTAACGGTATAAATCTCACTGTTTCCACCTGTAGCAAATGTACCTGCTTTCGCGTTCGAAGAGTGCTCTGCGGTAATTTGAAATCCAAACATGCTCGCGCCCGTTTCTGCAACGGAAACGGTAACGTTATATGTGCTTCCGCCAACATAACCTGAGGCAGGGATGTCAGTTGCTATCATGCTTGTTGATGAAGCTGTTGAAAGGCCATGACATTGTCCACAATCTTGGTTTGCATCACCAGGAGATCCTGATCTCCCATCCGTACGACCCCCAGAACTAGATGTTAAAATTGTTGCGAATACGGCTAATGTAAATATAGAAAGTACTGTTTTTTTCATAATTGTTATGATTTTGCAACACCAAATATAACAATCTCAATTAATTACACCAAAAATACTTGCTAAGACAATCCTGTTTGAGCTTTGAACGAAAGTTATTTTGCTATTTTTGCTGCCCAAATTAAAACCAATGGCAAACGATAGATACGAAGCACACGATTATTATTTGATGGATGATTTGCTTAGTGATGAGCATAAACTTATACGAGACTCAGCAAGAGCTTGGGTAAAGCAAGAGGTTAGCCCGATAATAGAAGACTATTACGAAAGAGCTGAATTTCCAAAGCAAATAATTCCGGGCTTAGGAGCAATAGGGGGTTTCGGACCTTATATACCAGAAGAATATGGAGGACCTGGATTAGACCAGATTTCTTACGGTTTAATTATGCAAGAATTGGAGAGATGCGATTCTGGGTTGCGGTCTACTTCATCTGTTCAAAGCTCTTTGGTAATGTACCCAATTTGGAAATTTGGGAGCGAAGAGCAGAAACAAAAATATTTACCAAAGCTAGCAACAGGTGAATTTATCGGATGTTTCGGGTTAACAGAGCCTGATTTTGGTTCTAACCCTGGCGGAATGGTTACGAACATTAAAGATGCGGGAGACCACTACATCCTTAACGGTGCAAAAATGTGGATATCTAACGCTCCATTTGCAGACTGCGCTGTAGTATGGGCAAAAAATGAAGAGGGGAGAATAAAGGGGCTTATTGTAGATAGAGGCATGGAAGGATTCGAAACTCCTGAGATGCATGGAAAGCATTCTCTCAGAGCATCTGCTACAGGTGAGCTAATTTTCAATAATGTTAAGATTCCTAAAGAGAATATATTACCGAACAAAGACGGTTTAGGTGCTCCACTTCAATGTTTAGATTCTGCTCGTTATGGCATTGCTTGGGGGGCAATCGGTGCCGCGCTTGATTGCTATGACGCTGCTTTACGTTATTCTAAAGAGCGTATTCAGTTTGGAAAACCTATTGGTAGTTTTCAATTGCAGCAAAAGAAATTAGCTGAAATGATTACTGAAATTACAAAAGCACAGTTGTTGACTTTTAGATTAGGTCAGCTTAGAAATGATGGTAAAGCTACTTCATCTCAAATTTCTATGGCGAAACGTAATAATGTTGATATGGCATTAAAAATTGCCCGCGAAGCACGACAAATGCACGGTGCAATGGGAATTTCTAATGAGTACCCAATGATGCGCCATATGGCAAACTTAGAATCGGTAATTACTTATGAGGGCACGCATGATATTCACCTGTTAATTACCGGAATGGATGTAACAGGTATTCCTGCTTTCCAATAATAGATGGAAAAATATTAATATTATAACGCACAGTGCGGGTATAGCCAGTAACTTCTTTTCTTAATCTTTATTTTGTTCGTGGGATTTCGGTCACATGAACCATGCGTAAACTTTTTCAAAGGCAAAAGCCTCAATTATAAAAATAGGGAAATAGCTTAGTCGGATAAAATTATGAACGGAATCATATTTACCAGTATAATGCGATTCAGATGGGGATTGCCCGAAAACAAGGTGTAATACGTACATGCAGATGTATTCCCCAGCATGGAAACAGACCCCATAGATTAGCGCTCGCAGACCCCAATAAAGAGGATATATAAAGGGGACAGCTATAATTAGCCAAAAGGCGCTCAGGGCAACGCCATACACAAGTATGTATAAAATACTCCAGTAACCAAAGAAACGCACATCAACTTTTTTTCTACCTTTTTTGATGTATTGTTTGATACTATCATAAGCTGCTGTGAAAATCACCTCAAAAAAACATCCAAACGCGGAAAAAAGTAGCCCTAACTTAATGTAGTCCATAATATTCTAAAATTATCATCAAAACCTTCCCCAAATATTTTATTATTGGCTTAAACGTCTCGCTATACTGCGTTTTAAGGCAGTTTAGATTTTATTAGACAAACGTGTTGATATTTTTCGAATATAACAATTAGCTTAACTACTCAATTTTAATTTTTAGGCAGTTTAATGAACAATCTTCCAATTTTCATAAGTTAAACTTAGATTCTTATCAGAAATGTTTGTCCATGAACCTGGAGTATAGGCAATGTTGGCCAACAATAATCATTACTTTAAATCCAATTTATAAATTCGTACTTATTCATGTGAAACTGTTTTTAAAAGGTATAATCCTGGAGCATGGTTATATTGCCAGCCAATTTGGTGGGCAATAAAAATCTATTTAAATTGCGGCTCAATAAATTAAAAAATGGGGAAGAAGAAATCGAGTAGCAGGAGAGTCAGTAACACTAAGCCTTTTCCCGACTCTGAACATGAACGTATACCCATCTGGCCATATTTTTTATTGGCCTTTGTTGAAGGAGCCACTGTAATGGCGGTGGAATTAGTTGGAGCAAAGATGATGACGCCTTATTATGGATCATCACTGATTGTTTGGACAACAGTAATAGGCATTACTCTATTATGTCTCACCGTTGGATACTATTTGGGTGGGCGATTATCCATGAAGTATAAAGCGCAAAATTTGGTTTTTGTACAACTAATGATTAGCGCGGTATTGATAGGGCTTATGCCCATAATTGCTCATGCTATTCTAAAATTTACTGGTGATTTCAACTTCTATGTTGGTGCGGTATTATCCGCTATTTTGTTATTTGGATTACCTCTTGTATTCTTGGGTAGCACTTCTCCTGTAATTATTTTATTGGCGACAAAGGACGTGAAAAAATCTGGAAAAAATGCTGGTCTTGTATACTCGACATCAACTGTTGGGGGTATTTTCATGACGTTTCTTCTTGGATTTTTCATCATTGAGGAATATGGTATTACAGTCCCTAATATGTTTGTTTCAGGAGTATTGTTAATTACGACTACATTATTGTTGTATCGGAATTCGAGATTGATTTTTATCTCTGTTATCTCTTTGATCTTTCTTTTGGAATCTAATTCTGTATACAAGTCAAATATTCAGAATACGGTTAATTCGAGTACATTTAATATCCGCTATGAAAGTGAAGGATTGTTGGGTCAGTTAAGAGTGCTCGATGAGTATTATCCGGATGTCGAGGTTACTGATCGTTCTATGTTGGTAAATGCCATTCCGCAAACATTTGTGAATGCCGCCACCGGTTATTCATATTGGTATTATGTTCACATGATTTCAACCATATGCTCCTCTAAACCAATTGGAAGTGATATTTTATTGTTAGGTTTTGGCGGAGGAAGCGTAGCAAGTGAATTAACCCGACTGGACCTGAATATAGACGCGATCGAAATAGATAAACGCATGTATCAATTATCTAAAGATTATTTTTTATTCGATCCTAAGAATACGAATTTCATAGTTGATGATGCCAGACATTATTTAAAAACTACAACTAAGAAATATGATGTCATTGTTTTCGATATGCTCAAAGGGGAGGTACAACCGCCATATGTTCTAACCAAAGAAAGCTTTGAAGAAGGTTTAAAGATATTAAAACCCGGAGGGCTTTTGCTAGTTAACTTTCAAGGGCACTTTGATGAAGTAGAAGGCTTGCCATTTCGTTCAATTGTAGCAACATTGAAGGCTGCAGGTTTTTCTAATACAGTATTTCATGTAGAAAATTGTGAACCTAATAGTCCTTGTGATTTTATTATTATTGGCTCTGTTGATGTTCCTGATATTTCATTTGATGGAAACAGAATCAATAAGTGCTGTAGAGAAGAAGGCTTTGTTCAGGATTTATTGATTGGCAATAGAGTGTTGGAAAATAACGTGGGCAAAGGCGATGCTATTGTCTTTACTGATAATCTCCCTATTTTGGAACATATAAATCTTAAATCGATAGTAGAGTGGCGAACTCACATGATTGATAACACTACAAAAAAGAGCTTGGAAGAGGGGGTAAGACTGTTTAAATAATTGAAACAATGAATCTAAAGAGAAAAAGTAAATATCCCACATCTTTCTGGTACCTAATATCCATATCAATAATCGAAGGAGGCGCTGTAATGGCCGTTGAATTGTTAGGGGCTAAACTTATAGCACCTTCATATGGGGCTTCTTTGTATGTTTGGGCCACAACCTTGGCTGTTACCATGGGAGGCCTCACTACCGGCTATCTTCTAGGAGGGGTAATTTCAGAAAAGTATCCCCATAAACTTATTTTGCATTATATAATTTTGGCATCAGCAATTTTCGTTACGATCATGCCTTTTACATCCTCAATGATAATGTCTGCAACGCTGGGTATGAACCTCAAAGTGGGTATTGTTATATCCAGTCTCTGCTTTGTGTTCCCTCCGTTGGTATGTTTTGGAATGGTTTCACCGCTTATAATACGACTAATTTCTCGGGAAGTAAAGGAAGTAGGTAATTCTGTGGGCACCATTTATTCTATATCTACTCTTGGTGGAATTGTTACGACTTTTTTATTTGGATTCCTTTTTATTCCTCAATTAGGGCTTACTTTTAGTACCTACACTACGGCATTAGCCCTCTATATATTTCCAGTTTATTATTTTGTTCGGTTCCGAACTTTTACTTTCAGCCAGTTAGAAGAGAAGCTATAACGTCTGATAATTAATTAACTTTTCCGAACCCAACAAAGAATCAGATTATTGTGCATTTCTAATTTTATCCTTTTTACGTATTATTGTATTAATAAAAATTTCATGACATGAGAATTTATGCTATTCTATTTGTGCTCTTTTTAGTAGGGAATGCTTATTCTCAAACAAACAAAAAAGTCGTAATTATTGGTATTGACGGTTGCAGAGCGGATGCTCTGGAATTGGCAAACACTCCAACTATTGACAATCTTATATCGAATGGTGTTTACAGCCCAGATGCGCTTAATGATGATATCACTATCAGTGGGCCAGGTTGGTCAGCAATATTATGTGGGGTATGGTCCAACAAACATTTGTCGGTGGATAATAGTTTTGTTGGTACAGATTACACCAATTACCCTCCCCTTTTCAAACGCATTGAGGATTTTGATTCTGATCTGAATACTGTTTCTATTTGTCATTGGGATCCGATAAACGATTATATAGTTCAAAATCATGCCGATTACAAATTAAATGTATCCTCAGATTTGGAAGTTAGTAATGAGGCAATTAGTTATATCTCATCCAACGATCCAGATTGTATGTTTCTTCATTTTGATGATGTGGATCATGCGGGGCATTCTGATGGGTTTTCACCAACTGTTAGTCAATATATTACAGCAATTGAAGGAGTAGATGCTTTGCTTACTCCTATTATGCAATCTATTTCCCAACGCCCAAATTATGCCAATGAAGATTGGCTTGTACTTATTACAAGTGATCATGGTGGTGTTGGTACTTCTCACGGAGGTACAAGTATTGAACATCAGAATGTGGCAGTAATTGCAAGTGGCAATACTATTACACAAAATATTATCCGAAAAGATAGTAGTTTGATTTTTGATAGTGTTTATAATTGCTTGGCCGATACATCGGAATTACAATTTAATGGGGTGGATGATTATGTGCAAATCCCCTCAGATTCTATATACAATTTTGGTAGTAATCAGGATTTCACAATTGAATGCAGAGTACGTACAAGTACAACTGGAGATGTTGCTATTATAGGAAATAAAGACTGGGACTCAGGGAATAATGCTGGTTTTGTTTTTTCATTTAAATATCCTGCAGGGCCCGAGTGGAAAGTAAATATTGGTGATGGAACAAATCGTGCCGACATCAATACTGGTGGATTAATTGCTGATAACCAATGGCACACCCTTAGTGTTAGTTTTGATAGGGATGGGTATATGAAAATGTATGAAGACGGCCTTCTTTTGGATTCAGCTAACATTTCTTCTATAGGAGATATTACCACAAATGCTGATTTGTTTTTTGGAACTGACATTAATCAGAATTTTGATTTTACAGGTTCAATAGCAGAAGTAAGAGTGTGGAATACATTGATAAATGAACAAACTATACAAAATTGGCATTGTAATCATATAGACAGCAATCATCAGAATTATAATAATCTAATTGGATATTGGAAATTAAATGAAGGTACCGGAACAACTATGGCAATTGATTATTGGGGAGGATTTGGGATGCCAAATGGAACAATTAATAATTCTACATGGTATTCACCTGACTCTACATGGATTTACGATTATAGTAATACACCAAGAATTGCAGATGTTCCAGTTACTGCGCTTACACATTTATGTATTCCTATAAATAGTAATTGGGATTTAGATGGTAATAGTTTGATCAGTGAAAATTGTAATTCAATGGGGATCAATACTATAAATAATGGTCAATCTACTTTTATTTATCCTAACCCAACGAATGAGAATTTTAATGTCAAGTCATCGTCCAAAGTAATTTTGGTTTTAATTTTCGATTTATATGGACGGCAAGTGATGAGTACTAAAAACGCTAAAATTATTGATATAAGCAACTTTAATAAAGGAATGTACCAAGTGCTTGTTGAGACAGATCAAGGAGTATTTAGAACTAACTTAATTAAGAATTAGTGCGTGCATTAGTATGCTCGATGTGGAAGAACAATCTTAGAGGTAAGCTGTACTTCTTGGGATTGTCATATGATTTACAAATCTCAATTTTTCGGGATGTTTAAGTTTATTGATTAAGCATTTGGATTATTCATTGATTAGGAAATTACTCTACCTTGACCAACCTTACAACGGTTGAGGTCTGCATGTAATTCAGAGTCAAGAAATAAATTCCTTGGGGTAAATCAGCAATGTTTATTGTTTCATTTGCCCCTTTCCAATTTCTAATCACGCCCCCTAAACAATTTCGAAGTACAATATTTCCCTTTGAGAGGTCATATCCCCGTATAAATACATCTCCAGTGGTAGGATTTGGGAATACGGTAATCTTGAGATTTTTTTGAGTCATCAAAATAGCCAATCATTTCTAGACAAAACATTCCGTAAACATTAGTCTTATTTTCATATAAGGATTTTGCGTGGATAAAACTTCCCATATTTTTCGTTCTGAAATAGGGAGGTTCTTCTAATGTTTTGGCAACCATTTCTATTCTATAGTTTAACTTTTTACCTTTTAATGATTTCGCTAATTCTAATAGACCTAAACTCCACTCGCATTATCATCAGCACCGTCTTGATTACCACAAACATCATAATGGGCACCAATCACGATTGTTTTAGCATTCTGATTTCCAAATACGCACACAACATTCTTATACTCCTTGTTGTCAACAATATATGGCTGGTAATAGACACTGTCGGCATATTTATTAAAGTCATTAAAAATGTAATTGGCTACATAATTGAGTGATTCAATATTTCTATGATTTCGTGATTTTCCGTATTTATTATTTTGTCTAAATGGTTTTTGATGCTAAGAGTATCTATTTGATTCGCTCTTAAACCATTTGCAAAAAAAATTACTGTAATAATTACGCTATATATTCTCATTGATAGTTTTTGTAGGCTATTGCTGCTAACTTAGGGTTAGACCTATTGTGTATATTTCTACTATATGGTTACTTCAAATTTATCGAAAATAAACTTAACCTAATAAATACTTTCTCTCGCTATCTAACCTTATTACAGTAAAAATAAGGATGGTAAACGACCATAAAGACGAACCGCCATAACTAAAAAAAGGTAAAGGGATACCAATTACAGGGGCTAAACCGATTGTCATACCCAGATTAATCATAAAGTGTAAGAAGAAAATTGAAGCAGCACAATAACAGAATACTCGACTAAATTTGGCTTTTTGGCGCTCTGCAATGGCGATTATTTTAATAATCAAGAACATAAATAAACTGATGACTACAAAGCTTCCAATAAAACCCCATTCTTCGCCAACTGTACAGAATATAAAATCTGTACTTTGCTCAGGCACAAAATCTAGTTTGGTCTGTGTTCCTTGCAAAAAACCTTTACCAGAGAACCCCCCAGAACCGATTGCTATTTTAGATTGATTAACATTATAACCTGCTCCGCTAGGGTCGAACGTTACTCCAAGAAGGTCATTAATTCTATCTTGATGATGCGACTTTAGTACATTTTCGAAAATATAATCTACACTCATGATATATCCAATGCAAATGAGAAGGACTCCAGAAACAACGAACTTGGCTTGCTTATAATTCTTGATAAGCCAAAACACAATTCCAGCAATGGTGGTTAGGGCAATTATTAAAATGTATTTACCATCAAGAATCAATTCGAAAGGTAAATCTATTGAAGAGGTCCGGAGGATTATTGCCAACATAAAAAGCACAATAGCCCCCA
>Ga0315326_10001159_pt1 | contig 13614 bp, 10 predicted proteins | sample M180m32315metaG_FD_203457 | JGI IMG/M metagenome (GOLD analysis project Ga0315326, IMG submission 203457) | Ammonia-oxidizing marine archaeal communities from Monterey Bay, California, United States - M1 80m 32315 | ecosystem: Environmental > Aquatic > Marine > Coastal | place: USA: California... | reverse complement strand
GGTCAAAGCGTGGTGTTCTACGAGGGCGACGAGGTGGTTGGCGGTGCCATGGCCTGCTGACCTGTTCCAGCCGGTCTGGCAGTCGGCTCGCGTCAGCACACCGGTAGCCGTCGGCGGGCCGCCTCGGCCAGCACCACGTCGGGGCGGGCAGGCGAGCACAGGAAGGCGTCGATAGCCCGTACCTCAACCTCGCCACGCGAACCGGCAGGCAAGATGTCATGTGGCCGACGGCACCGGATCTCGATGGCCAGCCCCCGGGCGTGCTGGGTGAGGTCGTCAGCACCGGTGTTCGACGATGCCGCTCTGAGGTGTTCCAGACCGGCCCGTTGCAGCAGGGTGGGTTCGGCCAAGGCCAGGTGGTCATGGAGTACGAATCCAGCCGGCACGAGCACGATCCACCGGCGGGCCAGACGGTGCAGCGAGCGAACAGCCATCGCGGCCAGCGTTGCCCCGAGGGCGGTGGCTACCCCACCAGCGACCCAACGGGAGTCCAAGAGCAGGATCGGGCCGACGGTGGCCCCGGCGATGACAACCACGGTGGCCGACGGCCCCAGCACCAAGACGACCGGCCCGGGTGCCCGGAGCAGAAACCGGCGTTCATCGCCGTAGGAGGCGCCGTCCACGAATCGGTCGGCCACCGGGGCGGCGAAGGTAGCTAGGACGACAAGAACCGCGGCGGCTAGCGCGAAGGAAGCGTGCACGGCGTTGCTGGTGGCCCCCGCACTCCACGCGGCGAGAGCGGCGACAGCCGGGCCTCCGAGCCGCAAAGCGGTCAGGGTCAGCGGCAGGGGGACGAGGGTGGCCGTCAGCCCGAGCGCCCACAGGACCCACAGCGTTGCCGAAGCGGTCGAACGGGGCGTGGTCTCCATGTCGTGAAGGGCATCGGCGACCGCTGGTCCTGCCAGGACGGGGAGCAGGAACCAGATCGATCGTAGGCCCCAGACGTCGGCCCACTCGGCCCGTCGCCCGGGGGCGGCGGGATCGCCTGAGAGGAAAGGGAATCGATCCACCGCCACACGCTAGAGGCCGCTCCAGAGGGTGGCGCGGGGCATCGGTAGTATCGGTCCGTGGATGGGCCCAGCGAACGGATCGACGAACTCCGCGCTCTCATCGGCCTCCACGACGAGCGCTACCACGAGGCCGACGACCCCGAGATCCCTGATGCGGACTATGACGCGCTCCTTGGCGAACTCAAGGCGTTGGAGGCCGAGTACCCCGACCTGGTGATCCCGAACTCGCCAACACAGCGGGTCGCACCGGCAGGCCGAGCCACGTTCGCCGAAGTGACCCACCGGGTGCCCATGCGGTCACTGGACAACGCCTTCGACGTCGACGGACTCCAAGCCTGGTCCGAGCGGGTTCTCAAGCGACTCGCCACCGACAGGGACGGGGAGGAGTTGGCTGAACCACCGACGGTTACCTGGGTCTGCGAGTTGAAGTTCGACGGCCTGGCCGTGTCCATCCGATACGAGGACGGCCTACTCGCACAGGCGGCCACCCGGGGTGACGGACAGGTGGGCGAGGACGTCACGGCCAACGTACGCACCATCGCGGACGTCCCCAAACGCCTCGCCGACGGGGCGCCGCCGGTAGTGGAGGTACGTGGCGAGGTCTACCTCGGCCTTTCGGCCTTCGAAGCCCTGAACGCCGCTCAGGAGGCGGCCGGGGAGAAGACCTACGTCAACCCCCGCAACACAGCGGCTGGGTCGCTGCGCCAGAAGGACGCAACCGTGACGGCCACCCGCGACCTCTCGTTCTGGGCGTACCAACTAGGTGAGGTGGTCGATGGGCCCGAACCGGCCTCCCACCTGGAGACTCTGACCTGGTTGGCCAAACTGGGTCTGCCGGTGGACGGCCACGTGGCGTCCTTCGACGACTTCGACGACGTGGTGGCCCACGTGGATGCTGTCGAGGTGGCTCGACACGACCTGGACTTCGAGATCGACGGGGTGGTCGTGAAGGTCGATGACCTAGCCACCCAGGAGTCACTCGGGTTCACGGCCCGAGCGCCCCGCTGGGCCATCGCCTACAAACTGCCTCCCGAGGAGCGAACCACCAGACTGCTGGACATCGAGGTGTCCATCGGTCCGGGTGGGCAGGCCACGCCGTTCGCCCGCTTGGAGCCGGTGTTTGTGGGCGGGTCGACGGTGACAGCGGCGACCCTGCATAACGCCGACCAGGTGGTCGCCAAGGACGTCCGGCCGGGCGACTTGGTGGTGGTCCGCAAGGCGGGTGACGTCATCCCCGAGGTGTTGCGACCCGTCCTGTCGGAACGACCCGACGACCTGGAGCCCTGGACATTCCCGACCGCTTGCCCGGCGTGTGGTGAGCCGTTGGTCCGACTGGACGGTGAGGCGGCCACCTTCTGCAACAACTACGCCTGCCCCCGGCAGGTCAGGGGGCGCATCGAGCACTTCGCGTCACGTGGCGCCATGGACATCGAGGGCTTCGGCGAGCAGCGGGTTGATCTGTTCGTGGGCGAAGGCCTATTGGACGACGTGGCAGGCGTGTTCTCGTTGGACTACGACCGCATCGCCGATTGGGACGGTTTCGGCGAGACTTCGGTGGAGAACCTCCGTCGGGCCGTGGACACATCGCGGGAGCGTCCCCTCGGGCGTCTGCTTTTCGGCCTGCGGATCCCGCACGTGGGAACCACGGTGGCCGACCTGCTGGCTTCGTCATTCCGGAACCTCGACCGTCTCGAGTCGGCCACGGTTGACGAACTGGAGGCCGTGGAGGGACTCGGTCCGATAATCGCGGCCAGCGTGCACGAGTGGCTCCGCCAGCCCCACAACCTCGACCTGCTGGCACGATTGCGGACCGCCGGGGTGAACCTCGAGGCGCCGATCGCCGACCTGGACGACCAGGCGGCCTGGGTGCTGGATGGCATGTCCATCGTGGTCACCGGCACGCTCGTCGGGTACGGACGCGAGGAGGCCAAGGCTGCCATCGTGGCCCGGGGAGGTCGCTCGCCGGGAAGCGTGTCGGCGAAGACGACGGCGCTGGTGTCTGGTGAGGGAGGAGGGTCGAAGCTGACCCGGGCCGAGGAACTCGGCGTGCCCATCCTCGACGAGGCCGCCTTCGACCGTCTGCTGGCCAGCGGCGAACTCCCCGGCTGATCCACTCGCTATCCGGTCAGCCGTCGACCCGGAAGCACCAGTCGATAGTCGAGGTGCGGTCGGGGCTGCGGACCGACCAGTAGCGCACAGTGGCGCACACGTCCTGGGCGGGGAGGCGTTCGAGGGCCAGCCCCTCGTCGGGCCGGAAGATCACTGAGTTCAGGGCCTTCTCGATCCGTTGCTGGTCGACCGGGATGGCCGTCCCCCCGATGTGGAGGATCTCACCAGCCCAGCCCGGGGCGAGGATGGCCCCTACATTGGCTTGGGGGAGCACGGTGTCTCCGCGGGCGGGCAGGAGTTCGGACACCGCCGGGTTGGACGAGACTGAGACGTCGCCGGGGTTTTTGCTGGGGAGCAGGGCGGCCAGCACGAGGATCCCCACGCCCAACCCCATGAGCACGCTGATGATTAGGGCGCGGCGTCGGGTCACGGGCGCAGGCTATCCATGGGGTCGGGGCCGATAGCCTTGAGGGGTGACCGACGGATTCTCCGACGGGGCCCCCGCCGGCCCGGGCGGCGCCATGCCCGCGCCGGGACGGATGCTGGGTGGCCGGTATCGCCTGGGCGGCGTGATCGGCACCGGCGGTTCGGGCACCGTGTACCTCGCCGACGACCTCTCCCTAGGTCGCCAAGTGGCCGTCAAGGTACTCCACTCTTCGCTCGTCGGTGACGAGGCGTTTGTGGAGCGGTTTCGCTCCGAGGCTCGACTTGTAGCCTCGCTTGCCGACCCGCACGTGGTGGCCATTTACGACTGGGGCGTCGACGGTCAGGCCTACCTGGTGACCGAGTACCTGGGCGGCGGGAGTCTCCGCAGCATCCTTGCGTCGGGCCGAACGTTGGCCCCGTCCCAGATGCTCATGGTGGCTCTCGAGGCCTGCCGGGCCCTGGATCACGCCCACCGACAAGGCATCGTTCACCGGGACGTGAAGCCGGCCAACCTGCTGTTCGGCCAAGACGCCCGACTCCGCATCGCCGACTTCGGTCTCGCTGATGCGCTGACCGGCGCCGCCAGCCGCGAACTATTCGGTGGTGGCGGGGTGATCGGCACGGCCCGCTACGCGTCACCTGAGCAGGCCGAGGGCCGACCCTTGGACGGCCGCTCCGACGTGTACGCCCTGGCGTTGTGCATGGTCGAGGGCGTCACCGGTCATCTGCCTTTCGTGGCCGACACCATCGGTGACACCCTGGCTGCCCGTATGGGACGCGACGTGCCGATCCCCGACGCTCTCGGACCGCTGGTGCCGGTGGTGGCTAGTGCTGGAACGGCCGAGGTGGAGAATCGTCCGACGGCTCGTGAGATGGGACGCCTGTTGCTTGACGTGGCCGGACGGATGTCGCGACCTGAACCCTTGCCCCTTGTCGGCCCCGGTGAGGTCGGTGCCGCGCCGATGCCCGGTGAGGCCGAGCACGGCGCACCGTCGGTGTTCGTCGATCCCGGCTCGGACACCCGTGCTCACTCGCCGGTGGGGTCTCATTCCCCGGTCCAGCCCCACGCGTCGGTCTCCAGCCCGCAGCCTCGCCGACGCCGTTGGCGTGGCGTGCTGGTGGTCGCGGCTCTGCTGGTCGGTGCGGTGGTGGGTGGCAGTTTCCTGCTGTCGGCCAGTCGCACGACGACCCGTGCCGTCCCGGTGCTGGTCGACACGTCCGGGAGCAGTGCCCGGTCGTTGCTCCTCGAGCTGGGCTGGCTCGTCGAAGAGCGCTACGACCGGCGTGATGGATCTCTCGAAGGACAGGTGCTCTCCATGCAGCCGACCGGAGGCACTCGCCTCGAGGCCGGCGAGACGGTGGTGCTCGTGGTGTCGCTCGGTCCGGCCCGACTGCCCGTGCCTGACGATCTAGTCGGAGTCAGCGTCGAAGAGGCCGGCCGCCGCCTCGAGGCCGCTGGTCTCACTCTGGGCACCGTGTCGAGCGAGAAAGACGAAGCCATGGCTGCTGGGCTGGTGCTCTCCGTGGCCACGGTAGACGAGACGGTGTCTCAGGGCTCCGAGGTCGACATCGTGGTGTCTGGTGGACCGTTGCCCCGCGTCGTGCCCGACGGCTTAGTGGGCCTGATGCCCGCCGACGTGGTGGCCGAACTGATCGCCCTGCGCCTAGCACCCACCATGGGCGAGGAGCACGACGAGTGGGTAGCCGCCGGACGAGTGTCGCGTATTGAACCGGTTGGAGGGACTCGTATCCAGGTCAACGACGATGTGCGGGTCGTGGTCTCGCTGGGTGCCGAGCCCCGTCCCGTCCCGTCCTTGGAAGGCCTCTCACTGGTTGCGGCCGAGAGCCGGTTGGCTGCCTCTGGCTTCCGGTCCGTGGTGGTCGACGGACTGCCTGAGGGTCTTGCCGAGGCGGAGGTCGCCGACCGAACCCTATTGGTCGTGGTGTCCCAGACCCCACCCGCTGGTCGTCGGGAGGTGCCGGCCACGACGGTGACCCTCGTGGTCCGCCCCGCCTGACTCCCACGTTGCTGTAGTCCCCGACGAGGTATCCAATGACCGATCGCATCTCGAAAGAAGACGTGGCCCATGTCGCCGACCTAGCCCGCTTGACTTTGACCGACGAGGAACTCGAGGCCTTCACCGGTCAACTGGCCGATGTGCTGGACCACGCAGCCGACCTGGCGGCTTTAGACCTGGATGACGTGGAGCCGATGACCCACCCGCTGCCAATACACAACGTGCTGCGGCCCGACGTGGTGGGTGAGACCAGCGACCGGGCCGAGGTGCTGGCCTGTGCCCCGTCCGTCGAGGACGAGCAGTTCCGAGTCCCCCCGGTGCTGGGGGAGTCACCGTGAGCACCCCCGAGGGGACCACGGCACGGGTACTGGCCTCTGATATTCGATCGGGTGCTCGCTCTGCCCGCACGGTGCTTGAGGAGCATCTGGAGGCTATTGACGCTCGCGAGGGTGAGATCAACGCCTTCAACCTGGTCCTGGCTGATGAGGCCCGCGCCGCGGCTGATGCCGTCGATGCCCGGGTGGCGGCTGGCGAGGATCCGGGGCCGCTGGCCGGCGTGCCGGTCGCCCTTAAGGACAACATGTGCACACGGGGAGTGCCCACCACCTGCTCGTCTCGCATCCTCGAGGGGTGGCGGCCCCCCTACGATGCAACCGTCGTAGAGCGCCTAGTCGCGGCGGGTGCGGTGGTGGTCGGTAAGACAAATCTCGACGAGTTCGCTATGGGCAGTTCAACGGAGAACTCGGCGTTCGGCGTTACCCGTAACCCATTGGACCCTACGAAGGTGCCCGGCGGGTCGTCGGGCGGGTCGGCTGCGGCGGTGGCCGCTGGGTTCACGCCGTTGGCCCTAGGCAGCGATACTGGGGGTTCGATCCGTCAGCCAGCCGCCCTCTGTGGCGTTGTTGGCGTCAAGCCCACCTACGGGGCGGTGTCGCGCTACGGCCTAGTGGCCTTCGCCTCCAGCCTCGACCAGATTGGTCCGTTCTCCCGGACGGTGGCCGACTCGGCACTCATGCTGGAAGTCATCGGCGGCCACGACCGCCGTGACTCCACGTCGATCCCCGAACCGGCACCCGACCTGTCTTCGGTGTTGGACCATGGTGTGGAGGGCCTCCGAATCGGGGTCATCGAGGAGTTGTCTGGCGACGGCCTTGAGGGCGTAGCAGATGACGTGCGGGCCCGCCTGCACGAGGCAGCCGCCGCCCTAGAGGCGGCCGGGGCGACGGTGGCCACGACTTCGGTGCCCTCGACGGTTTACGGCCTGTCGGCCTATTACGTGGTGGCGCCCGCCGAGGCGTCGTCAAACCTGGCCCGCTACGATGGCGTCCGCTTCGGTTTGCGGGTCGACGCCCCCAACGCCGGGGACATGAACACCGCCACGAGGACGGCTGGCTTCGGTGACGAGGTCAAGCGACGCATCATGCTTGGTACCTACGCCCTGTCTGCGGGCTACTACGACGCCTACTACGGCAAGTCGCAGAAGGTCCGCACACTCATCTTGGAGGATTTCGCCCGGGCCTACGGGGAGTTCGACCTTCTCCTTAGTCCGACGGCGCCTACTACGGCCTTTCCAATCGGCGAGAAGACCGCCGATCCCATGACCATGTACCTCAACGATGTATGCACCATCCCGTCCAACTTGGCTGGGCATCCGTCTATGTCGGTGCCCTTCGGGGTGGGGGAAGACGGGATGCCGGTCGGCGTACAGGTCCTAGCCCCGGCCTCCGGCGAACCCACGATGTTCCGGGCTGCCAAGGTGCTCGAAGCGGCTGCCCCCGACGGACACCCGGCCGTCGGCGGGACGATGGTTGGTTCATCCGCGGGGGTTCGACATGAGTGACGATGCGACCACCGAGATCGTTCCCGGCTGGGAGACGATCATTGGCTTGGAGGTTCACGCTGAGTTGGCCACGGCCACCAAGTTGTTCAGCGACGCTCCTAACCGTTTCGGCGGCGAACCCAACACCTATGTGGATCCGGTGTCTCTCGGGCTGCCCGGATCGCTGCCCGTGCTCAACGAGCAGGCCGTGGAGCTAGCCATCCGGGTTGGCTTGTCCCTCCACTGTCGGGTGCAGCGGTCGGTGTTCGCCCGGAAGAACTACTTCTACCCGGATATGCCCAAGGACTTCCAGATCTCGCAGTACGACTTGCCGATCAACGAGGAGGGCTGGATGGAGTTGGCTGACGGTCGCCGGGTGGGCATCGAACGGGCTCACCTTGAGGAGGACACCGGCAAGAGCACGCATGTGGGTGGCGGGGGTCGCATCCACGAGGCAGGCCACTCCCTGGTGGACTACAACCGGGCCGGCGTCCCGCTCATCGAGATCGTGGGCGCCCCCGATCTTCGGTCCGCCGAGGACGCCCGTGCCTACGTCAGCGAGTTGCGCTCGATCCTGGTGGCCATTGGTGCATCGGATGGGAAGATGGAGGAAGGCTCGATGCGGGTGGACTGCAATGTGTCGGTCCGTCCAGTGGGCGATGCCGTGCTGGGTACCCGGTGTGAGATCAAGAACATCAACTCGCTGCGTTCGCTGGGACGGGCCATTGTTTACGAGTCCCGTCGCCAGGTCGACCTGATCACCTCTGGTGAGCGCGTCGAGCAGCAGACTCGCCACTGGAACGAGGACGAGGGTCGGACCCACAAACTCCGCTCCAAGGAGGAGGCTTACGACTACCGCTACTTCCCGGAGCCCGACCTGGTGCCTGTGGATCCGTCCGAGGAGTGGATCGAGTCGGTCCGGGCGGCTCTGCCGGTACTGCCCCGTGAGCGTCGGCACCGCCTGGCCGAGGCGGCCGGGGTGGATACAGCGACAGCGTCGTTGACCGTCGAACGGGGCATGGACGACCTGGCCGTGGACGCCATCGGGGCCGGCGCTGATCCGGCCCGGGTGCTGGTGCATGTGGAGAACAACCTGGCTGACGGGGCCGGGGCGCTGACCGCCACCTCGTTCGCCGCACTGGTGGCCATGGAGGTCGGGGGCGACCTGACGGCCACTCAGGCCAAGACGGTGCTAGCGACCCTTGTGACCGACGGTGGCGACCCGGCTGCGGTGGCTACCGACCTAGGGTTCGAGGCAATGGACGACGGGGCGCTGGAGTCCGTGGTGGATGATCTGATCGCTGCACATCCTGAGGACTGGGTCGCCTTCACGTCCGGCGACGATAAGGAACGGAAGAAGAAGTCCGGCTTCTTCGTGGGAATGGTCATGAAGGCCACTAACGGGCAGGCCGACGGTCGGGCCGTCAACGAGATCTTGGCCCGCCGGGCTGAAGCGTAGTTTCCCACCCCTAGCGTTCGGCGCCCACCACCTGCCAGCGGTCGCCAGTAAACCGGAGACCCAACAGGATCGATCGGGCCCCTATGAAGAGCCAGATGGCGCCCCACAGCCAGCCGATCCCCTGACCAGCTAGCCGACCGGTCACCATGGCAGCCACTGATACCACCGCCGCACCGGCCATCGCTCGGGCCATGAACCGCTGGTCGCCGGCTCCGATGAGAACGCCGTCCAGGGCGAAGGCCACTCCGCCCAGCGGCGCCATGAGGGCCACGTGCACGAGGAGGAAGCCGGCCAAGGTCACGACCGCGGGATCGTCAGAGAAGATGGCGGCCACCGGCTCACGGGCGGCCACCAGAACCACGGCCAGGGCCAGACCCATGCCGACCGACCAGGCGATGACCCGTTTTCCGATTGACATTGCACCGGCTGCATCGCCCGCCCCGAGGCGCTCGCCGACCATCGACTGGGCGGCGATGGCTACGGCATCCATGGTCAGGGCGGTGGCCATCCACACCTGGAAGGCCACCTGATGGGCGGCCACGTCAACCCGACCGATCCGTGTGGCCACCGAGGTCCCTACCAAGAACGTGCCGGTTAGGGAGAGATTACGCACGAGGAGTTGGGCACTTACGGCGAGCATCCGTCCGATAGAGCCCAGACGGGGGGCCAGCGAGGCGCGCCGGCGGACCACGTCACGACCAATCCATCCCAGGTAACAGGCAGCGCCTGTCCATTGGGCCACCACGGTGGCCGCTGCCGAGGCGCCGATCCCGCGGTCCATGCCGAGGATCAGTACTAGTTCGAGGCCTAGATTCAAGACGGCGGTGCCTACGGCCACTTGGAGCGGCCTGACGGTGTCCTTGCGGCCCCGGAGGTAACCCACCCCGGCCAGCATCAGCAGCATGGCGGGTGCGCCCAGCAGGCTGATCCGAAGGTAGATGGCAGCCTGGTCGGCCACGGTGCCGGTGGCGCCCAGCCCGGACACGATGGCGTCGGCCGTCACCGTGCCGACCACGGCCAACGCCACGCCGAGGACGGCGGCCAGCCAGAGGCCCTGAATGGCCTGGTCGGTCGCCCGACGGTCCTCGCCGGCGCCGGTCAGGCGGGCTACGGCGGCGGTGGTGCCGTAGGCCAGGAAGACACAGAGGCCGTAGCCGAATAGCAGGGCTCCGGATGCCACACCCAGGCCGGCCAACGGATCGGTGCCCAGGCGGCCGACTACCGCAGTGTCGGCCAGCACGTACAGCGGTTCGGCTAGCAGGGCCCCAAGGGCCGGTACGGCGAGGACGAGGAGTTCCCGTCCGTCAGGTGAGAGGCGAGATCGCACTGCCAGACACTAGGTGGCAGGCCCCGGCGGGGGCCTAGCCTGCATCCTTATGACGGATGCCACCCACGGGGGGATGAAGCCCCGCAGCTATGAGGTCACCGACGGTCCGAATCGGGCACCAGCGCGCGCCATGCTTCGGGCTATTGGCATGACCGAGGACGACTTTTCCAAGGCCCAGGTGGGCGTCGCCTCGTCGTGGAACGAGGTCACGCCCTGCAACATTCCGCTGGATGCACTGGCCAAGCGGTGCAAGGAGGGGGTTTCCGAGGCCGGGGGCTTCCCCATCGAGTTCAACACCATCGCCGTGTCTGATGGTATTTCCATGGGGCACGAGGGGATGCGAGCCAGCTTGGTCAGCAGGGAGATCATCGCCGACTCGGTTGAGGCGGTGATGCACGCCGAGCGTCTGGACGCCTTCGTTAGCTTCGCCGGCTGCGACAAGTCGCTGCCCGGGATGCTCATGGCCTCGGCTCGCATCAATCTGCCATCGGTGTTCGTGTATGGCGGGTCGATCATGCCAGGTGAGCACACGGACGGTTCCAAGCTGGACATCGTGAGCGTGTTCGAGGCCGTGGGCGCCCACGCTGTGGGTGGTATCGACGACGCTGAGCTGTTGGCCATCGAACGCGAGGCCTGCCCGACCATCGGAAGCTGTGCGGGCATGTTCACCGCCAACACCATGGCCTCGGTCGGCGAGGCCATCGGCATGTCGCTGCCCGGTTCGGCGTCGGCCGCAGCGGTCGACCGACGACGGGCCGACGTGGCCTTCGCCAGTGGGCACGCAGTGATGAACCTGCTGCGCGAAGGCATCCGACCCCGCCAGATCATGACCAGGGCTGCTTTCGAGAACGCCATCGCCGTGGTCATGGCCCTCGGGGGTTCGACCAATGCCGTGCTACACCTCATGGCTATCGCGTTCGAGGCCGGCGTCGAGTTGGAGTTGGAGGACTTCAACCGTGTGGCCGCCAGAGTGCCACATCTGGCCGACACCAAGCCGCACGGGAAGTACCACATGGTTGACATCGACCGCATCGGTGGCGTCCCAGTGGTCATGCAGATGCTCCACGACGAGGGACTGCTGCACGCTGATGAGATCACTGTCACCGGCCGGACGGTGGCCGAGAACTTGGCCATGCTGGACGTTCCCGCGCCTGACGGCGAGGTCATCCACGCCTTCGGTGATCCGATCAACGCCCTCGGTGGTTTGGCCATCTTGCGCGGGTCGTTGGCCCCCCAGGGGTCAGTGGTCAAGGTGGCAGGCATCGACGTGGACCGGTTCGACGGTCGGGCCCGGGTGTTTGATGGTGAGGACGCGGCCATGGCAGCCGTGCTTGGCAACCAGATCGAGGCGGGTGACATCGTGGTCATCCGCTACGAGGGTCCCAAGGGCGGTCCGGGCATGCGCGAGATGTTGGCCATCACTGGGGCCATGAAGGGCGCTGGCCGGGGTGGCGACGCCGCGCTCATCACCGACGGACGCTTCTCTGGCGGCACCCACGGATTCTGCGTGGGTCACGTGGCCCCCGAAGCGGTTGACGGCGGGCCCATCGCACTGGTCGCCGAGGGCGACCGCATCGTGATCGACGTGGTGGGCCACACCATCGATCTGATGGTCGACGAGGACACGCTGGCTGAGCGGAGGGCCGACCTGAAGCCCTTCGAGCCGCGCTACACCTCAGGGTTCTTGGCTAAGTACGCCGCCCTGGCCCAGGGGGCCGAGAGGGGTGCCGTCACCCAGGCGTGACCTGGCGGTCATATGTCCCACAGACCGGATCGCCGGGCGGCCGCCAGCGCCATCCACGATTCACCGGCCACCGCGTCAGTGGAGGACTGACGAGCCACCCAGCGGGGGATCGGCAATGCCACCTCGGCGGGCACATCCAGTCCACCCCGGGGGGCCACGGCGCACGTCGGGAGGCGTTTGAGGGCCTGCTCCATGGCTGTTTCGGCGTCCATGCCGACTCCTCGGTGGTCGGGTCGGTAGAAGGTCACGTCGTGGAGTTGGTGCCACTTATCGGCGCCCATGACCACGACGTCGTGGCCGTCGGCCAGGTCGGCCACCAGGCGGGCGTCGGTGACGTCGGTGGCCAACCAAGAATGGTCGGCGACCACCTCGTGGAGCACGGCCAAGCGGTCGTCGACCCCCGTCCGACCAGAGTCCTTCCCCAGTGGCCGGCGAGAAACCGCCCACACGACCCGTTCGAGGTTGTGGTGGCGCAACGCCGCGTGGGCGATGGCCAGATGGGCCAGGGTCGGGGGATCGAAGGACCCCGGCTGGACGCCGGTTCGCATCGGGCAATCGTTGCACGGTGTGCCACCATCCGACAGGTTGTGGTCTGGGGTGCCACCAGCGCATAATTGCGGTCTATGCAGATCGCCTCTTTCTTTTCGACCCCGTTCCGGGGGGTAGGCGTACTGGCGTAGGCACGCGCCCCGCCCGCATGCGGCGGGACCCAGACGGTTGCGTGCCCCGACCTCCCGAAGTGGGAGGTCGTTTCCACTTTTCGATCGAACTTCCCACCAGTTTTCTCCGAGGACCCGGACCCGATATGGCTACAGAACAGATGGACGGCGGCAGAGCCCTCATCCGCGCCCTCGAGGTCGAGGGCGTGGAGGTGATGTTCGGGCTGCCCGGTGGGGCGATCCTGCCGGTCTACGACCCGATTATCGACTCGTCGATCCGCCATGTCCTGGTGCGCCACGAGCAGGGTGCCGGCCACATGGCCGAGGGTTACGCCCAGGCCACCGGTCGCCCCGGGGTCGCCATGGTGACCAGCGGTCCGGCGGCCACCAACATCGTCACGCCGCTGTGCGACGCCTACCTCGATTCGGTTCCCATGGTCGTGGTGACCGGACAGGTGCCCTACGCAGCGATCGGCACCGATGCATTCCAGGAGTGCGACACGACGGGAATCACCCAGTCGATTACCAAGCACAACTTCCTGGTCACCGAGGCCCAGGACATCCCGCGGACCGTCAAGGAGGCGTTCCACATCGCTACCACAGGACGCCCCGGGCCGGTGCTGGTGGACATCCCCAAAGACATCGTGGACCCGACCAACCCCCGGTCGACCATGACGTGGACAGACGACGTCGAGATGGACCTGCCGGGCTACCACCCGCAGACCGAGGTCGACGCTGACCTCATCGCGGCAGCGGTCGGCCTCATCCGGACCGCCGAGCGACCAGTCCTCTACGTGGGCGGCGGCGTCCTCAAGGCCCGGGCTGCCGAGGCGCTGCGAACCCTGGCCGAATTGACCGGCATCGGGGTGGTCACCACCCTGATGGCCCGCGGGGCCTTCCCCGATAGCCACGACCTCTGCCTCGGCATGCCGGGGATGCATGGCAATTATACGGCGGTTACCGCAATGCAGGAGTCCGACCTGCTCGTTGCCCTCGGTGCCCGGTTCGACGATCGCGTTACCGGGAAACTGGACGGTTTCGCT
>Ga0315326_10001146_pt1 | contig 13697 bp, 6 predicted proteins | sample M180m32315metaG_FD_203457 | JGI IMG/M metagenome (GOLD analysis project Ga0315326, IMG submission 203457) | Ammonia-oxidizing marine archaeal communities from Monterey Bay, California, United States - M1 80m 32315 | ecosystem: Environmental > Aquatic > Marine > Coastal | place: USA: California... | reverse complement strand
TGGATGGTACCGCCTTGAGTTCCGATTTATCCATGAGGAAATTCATGTTGACACTGTGACAGTTGAGCCAGTCGGTGTTGGAGAAGTTTTCATCGTCGCAGGACAATCCAATTCAGCCAATCACGGTGAATATCCTCTAACCCCAACCGATCCGCGTGTCAGTACTTGGGGTTCTGATGGTTGGCGTTTTGGTCATGACCCACAACCTGCAGCAACAGGGGCAAGTGGTTCACCCTGGCCTGTATTGGGTGATTTACTTGCAAACCGATATGATGTCCCGATCGGATTCCTATCCGTGGGTTATGGTGGAACGAAAGTAGATCGTTGGGTACCTGCTGAAAATGACCTATTCCCTCGTATTGTCGATGCCCTTGATGCAGTACAACCCAGTGGTGCAAGAGCCATTCTTTGGCATCAGGGTGAAAGCAATGCAGGTGGGACGACAATCGAAGATTATGCTGAGATGATGGCTGCTGTGGTTTTGGGTAGCCGTGCGCACACCGGTGTCGAGATCCCCTGGTTCCTCGCACGAGTTGGTTTTGTCCCCAATGGCGACCCTGTCAAGATGGGGTGGGTTGTCGGTGGACAAAATGCAGTTATCGATGCAGATCCATTGACCTTCGCAGGTCCTTACACAGATGACCTCAATGGGACAGATTGGCGCTATGATACAATTCATTTCAACGAGGCGGGTTTGCGTGAACACGCTGCACGATGGGATACACGAATTGCAACGGCGATGGACGATTTACTGCATCTGATTGTTGACACCGACGGTGATGGTGTCTACGACGACGATGACCTGTGCCAAGGGACTCCATCAGATGTGGACATTTTCACAGATGGATGCAGTGAGGAACAAAGAGAAGTTGGCAGTACTACAGATTCAGACAACGACGGAATCAGGGATAATTCTGATTATTGCCCCAATACACCTGAAGGTGAATCTGTTTACACAGATGGTTGCAGTGACAGCCAGCGTGATACAGATGGCGATGGTGTCTCAGATTCCGTTGACAAATGCCCTGATTTTGACGACATCATCGACGTCGATATTGATGGGATTCCCGATGGTTGTGATGACGTAATCGACACTGATGGTGACGGTGTTCCAGATGGAGAAGACCGCTGTTTTGGTCACAATGATACCATCGATGTAGATGCAGACGGATATCCGGACGCGTGCGATGTCATTGTGGACAGTGATTACGATGATATTGCGGATGTTGATGATCAGTGTCCCGGTTTTGATGACTTCATCGATATGGACCAAGATGGAATTTCGGACGGCTGCGATTCATTGATTGATTCAGATGGTGATGGTCGAGCTGACTTTGCGGATGCTTGTAATGGACACGATGATGCTATTGATGAGGACATGGACAATATTCCAGATGGCTGTGATTCATTCATTGGAATCGAAACGGGTTCGCAAACGGATTCGATTTTGATGGAAGGAGGTGTCGCACTTGCGGCCATATTCTTGGTTGCTCTGTTTTCGATACTCGCCCTCAGCATGATGCGTAAAGGAAAACCTCCACAAATTCATACTCCTGCAATTCCAGATGAGGCTGCGTTTGATTTGGCGCTCGGTCCTGATTCGTATATGGATGGGGTTTGGAATGAGGGTGAAGAATGGTTGGAAGAACCCGTGGGCAGTGGCACATGGTACAAACGTGATCAAGAAACTCGGATGTGGATTTTGCACGAAGCAAATGAGTAATCTCAATTGCAGCGGAAGTAGGCCCTCCCGGATTCGAACCAGGGTCGTGGGATCCAGAACCCCACATGATGGACCGCTACACCAAGGGCCTAAGCAAGCCTGCGATTGCACGCCCATATTTCAACGCAACCGCCGTATAGCAGCACCAAACATGGCCATAATCGGCAACAATGTTCCAAATCCGGGGACGCCTAGGAATCCATCACCAGTATTACTCGGCAATGGTGCTTCTTGCAAGATGAACTGATCACCAATCGTTCCATCAATTCGGTAATGTGTGAATGAAATTTCTCTCGCATCCCCATCATACACCAACCGGGTCCATCCATAGGTGCTGTTTTCGCGAAAGGCACTCCACTCTGGTTGAGGTTCATCCAACTCTTCGTATGCGGAACGTCCAGCGATTCCGATGACGAGATGTATGGGGGCATATCCTCTAGCGAAACGATCATCCATACCATTGGTCACCACAGTTTCTCCAGCGACAGGCCAAGTTCGCTCATAGAAATGGTCGTGCCCTGCAATCACCAAATCTACCCCTTGTTCCACGTATAGCGTTTCAAGTGCTGCCCGGAGTTCAACTTCTGAGCCGTGGTAACTGTTACTGGAATACATCGGTTTGTGTCCATACACAATGACGAATGGTGTCACATCCCGATTGACCGAACTTAGATCCTGTTCAAGCCAAGAATACTGAGTACTGCCAGAGGTGTAATCGTGTTCGGTCGACATGAAGACCATGTGGATGCCTGGAACATTTCGACTGTACCAGAATGTTTCAGATTCAATTTGCCCATCTGAATCGAAGCGATGTTCGTAAGGTGTGAATCCATAACCTGGTTCATTTTCATGATTCCCAACAGCAGTCACCCAAGGGATACTTGTCATACTGTCTTGCTGGAAGTTAAACCAATTGTCCCAAGCTGATTGTTCACCATCCGCGTATGCGATATCTCCTGAAACGGTCACCATCTGAGCCTTATTGTCAGCGATAATCGCTTCACTGACATCCATTGCTTCACTGGAATCACCATGGTCTCCAATCGAAATCCACTCAAAATGATCTGCGGATGAATCGATTGGGGTGAACGCGAATTCATCTGACCAATCTCCTCCGTTATTGACACGATAGGTCACTTCTTCGCCAGGTACGAGTCCAGTCATCGAGGCCATGTGGAAAGCCATGTCGTGATTGTAACAGTAATCTGAACTAGGGGCTGTTTGCCCATTCCATTCGACTTCGCCCATTGAGCGCCCTTCCGTAGCCCAAACAACATTCATCATTGTCGCATCGTCAGTCATCTGCAGATGGATTTGCTGTGGCTGTGTACTGCCAGTCATTGTGCCAGGGCATTCTTGCAGGGCTTCCCCTAAGTTCTGTGCGTGTACCAAAGGCACAAGCATCAACAAAACGAGGAGAAAGGCTGTTGCGCGCACACTACGCGCAGAGGGGATACGCTCTCAAGCCTTGCCACGGAAGCGAGCATTCAGCGTATCCAGACTAGCAGCGCTTGGACGCATGGTGCAGTCATCAACTTCGGAGAGTGGTGTTTCGACCAGACATTGATCTTCAGTAGCAGTAGCCTTGGTCGGATCAAAGTAAAGCAATCCGGTTACGTGTTTGTCTTCCGATTCGGCCTTGTGAAGCGCATTCAGAGCCGCCATAGCATCGCTTGGGTCATGATCTGAACCAATGGTTTCCAAGCGGAGAGTACTACCATCAAACAGAGTAATGTCATGGAATTCACCATCTGGAGCAGCTGCTGATTCAATCGGTGTTTGTGTGGGGATGTAGTCGTAAGCGTGCAACTCAACATCGTTGTCTTTGACGTAGGTGTATGAGCGCAAACTCTCGTCGTTGTTGTTGAATGTGACACAGGGGGAAATGACGTCGATGAGTGCGAATCCCTTGTGGCTCATTGCCGCCTTCATCAGTGCGGTCAGTTGTTTCTTTGAACCGCTAAATGAGCGAGCGACAAATGTGCATCCAAGGTTGATGGCTAATTTGCACAAATCGATAGGCTGATGCTCATTTGCAGGCCCCTTCTTCTTCTTACTACCCTTCACCGCAGTTGCGCTGTATTGGCCCTTGGTCAAGCCATAGACACCATTGTTCTCCAACACGTAGACCATGTCGAGATTTCGGCGGACAGCATGAATGAATTGTCCGATTCCAATACTGGCTGAATCCCCATCACCAGAGACGGCGAGGAACGTGAGGCCACGGTTGCCCATGGCTGCACCCGTGGTTACCGCCGGCATTCGGCCGTGTACGGTATTGAATCCGTGTGATTTTCCAAGGAAGTAAGCAGGTGTCTTGCTACTGCAACCAATTCCACTCATCTTGGCTAATTTTTCTGGATGAAGGCCGTTGTCCCAAGCTGCATTGATGATGACATTGCTAATTTGATCGTGTCCACAACCGGGACAAAGGGTTGATTTTCCGCCCGTATAGTCGTCCTTTGGTAAATCGATAACATTCAGTTTGATGGTCATTCACCCACCTCCTTTAGTACGGTCTTGATTAATTCTGAATAGTGACGCGCCCGTGGTGGCATGCCATCAGAATAGGCAGCACTGTGTACTTTCGGAATGAGTTCGTTTGGTAACTCTCTACGCAGGATGCCATAGAGTTGACCATCTCGATTGATTTCGAGTACAATCACTGTTTCATGGTCACGAATAAATTGCTCAACGGCCGGTGAGAGTGGTAGGCTTCGAACACGACACTGGCTGACCTTACGGCCAATTTCATCTTCCAGGATATCATCGATTTCCTGAATTGAATTCTCCATTGATCCATAGTAGATGATGCCCACTTCTTTCTCGACTTCTTCACGAAGAACAGGCTGTGGCAACCAAGTTCGTGCATTGTCCATTTTGCGCTTGAGACGCATCATGAGGGCTTGGTAAACTTCGGGTTTTTCTGAATAGGTACCATCTTCATCATGTCCGGTACCACGGTAGAGGATAGGGTCTAGGCCTGAGCCGGGGAGTGTACGATAAGGAATCCCATCTCCATCGACATCCCGGTATCGCCCGTAGTTTTCGATGGCATCTAATTCCGCCTGTGTTCGTAGAACCTTTCCACGATCCATTGGTGTTTCAGGATATTCGAATCCTTTGCAGGGCCAATTATTCATTCCCAAATCGAGGTCACTGAAACCAAAGACCACGGTTTGAAGACGCTCGGCAATATCGAAGGCTTTCCAGCCGTATTCAAAGCACTCTTCCATATTGCCAGGAATTAGAACGGGGTGTGTTGTATCGCCGTGGCTGGCCTCATACAGCATTGTGAGGTCACCTTGTTGTGTTCGCGTTGGTAATCCTGTTGAAGGTCCGGTTCGATTGACGTCCCAGATGACACTAGGGATCTCAGCGAAATATGCGAGGCCAATGAATTCCGACATTAGGGATATTCCAGGACCACTCGTGGCCGTCATTGCACGAATTCCAGACCAGCCACCTCCAACGACCATACCAGCTGCTGCCAATTCATCCTCAGCTTGAACGACAGCACAGTAGTGGTTACCGTCCTCATCAGCACGAAGTTCAGGGATGTATGCGATGATTCCCTCTGCTAAACTGCTGCTCGGTGTGATTGGATACCATGACAACAAACCGACACCACCGTAATGGCTGCCGAGTGCAACCGCTTCATTGCCATCGACCAAGAATAGATTTTCATCTATATCACGGGTTTCAATTCGGAATGGAATCTCATCGACGTCAATATTTTCTTTGATGAAGTTTCGACCGAGGTCTACGGCTTGTAAATTGAGTTCAATTGCCCGCGCTTTCCCCTTGAACTGTTGAGCCAAGGCCGCATCTAGGGCTGCGTCATCAAGGCCGAGAATTTCAGCCAAAAGGCCAACATAGACCACGTTGGAAATCATCTTTGCCAATTTTGGGTTGAGACCACGTGCCATTTTTGTCATTGGAACTCCGATGACTGTGCAATCATCGCGCTCGACAGGCATCTTGACATCCGTGTTGAATAGGATGAGTGTACCAGGCAAACAGTTTGCAATATCATCATCCCAAGTTGCTTTGTTCATGATGATTTGAATGTGGGTTCGATCGCCAGGTGCTTGGTAACCATGGTCACTGACTCGTAGGATATACCAAGTGGGCAATCCCGAGATATTACTTGGAAAGAGATTCTTGCCACTGACTGGAACTCCCATATTGAACATGGTGTGTAATAGAATCAAGTTCGCAGATTGTGAACCTGTTCCGTTTGCTGTAGCGATATTTAACTGGAAATCGTTGACAATCCGTTCCATCGGTGACATAGTCTCCTAGGGCCGCGGGGCGTAGCCCCCCTTGCGCGTAAAGTGAGTCCCGAGTCGTGCCGATAATAGGCATTGCTGCGTCATACGTTCTTTCAGCATTGATTGATTTGGGGCGCAGTAATTCGATTTAGACCAGTTTTTTCTTGTTGTGAGGGTATGTTTTGACATTCAGGCCTCTTCCGCTGCGGTTTTGAAGGAGACCGGACTCGGCGGGCGCATGGTGTCCAAGAAGATTGAGCAAGGCTGGCTCGAAGCTGAGAAGCAAATTAAACTGGAAAACCCAACTGGTGCCCTTGAAATATTGCGTAAAGCAGATGCTGATGCAGGCGAACCGAAAACATGGAGATTGGCTGGTGAAGCCAAAGCCATGCAGGCTCGTCAGTCGAACAATGACAAGAAATTGTTCAAAGATGCTGTTGGCCACTATGAGAGTGCTCTCAAATCGAATCCCAATGACAAGAAAGCCCGACGTGGCTTGAACAGTCTTCGTTCAGAGATGGATGGTTTGGGTATCCGTGCAGGCGGCATGTCGATGTTCATTGACGATGGCGCACCTACATTTCTTGGAATTGTCAGTATCGTTGTTGCCATCGGTTTGGTGTTGGTCGGCCTCAAGGTCATCCCTGATCAATTGGTGGGGGAAACAAACGATATTGCAGTCATGACCATATCGTTCCAATCTTCAAATGATCCTTCATCGCGTCAATCCGTGAACGTAACGATTGATTTGCATCGTGAATACGCTCCCATCCATGTCGACAATTTCGTCAAATTGGCACAACGCGGCGAGTATGATAGTACCATTTTCCATCGTGTAATTGATGATTTCATGATTCAAGGTGGAGATTTCCAAAATTCCGATGGAACGGGTGGCTACGCTGCTGAATTCTACGGGTATTGTAACGGACAGATTTCTGCGGTCACTTGCTCGTCAGAAACAGGCTTCACCATTCCCGATGAAGCAGACAATGGACTTCTCCACGATTCATGCGTAATTTCGATGGCCAAAACAAGCAACCCAGATACGGGCGGTAGCCAATTTTTCCTCATCCCTGAGGACAGCATACCCGATTGGCTTGATGGCGTTCACACAGTCTTTGGGACGATTACATCTGGTTGTGGATATGTGACTCAAATGAGTGAAGTAGCGACAGACCCCGACAATGATTTGCCAGTGAATCAAATCCTCTTGGAAAGCGTAGTAATCTCTTGATTCGGCCACTTACAGTGACCCAATTCGAGAGTGACGTTCAAGGATTACCTCTTTGTCGCCGTGCCATGACGAGTGAAGACCCCTTCTCTGCCGCGACGACATTTGAGATGTCGAATGGGGACGTGGGGCATTATTCGAGTCTATATGCACTCGAATCCGCCAATCTCTGCCAACTCAACAAATTGCCCTGCACAATCCGAGTTCTGCTTGAAGCCGCGTTGCGAAAGTGCGATGGTTTTCTTGTCACCGAAGAAGATGTCAAACGAATTGCGGCTTGGTCCCCAACTCAAACTCCGGCGGAGATTCCTTTCATGCCTTCCCGAGTGATTCTACAAGATTTCACGGGCGTGCCTGCAGTCGTCGATATTGCTGCTTTACGAGACGCCATGGTTGAATTGGGTGGTGATCCAAAGAAGGTTAATCCTCAGGTACCCGTTGATTTGGTGATTGACCATTCAGTCCAAGTCGACGTATCAGGTCTTTTCCCTGATGCACGCGAACGTAATTTGGAGATTGAATATCAACGAAATATGGAGCGTTATCAGTTCCTCAAATGGGGTCAACAAAGTCTCGATAATTTCCGTGCCGTTCCACCGGGTCGAGGAATTGTCCATCAAGTCAATCTGGAATGGATCGCCAGCGTTGCTCGTGAAGAAAATGGTGTTTGGATGCCCGACTCTTTGGTCGGTACAGATAGCCACACGACCATGATCAACGGGCTTGGTGTTCTTGGATGGGGTGTGGGCGGTATTGAAGCCGAAGCTGTGATGCTCGGTCAACCGATTTACATGCTCTTGCCCGAAGTTGTCGGATTCGAATTAACCGGGACATTGAGGCCTGGTGTTACCGCGACAGACATGACTTTGCGCATTGTCGAAATACTGCGTGCGCATGGAGTAGTCAGCAAATTCGTCGAGTTCCATGGACAGGGCCTCACATCCCTGACTCTTCCCGACCGTGCAACCATTGCAAACATGGCGCCTGAATACGGTGCGACATGCGGATTTTTCCCTGTTGATGATACCACATTGGAATACATGCGATTGTCGGGGAGGGATTCTGAACACATCGAAAATGTCAAGCGATATTTGAGTGCTCAAGGAATGTTCTACACACCAGATTCGGAGACTCCTGAATTCACTTCAAATCTATCCCTTGATTTGGGCGATGTTGAGCCCGCAATGGCGGGTCCAAAACGCCCTCAAGATCGCGTTGATTTGTCAGCGATGAAATCACATTGGCACGACAGTTTAGTTGCCCCAGTGGGCCATTCAGGGCATGGTGTTGAATCATCTCAAAGCGCTCATCAAGTTGAAGTAATGGGGTCGGATGGACAAACCTACAATCTCAAGCATGGAGATATTGTGATTTCAGCCATTACATCCTGCACCAATACCTCAAATCCATCAGTCATGCTCGGTGCTGGGATTCTAGCAAGAAATGCAGTTCAAAGGGGCCTTCGTGTTGCTCCATGGAACAAACCTAGTTTGGCACCAGGGAGTCGTGTTGTCACCGAATATTACGATGCTGCGGGGTTGACAGTTTACCTCAATGAATTGGGTTTCCACAATGTTGGATATGGGTGCACGACTTGCATTGGCAATTCCGGCCCACTGGAACCTGAAATTGAAGCCGCAATGGATGAAGGAAACCTCATCGTCGGCTCTGTAATATCTGGGAATCGAAATTTCGAAGGCCGCGTCCATCAAAAAGTGAAAGCGAATTATCTCGCAAGTCCTCCATTGGTTGTGGCGTATGCGATAGCTGGAACATTGGACATTGATTTTGAACAAGATCCAATTGGGACAGATTCTGACGGTCAACCCGTGATGCTTGCAGACATCTGGCCCACAGATACTGAGATTCGCGAAGTGATGAGTGCAGCCATCACCCCTGAAATGTTCAATGATCGTTATTCAACTGTGATGAGTGAACCACGTTGGGATTCCATCCCGAGCGAAGCGAGTGACCTCTACCCATGGGCACCAGAGAGTACCTATGTCCGCTTGCCCTCCTTCTTTGAAGGAATACAGCCCACTCCTGAGCCGATTTCCCCCATTGAAGGTGCACATGTGTTGTTGAATTTAGGTGATTCAGTTACTACTGATCACATCAGTCCCGCAGGCGCATTCCCCCATTCCGGACCTGCGGGAAAATATCTGATTGACAATGGTGTATCTCCTCGAGATTTCAATTCGTTTGGAAGTCGAAGAGGCAACCATGAGGTCATGATGCGAGGTACATTTGCAAATGTTCGTATCCGAAACAGAATTGCACCAGGTACAGAGGGTGGCTGGACAACACACTTCCCTTCAGATACCGTTGAATCCATTTACGATGCATCGATGAAATACCAAGAAACAGGCACCCCACTGGTCGTTCTCGCTGGAGAACAATATGGCACAGGTAGTAGCCGTGATTGGGCTGCTAAAGGCACACTCTTACTCGGTGTTAAAGCGGTAATCGCCACATCCTTTGAGCGCATCCACCGTTCAAATCTAGTGGGGATGGGTGTACTTCCACTCACATTCCCCGATGGTGAAAATGCAGAATCACTTGGTCTGGATGGCACAGAAACATTTGACATTCCTGCAAGTGCGAATCTTGCACCCATGGGGTCAATTGTTGTTACTGCAACAAAGGTTGATGGCACTCTAATCAACTTTGATGCTACAGTTCGCTTGGATACGCCTGTCGAAGTTGAGTATTACCGAAATGGCGGTATTTTGCAAACAGTTCTGCGTAATTTAGTCCACCCTTGAATCCAATTTTTTACGGCCCTGTGGGCCGTGTGGTTCAAAGACCGCTCTGAACCAAGTGGTTCCGATGTCCACACTCAAGGGCCCGGTTCGCTTCCGTTTTCGCGTTCCTGAGGAAGACGTTGATGTACTCATTCAAGGCGATGCAGAATGGGTAAATTCTCTCCGGGAAGAACTGGGTTTGGTTGATGTTGGCTGGGTTCAGCCGATGGCAACAACAGGCCGCACCCACCACGAAGGAGATCACAGTGAGGCGGAAGTAGAAACCTCGGACGATAGCGAGCCTGTTTTACTACAAACTGATGTGGAAATAGTTCTGCCAGGGCCTCCCCCTGACCCAAGTCGAATTCCGATTGTTCGCCGAGTCATTGGGGAGATGGATCTAGATGCTGAGATGAAAAAATTGGGCATCGAACATCCACGTCCTCCTTCAGCAGAAGAATTGTCTGAGATTATCAGCGAAATGGACAGCCCTGAGCCAATCATGTCACAGGTTTCCACCGACCCAATTGCTGAGGCGTGGTTGCAACGTTTGATGCGAGTCGCAGTAAGGAAATTTGGAGTCACGGCTTTACCAATTTCAGTTATTGACAGTGCCGCTTGTGAACAACTTGAACGTACAGGAACCGAACTCGAACTTTGGCTGGAGGGAATGTGGCGTCTTGGCAAGCTTGTCAAAGTACATGGTGGAGGCCGATTTGGGTATGGTCCGAGTCCGCGTTGGTTAGAGGCTGATTGACCACATTATTGGCACTCATTCAACCTCCATTTAGCCACAATTTGGCTAAACTGTTTATTTCTTTCCAATTCGTTACACTGCGGAGCATTTTATGTGCGCACGTCACGCGCACGCGAGAGGAACAATTGAATAGAGTCGTCATAACGGAAGGGTAGAGTGGTCAACATGTTAGCACATGAGAATAATATGAACAAAGCACGCGCACGCAGTCTGGCACTTGTCACCTTGATGCTTGGATCGATTTTTGTATCGATGATTCCAGCCGTCAGTGCAAGTCACGTCGAAACATACCCTGCACAGAGAAACCCAGTTGCGATTGCATCTGGTGATTTGGATTGTGATGGTGATGCAGATATCGTGTCAGCCAGCGAAATGGGAATGCTGATTTCCGTCCTCTACAACGAGGATGGCGACTTTTCAGATCGAGAAGATTTGTGGGTCTCAGCCAACACATCTCGCCGCGCACATTGGTTTGATTTGGCAAACGCCAACGATGTTGGAATCGGTGATATCGATAATGATGGCGCCAATGACTTAGTCTTCTTCCGTCAGAACGTTTGGGTTGCTAGCAGTGCTACTCCACCTCTCGGTAACATGACTGTAATCTGGGGCGATTGTAACGAGCGAGTTGCAGATTGGACTCGCTCAGCTCCGATTTCAGTATCGCCCAACCTCTACGGCATGGAAATCGTCGACATCAATGATGACGACCACGACGACATTGTCGGCTTGTTCCTTGATGAATCCATTACCAACATGGAAGTCATGGTAATGCGTGGCCCTAACCCCACTCAACAGACCAGTCAATCAACAACCAACATACCTTTGACACATGCTTTCTACTATGAAATGGCAATTGGAAACTGGGGTGAAACCGTCACCGGCGGTGGTATTCCTGGTGGCCAAGGTGACTGTGAAGACCAAGATATTTGGATGATGACCGCTCCTCCATACAATGGTCCACAAACCGGCTTTAGCGCAGGAAATTGGGACAACGTAACCGTCCTTGAATACAATTGTGTATCCAACCAATACGAGAACCCAGTAACCGCAACATCTGGCACTCACAAGTTTGCACTGAATGAAAACAGTGATGCGAATGGCATGGATATTGCCGACACAGATAACGATGGTATCATCGATATGGTTGCAATTGGCCAAGGCTGGGATCAGAATGTGTCCTATGCAACCCGCAGTAGTGTGGGTGGTAATTGGGCGACAAACAATCTCGCTGGAATTGGCGATTATGTTGCATCTGACGTATCCATCGCTGACATCAATGGTGATGGGAACATGGATTTCCTTGTCCCAACAATGCTGACTGTTTCGACCGTCAACAGTGCTGGAGCAGGACAGCAACAACAACTCACAACGGACAACCTTGTTGATATCAACACAGTGAACATCATTCTCAATGATGGAAGCGGTAACTATCTCGCGCCACAAACCTTCGATGTCGGCCGCCGACCTACAATGGTCATCGCTGACCAATTCAGTGGCGGATCTAGCAGTGCTCTTGACCTTGCAGTTGGACAACGCGATTATTCATTCAGTTACAGTAACGGCGCCATGTGGATTGATTCCAAGGGATGGGCTGGTGCACAAGATACCATTTCAATTGTTGAATTAGATTCAGAAGACGTTGGAATCGGTGGCGTAACCGTATCTCCAGCAGCCTATGATTATGAAGACCAAGAGATGAAGATTGGTGCAGGAACTCGTGATGTGAACGTTACAGTTCGGAACACTGGCCTTCAATCCATTACAGGTTCAGTCGATGTCGATGTCTCGGTCAAGGAAGTTGTTGGCGGCACAGATACAGTTGTTTACGCAAACGATTTTGACACGGCCCCAACGGGTAGTTGTTCCACCTGTAATATGGTTGGAGTATCCTATTCAGGGGAAGTAGCAGGTTCCTATTGGCACGTTGAAGATGGAAGTAACAATTCGGGTAACGGCGATGAATACGAAGCCGACACCAATCCAACCGATTACATGTGGGCTGGCGCTCTTGTTGCGAATACATCTGGCGACGGTGACATGGAAACTGGATACATGTCTTGGTGGGATGAAGGCCTCATCATCGAGGATGTTGACCTCACTGGAGCAGACTCTGCTTCGATGGACCTTGACATGATGTGCATGGTTCAATTCAGCATGATTTACTATTCCTCAACAGGAATCGCAAATCGCATCATCTACGATGATTCGTGCAATATTGATGTCTACAGTGATTCTCAGGGCTGGTCCACAGTCAGTTACAGAGGTGGCTACGATTACGATCGCTATGTCCACTTGGCGAATGGTTACTACCCTGAATTCACAGTATCCAATTCAGCATACTGCTGCTTTGTCAACCCATGGGATCGCTATGCTGGCGACTCCAGTGTTGATTTGACTCAGTGGGCTGGAGAAGAAGTCGACATCCGCTTCCGCTTCCGCTCAGGTCACATCGGTAGTGTTGGAAATGACAACGCTTCGTACAACACTGAATGGGATGGATTTGCAATCGACAATATCACCATCAACAAGACGGTTACTCAGTTTGGCAGCAACGTACAGAATGTCAATCAACAATTGAATCTGAATGGACTTGCACCCGGTGATGAACAAGTTGTCACACTCCAGGCAAATTTCGTCAATGGCACAACATACATCATTGAGAGCGATTTATCGAGTACATCAGGTTTCTCAAACGGTGACGATACCAATGATAACAGTCGTTGGAAGACCACTGTGAAGAATCTCTTCGATCCATCGGTTCAAGAAATTACTTCCTTTGAGAAGAACGCACTTTACGCATCAGGAAATTATCCAATCGACGTCCTTGTCAAGAACGTTGGCAACACGATTGTCGACTTTGACACTGTCGCTACAATCTACTCTGCAAATCCAAATGATTTGCTCGTAGAAGACTTCGAGGGTGGTGCTTCAGGTTACGCCTTTGGAGATGATGGAGATAGCTTCG
>Ga0315326_10001145_pt1 | contig 13697 bp, 7 predicted proteins | sample M180m32315metaG_FD_203457 | JGI IMG/M metagenome (GOLD analysis project Ga0315326, IMG submission 203457) | Ammonia-oxidizing marine archaeal communities from Monterey Bay, California, United States - M1 80m 32315 | ecosystem: Environmental > Aquatic > Marine > Coastal | place: USA: California... | reverse complement strand
CCATACTTCCCCTTTAACCCCGGCGGAAAACGTGAGAGCTAATTTCGCATTATCGGCATTCAGGAGGATATCGCGGCTATGGTGGACGAAAGCACCGCAGTGAGCCTCTTTGCGGATGGAATGTGCATCTTCTCGTCCGGGCCATGCGCGTTGTTGCCCGGTCCAGAGGGGCCCGTGCAGAGGAACTTGGCCTCTGGGTACCTGCCTTGCATCATCGCCATGAATGGGATCGTGCCCCCTATCCATGTGGCTAGGGGCGGCAGTCCTGAGAGGTGCATGGAGGCTGCTTTGATGGCTTCCTTCACTGCTCCCTCCAAGGGAGGGGCGTCGAATCCGTTTGCTGATGAGTCGAGGGTGAATGTTACCTCCGCACCGTAGGGGGGGTCGGCCTCCAGGGTCTCCTTGATAATCGGCTCGAGCGAGTCAGCATCCACGCCCGGGGGAATCCTGAAGCTCAGTTTCAGGTCGGTGTTCGTCCTCAGTACGTTTCCGGCCACTTGGACGGAAGGCATCCCATCCGCTCCGATGATGCACAGGGATGGTAGCCAGTTCATTCCTAGAATCATCTCTGAAACGCTGTCTGCGACCGGGGTGAGGGAGTCAACGGTGGGAAACTGCTCCCAGACCGAGTTGCCAACTACCGAGGCCAACGAATCCGCCTTCGCCTTGAGGTCGGAGTCCACGTCAACGTACATCTCTGGGATCAGTATCCTTCCGGTTTCGGAGTCCTCGACCCTGTCAAGCAGGGTCCTTGCTATCCTGAAAGAAGAGGGGATCGACCCCCCTGAGTTGCCTGAGTGTATGCCCTCGTGTGACACCTTCACTGACAGGGTCCCCGAGACGAGTCCCCTGAGGGCCTCGGTCATCCAGATGTGTTCATAGTCCGGCCCCCCACTGTCCATGACCACTATCATGTCCGGGTCGCCTAGGTCGCCACTGAGTGAGTCGAGGTATGGGGGGAGGTCGAAAGAGCCTGATTCCTCGCAGGTCTCGATTAGGAAGGTGCACTTGGGATGAGGTATTCCTGATTCCTGCAATAGCCTGACCGAAGTCACGCATAGGTAGCCCCCGTATCCATCGTCGATTGAACCCCTCCCATACAGCCATGGGTCCCTCCTGACTGGCTTGAGAGGGTGGAGTCCGTCTGACCATAGTTCAGGCTTTGATGGCTGCTTGTCAAGATGGGAGTAGAACACCACCTCGCCAGAACCGGTGCCTTCTATGGAGACCAGGAGAACTGGGGACTTACCCTCGATCGTGTGCTTTTCATAGCTCATTCCAGAGATTTCCTGCTCGTCTAGCCATGTGCAGAATAGGTCTATCGTGGCATCGAGCTCACCCAGAGACGCCCACTCTGGTTCGAAAAGAGGCGATAGCGCCTTGATCTCTATGAATTCGCCGAGGGATGGCAATATCGAGTTCTCCCATATCTCTTCACTTCTTTCCATCATTCGGTCCAGGGCCTCTGACATGGCCCTGTGTGGGGGCCTGTACAAATGGATTCTTCTGCCAGCAGGGGCTATGTACGTTCACAGAGGGCAGTTTCCACACGAGCATTCGTAGTCCGAAATGGTGGGCTCTGACTCCAAGGACATCGCGGCTGCCTCGGTCAGTAACTTATCCAGTTCGTCCAGTGTTTCTTTGAACATGTCTTCAGGGTACTCAACTATCCTTCCTGTGAGGCCCACCAATATTGCTGGCCGCAGTACGGATCTGGTCGGAAGGCCCCTCTCTCCCCTCTCTTCCTCTATTGTTCTGAGGGCGAGATAGTAAAGCGCTAATTGCATGCTGTGATGCTCTAGAATCTCAATTTCTGCATCGCACTGTGGTTCTGATGAATGGTCCCCATATGCCTCCATCAGGCCGTCTTTATTGCCTGAAATCAGCCGGTGGGCTTCCTCGGTCTTGAGATCAATTGGCCTGATGTTTTTTGCATCAGCGGAAGCGGTGCATAGAACCAAATCAATGACTCCATCCATTTCGACATTCACCATGTCGATCGCAGATAGTGGCTCTGGGCCATCGGGGGTCCATCTCGTCCTGACAATTCTGCCTATATTCGTCTTCATAGATAGATGGAAAGGCATTTCTGTCCTCAGCCCTTCTACAGAATGCCCATCGATTTTTTCCCCGGATACAAGATTCCCTAATGGGCCGGACTTGATCCGAGATAGCATTTCCAGCATTAGAGATCGGCATCCTTCCCTATCCGCGCCGGGAGGGAGAAGTTCGGTGAGCACCATGTCGATTGTTGTCGCATCTTCCAATTTATCCGCTGCCTCTGCGGTCCATGAGCTTGGCAGATGCACGATAGAACCCTCAGGGGGGCCTGGGTTTCCGATCCCTATCTCGAAGGCCCTGTGTATGATTTTGCCTAAGGTGGCTGCATCTACCCCTCTCGGTAGAGGAGGAGGGGGTTCCTTGGTTGGTTGCGAGGATGGGGTTTCAGAATTCAAGCCACCTCTAGTCTCCAACCAGTACCTCCGACTGCACTTCCGCAGTATTGAGAGTCTGTGAGGGGATATCCTGACACGATTGGAGTGGTCTATCCTAGGAGGTGGCATAGCAGGGATCTGGTTCTCGGAAGATTCTCTGGCCGCGTCATCCACCATCTCGAGTCTCTGGAGTGGGGTGAGCAGTGGTTCGGGGGGATTGTCGTCAGAATAGAGGCATTTGGGATGGTGAATAATTGCCAATCCGGCCAATGACCTAGTTCCAAGGAACCCTTCGGACAGTGCCATGGCGGGGTCGAATACCCTCTCCCCGTTGTTGCAAATTGCTGGTTTCTCCGAGGATCCGGAGTCCTCATCTGAGATCCAATGGGAGGACTCTTCATCTCGTTCCCACGACCCCTGGCGCAGTGCCTCTAGCCACATCTGGCCCAGTTGGGGTATTGGTTTTGAGTAGGACCAAGGTACGGATATTCCGTCCCCGTCCCTCCATTCAGTTCCCTTTGGTGAACCTGTTAGAATTAGCTTGTTCTCAGCCCTGGTTGCTGCCACATATAGGAGTCTTCTCGACTCTGCGCTCTTTCTGGCGATGTGTGTCTTCATCAGGTGTTTCCATAGAGGAGAGTGCGGGTGGTCCTTGCCATATTTCTTGATGGGCCATGGCTTAGGCCTCCCCCCGAACATCTCTGGAGTTACTATCATCTTGTTCTTGTTCTCGTTCAACAGGTTGGTCTGTCGCCCTGAAAAGATGTCAGCGAGAATTACCACTTTCGACTGTAGGCCCTTGGATCCATGGATGGTCATGATTCTGACTGCCTCGTCCTGTAATGGGGATGAGGCCTCTAATGCTGAAGAGTCGCTCTCCCTGATTCTGGAAATTCTGTCTGCGAGAACCATAGGATCCCCCCCAATATCGGCCGACAGGGATATGATTAGTGAGATGAAATCCTCAGCGTCTTGCCTGTGTCCTGGCTCTGGATTTGCCACCAGTAGGTCGGAGTTGTCTATGGCCTCCTCCAGTGCATCGATGATTCGTCCGGAGGAGGAGAGGTGGTGCCATCTGTTTATCATGCTCTTTAGACGGCTGTTTTCTGATAGTTCGGACATCCTGCATACCAGATTGTCGCCCTTCTCCGATCCTCCGATGAGTTTCTGCAGGCTCCTGTCGTTGAGGCCGACCATGCAACTCCTGGCGACCCATGCAGCATTGTGTCTTGAGGTTGGGCGCGCCAGTAGCTGGAGTAGTCCGTTGAGGCTGTGAACGACCGGCCTATCCAATAGGCCGCCCTCTCTATCAGCCTGAGTGGTTACATCGACCAGTCGTAGTTGGCGGACTATGGAGTCCCTTAGTGTGCTCCTACTTGGAAGCAGGATCATGATGTCACTTGGGGAGACTGGGTTTTCAGCAGGGAGGTGGCTCCAGTGTCCGGAAGAGCTCCTGACTCTAATCGAGGCCCCATCAATTAGGCTCCTTACTCTCTTTGCAATAAGCAGGGACTGTCTCTCGATTGAGTCTGGCATTCCATCTTCGAAGGCGTCAAGTGGCGTTGTTAATTCGGCTGGTGGGTTTTCCTCGGCATCGCCCATGACTGGGCATAGCCACTCGAGGGAACCAGGTACATTGGCCTTCGCCAAACTGGGAAATAGCGGCTGGGGGGATGCGTAGAAATTTCCATTGGGCAAATCTTTGTGCCTGTCTGACAATACGTCATTCCACCACTGGTCCATTGCTTTGAGTAGCCCTCCGTCTGTCCTGTAGTTTACTTGGAGCCTGATCATTCCTCTTCGACGTAAGTTCACCTCCTCTTGACTGGGTTTTGGAAGATTGTTGTGATTGTCGTGAAGATCGAAAGGAATCCATTTGGCCCTCCCCAATCCTGCATCTTCTGTGATTTTTGTTGCCTTGGAAAATCCCGTGGTGGTGGCGTTTCGTGGGTCGCGGCTCTCTTCGGAGCGCCTCAATTCGGGACTCCTAGTGAGTTGCTTGACACTGGAGAATTCGTGATCGTTGACGGACATCAGGTGACTGGCGTACTCGAGGAACCCTGCAACCTCTGCCTGCCTGAAGGCGTAAATGCTCTGCTTGACGTCCCCAACATAACAAATAGTGGGCTGCCATGGAGTGTCTGGGGGCTCGGAGTCGCCGGGGACATGCTCCCTCGTGCCCCATAGTCTGGCCAAGAGCCTCCATTGCAGGGGGGAGTTGTCCTGTGCCTCGTCAATGATGAATGCCCTGTAACGCCTTCGTATTCCCCTGAGGGTCGAGACCCGTGCTTCTAGGTCACGCCTAATTACACCCAGATTCCCCGAAGATTCGGCGGCCAGCGTTGGATTATCTTCTAGTTTCTTTAGTTGCTCGAAAGCCATAACGATGTGATCATCCCTCCATGGCTGCGATCTGAGAGAGTTCAGCGAATTGATAATCTGACTCGGGTAGAGTTTCTTGCAGACTTCCGGGCAATTTGCCAAGAGCAGGTCTCCTGCTAGTCTCTGTATATCATCGAAGTCGTCCACCTCGTCAAGCTCCTTCATTTTCTTCAGAATTCCCTTGAAACCAAGATGGGCGAGCCTTAGGTCGTCCAGGTTCTGTAACTCCCCCCTCATGTCGAAGTGATAGTCAGATGGCACCTTTCCAGTTGGTATCCTCTCGGGGACCTCCTCGGGGACTGGTGTGGAAAAGGGGGTCCTATCTTGTGGTGAGCACGGTGGTTGTCGGGAGTCTAGTAGCATTGCTATCTGCGCAAAGTGCAATACGTGCCTACCATTATTGGTTGCCCATACGTCTCTAATTCTGGAAACTATCTCATCTGCCTCTTCTCTGACTCTTTCCCTTGTGGGCTTATTCGAAATCTTACCGAATGTTTCTATTCCTCTTGACCAGTTTCCGTCATTGGGAAGTGTCTTGGCGACACCTGGGAAAACCTTTGGTGTGCTACTCTGGAGCGATGCCTGAGATGATGTGCACTCCAGATGGTGGCTCATCCAAACTAATTTGCTCCAAGGATCGATTGGCTGTGATTTTTCCAAATTGTCAATGCATGCCATCCTAGAATCGGCAGGCCAACCAACGGGGCATAGGTGGGGTCCATTTTCCTTTACTAATTCACAGAATTCAGTAGTTAGCCTTTGTAACTCCAGGAATACGTCGTCGATGATTACTGAATCTATAGAAGACATGATTCTCTGGAGGAATAGGTCTTTGTCGATCTCTCCGTCGGCTTTGGATATCGAACGTACCCCTTCATCAATGAAGACAGAATTTCTTACTAGGCTTCTTAGAATCCTAGATGAGGTCCACCTTCCATGATACCTTCTGGCTATTCGATCTCTCGCTTCGAGCACCTGTTCCGCTATCTCACCGCCGACACCGGCATCTACTGCGTCACCTATTCTTGATCGGGCACTAGGTAGTCTCCAAAGGGTGTTAATTGCCTCGTCGATTGCTAGTTCCCTAGCTGCATCGGAGATTTTCTCATTACCGTATGTATCCCCAAGGAGGCCCCTAAACGGGGAAACCAACTGGTTGAAGAAAGAGTCGATTGTGCCTACAGGAGCGTCTTCTAGTTGTGCTAGGAGCATTTCGGGATCTCCGGTATTGGCGACTCTTGAGTCATCAATGATGTTTAATCCTGAGATTCTGGATCTGAGTCTGTCTTTCATTTCGTCTGCAGCCTTGTTTGTGAATGTAAGAAGAACCACTTCGCCCGGTAGGAGTCCGGCCCAATTCCTAGGGTCACTGGTTTCTGAGGGAGCGGAAACGTGAGTCCCTCCACCCGGTCGTGAGGGTCTTTCTGGGACTGGCGTCAATCTGGTCGCCCTCTGGTCATTAGACATGTAGTGTTCTATCGTCCTGTCAACGATTGTGCTGGTCTTTCCTGTTCCTGCACCGGCATCTACGACTATGTGGGCATCGATATTTAGTGCCAAACGCTGACCCATGTTCAGAAGCATCAGAAGTCATCCTCCATTCTGACATCACAGATATTGCTAACGGAACAGTATCGACAGGAGGATTTGGATGGCGTTGGATGAACTCTTCCGAGTGATGCGAATCTGGCGGTTCTAAGTGCCACGGAGAGTCTCTGAGCTAGCCATGCTCTGAATGGGTCACTTTTGCTGCCCTCCTTCTCATCGGGAAACCTATGAAGGTTTGAGCAAATTTCCGTCTTGGTACCTATTTCTAGATCGGTTGCGCTTCCGATGAATCCTTGTGATACCTCTAAGGCATGCTCTGAGTCATGGGCGAATAGAGAAATTCCGGCTCCGACGACTAAGTCTCCAGGATGACAGACCTCCCATGCCCTGGCATAGATGGCCAGTTGGAGTTCGTCTAGGAGTCCTGTCTCATGCCTCTCCTCAGACGTCTTTGCAATAGATGTCTTTAGATCCCTTATGGCGATGAGTCTCCTGGGTTTCCAGTTGGTTCCATGAATGCGGATAGGAGCCACTGTTTCGCTCCCAGATTCATCGATCCAAATCGTTCCTGATTCGTTGTGTGGAATCAAGTCCACCCTGTCTATCCACCCCCTGACCTGTATAGATGGGAGTTTGACCATGTCAGGACTTGAAAGGTGCGGAGGAAGGGAAATCTTCGTTCCCAAATTATTGGGGCCGGAAATATCCCACTCAATTGCAATAGGCATCGCGTCGGCCAGCTTTAATTCGGAATGTATCATCGACCCTATTCTTCCAGAAAGGGGTGTGTTTCTTGGATTGGAAAGCCAATCCCTCCATTCTGTTTTATCCATTCCAGAAAGTGTCTTCCTCCAATGAGTAGATACGGCATCTGTTCTTTCTATCCAGCGGGCCCTTGTATCGAGAGATTCCAAGGCGATCTTCATCAGCAATTCATCGGGTACTTGCGATCTTGCAATGCTGATGGGATTTTTTCCTTTGATCGCGTCGTCAACAATTCTCTCTTCGCCCATCTTTATTCCCAAGACTTTGCAGAGGATGTCATAGTGAATTTCATGCATCAAATCCCCGTGGGTCCTCTGGTCGAGGTCCTCTGACTGTTTCTCGTCCGCTCTAGCCCTGAGGCCACTGGCCAACCAGCCTCTTCTAGGACATCTTGTCCACTCTTGAAGTCGACTAGCTGACCACACCGATACATCCTGCTCTGGCCCTTCTATGTGCCCGTGTCTAGCATCTGAAGCGGTGGAGCCAGATGGAGCGAGGGGCAGTGGCCTAGGGTCTATCGTTGGTGTTTTCCTACCGCTTTGAGTAATCGCACCTACCAATGGCCACCTACTTGCCTCTCTTGGTGCCTCGTATCCTTCGGGAGCCTTTCTGGAAAAGTCGCCTGGATCTACAGAAACGATGCGTTTCGAATCTGCGGGGGACAGGTATCCGTCACTACCTGACCTCGTGGGCTGGCGTGCTTCCCTGTCTCTCTGGAGTTCCACATCGAGAGGGATTGAGATTGAGTTGGGATTAATGGGAGGCCTTTCTGATGGCTTCATATTTCTTAGCTGAATTCCCTCGAGTTGCCTCTCGTCTCTTGGGCCCAGGGGTTTTGCCTCGTCGTATGAGTAGACTAACGAGTCTTCTTTATGTTCAGCAGTGATTTCCCTGATCGGGGCGGCGGCTGGAGAAGATGAGTCGATGCTCGGATCAAGTATTACCACCCTATGGGAGCAATGTAGTATGTGTCTAAGGTGGTGCCTAGCGTCCATAATTGGCCCTTCTGGGCCGAGTAGGTTGTTTGAATGCCTCTCTCTTTCGCCCAAGAAGGCGAGTTTCGGTACTTTCAATTTCCAGGAGGAGCTTGAAATGTTTGCCATAATTAGCAAGTCAGAAGAACACCCTAAGGCATTCTGTGGTGTCATCACCCTTAGTCTGCTAGTGTTCATAGGACTAGTGGATAGGGTCAATGATCTGATTAAATGGGATACTTCCTGGACCCACTCTGGTCCGTGTTTTTGTGATATTTGACCTAGAACTGACTGAAGCGACCTTAGAGAACCGTGTTCGGAAAGTATTCTCTGAACCACTACTACAGGAGGTATTGAGTCGCCGCCGAAAGTTGAGAGTTTTTCGTCGCTGATTATTCTATTAGCAGTACTATTAATCCATTCATCGGCATCTTCCGGTGGCCTCTGAATCGGCAATGTTTCACCAGTATGACAGCCGACAAAGAATTCTGGGTTGTCTAATGCTTCCCTGTCCTCTCTCCTCAAGAGTGGCTTCATGGAAGAAGCCAGTGAGAGGAGCCACCATTGTGTCGATTCTTTGGCTTGTCCAATATCTTCCGAGATCGGTGGAATCATCAGGGTTTCTAGCCACCTAGATAGTGCTCCCCTCCCTCCCAGAACATGTTCTGATCTAGCCAGATTAGAGAGTAGGTTTGGGTCGGCTATCGGAATTATTTCTGAAATGGTTGGGTGTTCGATGGATTTTTCGAAGGGGGTGATTGACTCCTGTATCGACAGTGACCTTATGCTCTCCATTGAGAATGAGTCTGTGCCATGTCCTGTATTGCATAATTCATGTAGCCAGAATCCGACTGGTGTGCTCAACAGAGGAGTCTCCCTGTCTTGGAGGGGGAAGCCGGAGTTTCTCAATAATCTAGACCATTTGCTAATGCTCTTCTCAAGAGATGGGTCAACGATGATGACTCTACTATTTTCATTGGCTTCTAGCTCCTCTTTGATTATTGAAATTGAGGCGATAAATGCATGATCCTCTGCCTTTAGCATGATTCTTTCGAATTCTGCTGGTTTTTTCGATAACACGATGTTGTGTTTGGGCACCCATGCTGGGATTTCGGAAGATGATCTGATTGCCTTATTGTCCAATAGTTGAAATCCATGATGGCCCAATCGGAAACTTCCTGAATTTGTTAATTGGTGTAGGGGACGGAATTTGGATAGGGCGAGCAATAATTTCGTATGTGATTTTGGAAATGATGGAGGGTGGTCTAACAGCATAATGCCATTAACTTCTTTCAGGGTGAATGGTGTTCCTGAGTTGATTAATTTCTCTAGGATACGAGTACAGACAAAATCGGGGTGAATTCCTCCCAACCTTCTTTCCAAATCATGCAGCACACTAGAGAATGAGGTTATTCCCGGGCCTTCCCACGAGTCGAGAGAATCTTCGAGTGAGAGGAATGCGTGTAGCTCGGACAGGGACTTGGTTTTTCCTTGTCCCCACGACATTTCTGGAAGTGGATTAATCAGGGGGAAGGAAAGGTCTGCTGCGGCCTCCGTGCATGCCTTATGCAGAACTACCTCGAAAGCGGGATCTGTGGATATTCTACGTGGGAGCCTCAAGTCCTCTAGAAGTGCTGTTTTCAGTGATTTCATTGTGTGATGAAAATTACTATCGAAAGCGAATCCTAGATCGCTGATTCTGGACATCGCCTCCCTTCGACTCTCTTCGTTTGGATATATGATCAAAATCTTTGAAGGGCCCCCAATAGAGAGGGGCCTAGGGTCTATAGCCTGATTGACTAGATGGTCGAAAAGCCAATCTGGAATGGCGCCGGGGCTAATCTCTTCTATAGTCAAAGACTCACTAACAGTAGACATTCGGCCCCTCCTAGAGAAGACGATTGGCGGCTGGGGTTATTCAAACCACCGATAGATGTGGCCCTGTTTAATCAATTATCTCTTCTTCTGGGAAGTAGGGCCGCAAGGCTGCATAGCAGAGTGGAAAGGCCAGCTGCGGGGAGCGGGGATCCATTGTCCGGTGATTTCTGCTCCCAGTCAACAATCAGGACGATGGACATGTCATCGTCGTCCCAAGCGGGGGGCGGGGTCATGGACAAAGCTCCTTCTTCGCCTTCCAATTCTATTGCCTCATGTAGAACGTGCGAGTAGTACTCAAGGCCATTGGAACCATCTGGAAAGTACGCAGATTCCTCGACGAACAGTATCCAGGGAATAGCCACAAACGACGGGCAATCATCTGCGCAGGAATACATCATGCCAGATGTGTCCCACGAAATCTCTATCTCTTGTTCTTGGCTTGATGAGACCATCAATGATAGCTGGCCCGTGACTGGGGCTGATGTGCCCTCGGAAATTGATAACGAGTAGTCTTCCATCAACGAGTCGGTCTTTGCACGGGTTCCGAAGTGTAGCCTCTCACCGTCGATTACGTTGGTCGGGGCCAATCTAGGTGACCCTCCTGCAAGTGTCACTGCATCCCCATACTGCGATTCCCAACGCTCCTCCGTGCTGTTGCTCCCGAATGGGTCGGTTAGCTCGAACCAATGTCTGTGATAGTGGATCAATTCAACGTCAGAGTTCCCTATTGCCTCATCCATGTACCCCTCTGTAGCTACGCAATTGGTGCACCAAGTAGCGGTGTAGACCTCTATGACGGTGGGCAATTCGCTGACATCGGAGGAAACTGAGTTTTCAGTTGAGTTATCCGATAGTGAGATGGATAGTCCTCCTATGGTCCCCCCGATTGCCCCTTGTGATACTCTTGCATCTTCCCATTCCACGTCGGTGTCGATGGCCGCAGAGGAGATTATCGGGATCAATAAAAGGGAGGATAGCAGAACTGCTAGTGTGGCCCTCATAGCACGTTGTGGGCGCACATGATATTGAACGCTTGTGGGTCAATGTGCCTTCTCGAAGGCGTTGATTGCCCTGTCGATATCGTCATCGGTAATGTGCAGATGAGTCACTGCCCTAATCGAAGAGTCGTCTATGGCCAGGGTGTCTATTCCCTGATTTGATAGTCGTGAAACGAGATCATCCGCTTGGCCTTCCTTGCAACCGATGTACACCATATTGGTCTGGACCTGCTCTAGGTCAACTGTGAATGCCGGCATTTGTTCGATCGCCTCTGCCAGCCTCCTTGCTCTGGTGTGATCTTCTGAGAGTCTCGCTATGTTATTGTCCAACGCGTAATTTCCCCCGGCGGCGATGATGCCCGCCTGCCTCATTCCGCCACCGAACATTTTGCGCCATCTATGAGCTCGTGATATCATTTCCGAAGATCCTACCAAGACACTGCCGACGGGAGCCCCGAGTCCCTTGCTGAGGCAAATCGATATCGAGTCGTAATCCCTAGCGATTCGGGAGACTTCTTCTCCTGTGGCAACTGATGCGTTGAATATCCTGGCTCCATCGATATGGGAGGTGCAGTCATTTTCTCGGGCCACATTCGCTATTGCATCCATTGTCTCAAGGGAGTAGCAGGTACCTCCTCCCCTATTCGAGGTGTTCTCAACACATACCATCGATCCATTTGGGAAGTGACCGAGGCTTCCATCTCCCTTCCTAATTGCTCTATCAACATCAACTGGATTCATGATTCCCCTTTCTCCTGGGACCAAGGCAACTGAAACCCCGGAGAGAGCAGCGAAACCCCCTCCCTCGTAGATGTAGATATGACTGTGGGACTCGGTAATTATCTCGTCTCCGGGCTCGGTTTGTGCTCTGATGGCCGTGGCGTTTGACATGGTGCCCGATGAGACAAACAGTGCTGATTCCTTACCCAACATCCGAGCCACCCTCTCTTGTAATTCGATCACTGTTGGATCGTCACCAAGAACATCGTCACCAACTGGAGCTGTGGCCATTGCCTCCCTCATGGCTGGTGTTGGCTGAGTCACCGTGTCACTGCGAAGGTCGACTCTGATGGATGGGTAATCTCGCACATTTGCAGCAGAACCGCTATCACATATCAACTAATTCGGGTTTTTTATCAGTGCGTAGCACTGAATATCGTGATATTTTACTAGATATTCCCAGTGATATCAAGTGTTACTGGGAACACCGGCAAAATGAAAAACATCTGTTTTTCGCTGTTTTTGGGGGATTTAATAGGTTCCAATTATAAGATATGAGTGTTGTCGGCAACCGCTCACTAAGGTGAGGAGGAAAAAATATGGAAATGGACAACAGAGCAATGATGAATGAAGTTGGAGGTGCCTTTATGGTATCCTGGATGGTTCTCGCGGGAGCTGGCCTAGGAAGCCTAGAGGGCGCTGTCCTACTAGCTGCAGCATGGATGGCAATCAGTGGAGCGCACATCCTGCCTGTTGTTACTTGGTGCCACATGATGACCGGTGACCTGAGTGACACAGATGGAATGATGGGTAACGCTATGTTACTCCTATCGCAGGTAGTCGGTGCCGCACTAGCGATCGCACTGATGACCGAGGCTGGAGCAGTAGAGACCGGTTGGGCAGCAGCAGCCTGGGAAGCCCCTGAGCTATGGGGAGCACTCGGGATGATTGCAGGTGGTGCAGTATTCTGGACCATCTACACCCGATGTGACGCATGGGTAGCGGCCTTCTCGTTGATGGCCCTTGCCGGTGCAATGGGCGGAATGGACGCAGCGCACGAGATGGGAGCTTCGCTCCTAAGCGGCGCAGACGGCATCCAGGATGTCGCCCTAGACTGGATCGTCGACGGCGTACTAGTAGGTCTAGGCGCCAGAGTCGGCGTAATGATCGACGACGCAGTCTGAGATCGTTAACACGATTGGTCAGAATTACGTAAGGCGGGCTGGGGGGTTCACTCCCAGTCCCGCCGAAACTCGAACATCTTCCTTATTCTATTTGACCAGCGGCAGGCTGCTCGTAATCGAGTCTATGGAACTCCTGGGCCCGGGTCCTATCCCTACGACGGTCACAGTGCCTGGTGGAATCTCGGTGTGGCCTGCGTCCCTGACCATGTGTGCTATCAGACCGCTCTCGGCTGCCTCTCCGTAGATCCTCCTCAGGCCCTCTAGGTGAGGGGCTGCCACCACTATCTTACGGGCCCCCTCGCTGAGGTATCTCTTCAGTAGCTTTGGTTCCCTAGAGCTCGCCTTCAGTACACACTCGCTTACGGCGTGACCGCATTGCGCTGCTAGCTTTCCCTTGGTTAGGTTTAGATCGGCCCTTGTTACGAGGACCATTGTCAGCTCAGGTTGGGGTCGCGACAGTTCTCATCACCACCGTTCTGCTCCGGCTGTGACGGGACATCATCTCCGAAAGAGGTGTCGAGAGCCATGCAGCGAATACCACGTTACCTGATGCGTGCAGCATGTCAAATGGAATCCCCGAAAGAATGTAGACAGGCAATAGCTCAGCCCCGAAGGAGTGCAGGGCGCTCAAGGACACAACCCAGTCGAAGCAGAAGGCGGCGACCACGGAAAGGGCCGCTACCCTAGAGGGGGAGAGTATTCCCGATACGTGCATCTTGTCTGAGAGTAGCGAGCCTGAGATTCCCACTAGCGACCATCCGGCCGCCTGGTAGAGAGTCCAAATTCCATGACCCAGTAATACATTGGAAAGAA
>Ga0315326_10001140_pt1 | contig 13724 bp, 9 predicted proteins | sample M180m32315metaG_FD_203457 | JGI IMG/M metagenome (GOLD analysis project Ga0315326, IMG submission 203457) | Ammonia-oxidizing marine archaeal communities from Monterey Bay, California, United States - M1 80m 32315 | ecosystem: Environmental > Aquatic > Marine > Coastal | place: USA: California... | reverse complement strand
AGCATGACCTGGCTTGGGGCCTTCCAAAGTTTTCCCTTTAATGTGGTTCACGACCCTATTTATCGCTTTCTCAACGTTTGTATCATCCCATGGCGGTATTGGATTAGGATTCCCCAAAGGTTCAATAGTCAAAGGAATATGCAAAGACTGATCCGAAGCACATGGTATAGGCCATTCAAAATAGTGACGAGTCGTTATTCTCCCTGCATCTTCAGGCAAAGCCATCCAATTCCCATCTACCTCGGGCCCTCCTAAGAGCAATTCATAATTTCCATCAGCATCAACATCCAAATCTTCGTCGTTGAAAACTCCAGCATTATTCGATGCGTACTTCCCATCTTCAGCGTTTGCTTCGATAGTGAAAGAGGTATAAACAGCGCCAGCTAAATTTCCGGTAATTCGGTACGCACGATCGCCTCGAATTGGTGTCTCATAGTAAATTGAGTCTGAATTATCTCCAGTGAATTTACGGGTAGGAGAAACTATCCTTTTCCACTCAGGCCAATCTGGGTCTCCTTCAAAATGGCTTAGTAAAGCACTCTGCAAAACATGCATTACGTATCTGTACCCAAGGGCTCGGTCTTGCTCGGAAGTAATTGACCATTCGTCGCTGAGAAAGCGGTCATCAATTTCTTGCAGAGTAGCGAGAAGATCCTGGTAACTTTTCTGAGATTTTGAATTACTCATAAGTTTAAAACTGCCTTTCGTTAGCTAGGAACTACATGCAGACACTAATCTAGGTAATGGCTAGTGTCAGAATGAGGACGCAAGTAAATCGTGTAAAGGCATCATAAATGCGGAAAAAAATAAACGAGTCCTACGGTGGTTTCGCTGGGAAGGTGGGGAAAATATTTTCAACATCTGAACCCGATTGGCCGAAACCTCCGACAGCACCTGAAGGCTCACCAAACGTATTAGTTATGCTTGTCGATGACCTAGGATTTTCAGATCTTGGATGTTTCGGATCTGAGATTGACACACCCAATATTGATGCACTTGCCGCTGGAGGCATCCGCTACACAAATTTCCACGTAAACCCAATGTGTTCACCAACTAGAGCGTCATTGTTAACTGGACTTAATTCGCATATGGCTGGCATGGGTCATGTCGCTCATTTTGATCCTGGATTCCCCGGATATGCGATGGAATTGCGAGAGAACGCAGTAACGATGGGGGATCTCTTCCAAGTCAATGGATGGGCGAGTTTGATGGTCGGCAAATGGCATCTATGTAAAGATTCTCAACTTTCTGAAGCCGGACCGAAACATAGCTGGCCTTTACAGAAAGGCTTTGAACGCTTCTATGGGATTCTGGGAGGTTTCACTAATTTTCATCACCCTCACCGCCTATATGAAGATAATCATGCATTAGATATTGATACGTACCCTGAGGATTATTACTTCACAGACGACTTAACTGACCAAGCATTAAAAATGGTAAGAGAACTTAGAAGTTCTCATCCTGCGAAACCGTGGTTTATGTATTTTGCTCATGGGGCCGTGCACGCCCCGCTTCAGGCAAAAGAAAAAGACATAGAGAAGTATCGTGGGAAATACGAAGCCGGGTGGGATCAAATTAGAGAACAACGATTTGAAAAGCAAAAGGAAATCGGAGTGATCCCACCGCATGTAGAACTTCCTGAACGTAATCACGAAGAGGGACATGCAGTAAAGGCCTGGGATGAATTAACGCCTAAAGAAAAGGAATTGTTTGCTAGGTATCAAGAAATCTTTGCTGGCATGGTTGATAATGTTGACCAAAATTTTAAGAGATTACGTGATGGTTTAGAAGAACTGGGGGAGTGGGAAAATACAATTATTGTTTTCACCTCTGATAACGGTGGTTCGCGAGAAGGTCAAGAATTAGGCACATCAGCCTACTTCCGAACGCTGCTGGCTTTCACTGGGCATACCGATTTAGAAAGTACCGACATTGATCATGACCGCCTTGACCTCTTAGGAGGTCCAAGAGCTTTGGCTCATTACCCAATGGGGTGGGCGATGACATCCAATACGCCATTCAGACTGTACAAGACCAATACGCATCAAGGTGGGCAACAAGTTCCATTCATAATTTCCTGGCAGAAAAAATTATTGGCGGATAACCCTCTTAGATCGCAATATCAGCATGTAACTGACCTTCTGCCAACAATTTGCGATTTAGTTGGCATCGAAGTTCCCACGGAAAAAGAAGGTGAGAAACTTCCAAAACCTGCAGGAAGTAGTTTCATTGAATCTCTTCACAAACCAGAAGTTAATTCAACTCATACGGAACAATATTACGAAATGATTGGGCACCGTGGCATTTATCACGAAGGTTGGTCCGCATCAACAATTCGCAAAATTGAAACCCCATTTTCTGACGAAAGCTGGGAACTCCACAACCTAGAAAATGATCCGACAGAAATCCATGATATTTCGGATAAATTTCCAGAGAAAGTAAAAGAACTTGAAGAAAAATGGGAACAAGCTGCTTGGGATAATCAAGTTTTTCCATTGGATGAAGGGAACAACGTTAAGAATATTTTGCGCCCCCCTTGGGAGCAGGACCTAGTTCAAGAAATGAATCTTTACCCAGGCACTCCAACAGTGGAACGTTGGAAATCGCAACAACTTATTAGCTTCAGAAACTGGGAAGTTGAAGCAGTATTTGTTTTCGAGCAAGGGGATAGCGGAACTCTTTTCGCCCACGGCGATCAAGGCGGTGGGTACTCAATGACTATTGAGCATGGAGAACTGCTCTTCACTCATAATGGCTATGGGGAAATATCAGAGATTAATTGTGGTGGAGTATCAGAAGGGAAATGTTCAGTAATTTTGAAGGTTACCCCACCAGATTTTCTCTACTGGAATGCTGAGATTTCTTTGAATGGGGACGTAGTAGCTGACAAAGAAAATTTACTAGCATTACTCGCTATGGCTCCTTTCCAGGGAATAGATATCGGAGTTGATAGAAAGTCTCCCGTTAACTGGAGACTTTTTGAAAATTATGGGATTTTCCCATTCACAGGAAAAATTGAAAAAGTAATTTACCGACCAGGAGAGTTAAGTGAGTTTGCTGGGTCAAAGTGGATTGATGTTCTTCGCGCTGCAGGAACGAAATACGAATAAGGTAAGTTCGTTAGCCTAAACGGAGTGTTTCAAGAGGTTCTAATCGGGCCGCTTTCCATGCCGGATATAGGCCGGCGATTATTGAAACAATTAAAGCCATTCCTCCAGCTACTAGAAATAGTGGAATATTTAATGTCGCGATCCAGCCTAGAACTGCAGAAACAAGATAGATCACGCCTATGCCAGCGAGAACTCCGGCCATACCTCCAAGAACACCTACAAATAATGCTTCCAAGACAAATTGCATAGCGATGGTCACTTTTGTGTGCCCAAGAGCTCTTCTAATCCCTATCTCCCCTGAACGTTGTATCACGGAAATAGACATAACATTTGCTATTCCGACACCTCCGACAAGCAGCGCCAAACCACCCATTAGGAAAAGAATATTCCTAAGCGTGGTATCAACCGCGCCCTGTGCTTCAAGTAAATCAGATGGGACAGCGACAGTTACTCCCTCATTCCCACCTAAATTAATGGCTACTGGCAAAGCATCGGCTGTGGAGTCCACTCTTCCTTCGGTAGCGCGCACATAGAGCGTGGTCGGTTTCTGCTCGATATCAAAGTCTTCCTCCGCAGATGACTTAGGGATTATCACAGCAGTATCTAATTTGGGAACAAGGTCAACATTTTGAATGACTCCAACAATCCCATAGGTTTCCCCATTGACGTCGATCGTTCTGACTTCTCCGGGAAGATACTGATAGTCATTTGCTAAGTCTTGACCTATGACGGCGCTTCGGAAATAGTTTTTCTCATCAGCACCATTGATAAATCGCCCATGGAGCATTTGCGAGTCTAAAACTTCTAAAAGATTTTGGTCGCTAGTTAAAACAGGAACTGGAATTGTCCGAAAAAAATCACGGCCACCTTGAGAGGGTAAGACAGTGAGGCTTCCTATTTCTGTTATGCCTGCAACGCGATCAACAGTGGAAACATTTTTAGCTCTCTCTACTGCATCTTCGGGGAGAGTGGGGGCTTCACCGCCTGAGAACGTTCCATCTGCTGAAGCCACAATAAGGTTTGTGCCTAGCTTTTCCAATGTTTGACGCACATCGCCTTTTGCGGATTCATTCAGCCCAACGGCAGCGACTATTCCTGCTGCTCCAAGAACAGGGCCGAGCATTATCAGTAACGTACGAACCTTTCTTGCTGTTAAACCGCTAATAGCGACGCTGAGTATTTCACGGAACCAATTCATAGTTACTCTAACTTGCTACCGCTGCCGGATTCCCAAAATCGATCCTCTAAATTATCGGTTCGTTCGCTACGGAGATCATCGGCAATGATTTTCCCGTCTCTCATTGACACAACCCGATCCATTGTTTCAGCTATCTCTAGATCATGTGTTACGAGAACAATTGCACGGTTTTCGCTTTGAAGGTTTTTGAAGATATCTAGAACAATTTTTGCTGTTTTAGTATCAAGGGCTCCAGTTGGTTCATCAGCAAGAATCATAAGCGGATCTGTGACTAAGGCTCTAGCAATAGCGACTCGTTGTTGCTCTCCTCCGGACATTTGAATTGGGCGATGGTCATGACGTTCCGCTAACCCCACCATGCTCAGAGCAGACATGGAGCGGTTCTGTATCTCATTTTTGGATAAGTCTCGGTACAGAAGAGCTGTCGCAACATTTCCTAAAGCCGTTAAATGGGGTATCAGGTGAAATTGTTGGAAGACGAACCCGATTGAATCTCCACGCAATTTTGACCTTGCCCCGTCATCTAAATCGGTTATTTCAGTCCCAGCTACTTTGATTGACCCCCTAGAAGGTAAATCTAAACATCCAAGAAGTCCCAATAGCGTTGATTTACCAGATCCTGAAGGGCCGATGATCGCCATGAAGTCTCCGGCGTGAATATCTAAAGAAACACCATCTAATGCGTGGACAGCGACCGGTTCCTCCCCGTAGATTCGATACACGTCTCTCAATTGAAAGAGTTCTGTCTTGCGAGAATTTACCGGGTTGTGTTGCTGTAACCCAGAATCGCTCATTAGGTTTCCACCAAAACCAATTCATCACCCGTAAGCCCCTCGGTGATTTCAACAAAGGCACCTTCAGAAAGCCCAACCTTAACTTGGACTTGCCTTGTGGTTCCATCAGTAAGAACTACTCTGACGACATCATTTCCTTGCCCATCCTGCAGCACAGCTGCGACTGGGACAGTTATAACGTCAACTTTTTCTTCACGAGTAACATCAACGTTGACATTCGCTCCATCAACTGCATCAAGAGGTTCAAAGGTTTGTATCACCCCTTCGTATCTTTCGGAGCCATCTGCGGCAACTGTTGCAGTTTCATCAAGCTCAAGGATTATGCCTGGCACAGCATCTTGGTCACTCGCTTGAAGTTCAACTTCCACGTCCATTCCAACCTCTAGATTTCCTCTATCAGTAGGGTTGAGTGTCAATGTGATCGTGAAGTCAGGTTCTGTAAGCGTAAGCACTTGCTGTCCAAGGAGAATGAACTCTCCATCATCGACAGATACTGTCCCAATTCTTGCTGGCCAGGAAGCGACAACCATATCTCCAGGAAGGAAGAGGACATCGTCATCAATAGTTTCAATCTGAACAGTTACTTGGCTTTGACCTGCTGGCATAATTACTGTCCCAGGTAGTTCCTTATAGTCTTTACCTGCAGTAGCGCTGCCACGTAACGAGTAATTGATTGAGGTGTCCTCAGTGACAGGTTGATCGGCATTGATTACGAACTCGGCATTTCCACCTTCACCGATGCCTCCACCTCCGGAGATCGTTAGCTCAGGTAGATCGTTTGATTCTATTATTCCTAAAGCTGATTTTGGTGACCCAATAGCGTATGTCTCGTTCGGGTTATTTACGATGGTGACCCAGAGTTCTTCATCAGGTTCAACCTGTGAATCATTCCTGGTTTGGAAGGTGAGGCTGACAGCTTCTTGGTTAGCGGGTAGTTCAACTTCCAAATCTTCAGCTATGAAGTCTGATCCACTTGTAGCAGTTCCCCACACAGAAATTTTTATTATCGTGTCTTCGTTACTTATTTTGTCTGTTTGGAATTCAAAGGTTAAGTCGCCACCCTCAGACACCGTAGGGGTTATAGATCGTATTTCTATTGTTTGTACATCTCCGGCAGGGCTAGTTATTTCTAATTTAGCTTCTCGAAGCGCCCCAAGTCGATAGGGGAGGTTGTCGCCTACGCTGAAACCTTCACCGACCTCGATTATGAGTTCTTCAGCACTCTCAATTTCGTTATCAGTCAAAGTTTCTATTTGTAAATCAAATGATTGTGCGCCAGCGGGAAAAATAAATGAGCCATCTAATGGGTCGTCATTGTAGTCATCTCCGGCAGTTGCAGAGCCTGCGGTTACGTAATCGATAACAGTATCTGATGGCATCGCAACGTCTGATGTGAAGGTAAAGGTCGCAGTTTCTCCTTCAGTAACCGAACCGGGATTTACAGTGACCTCTATGATGGGTCTGTTATCTTGCAACACATTGTTTTGGAAAGCAAAGTTCGCAGGAATGAACTCGCTGGTGTTAATTGCGTTCTGAGAGTAAAGCGCAGTTTGGGTTTCCCAACTATTGGTTGTTGAGGTCAGGGTTTGATCAGGGACGCTTGGTTGAAGCTCTATTGCTATTGTGTTCTGTGCTCCTATTGAGTACCCGGCGGTATTAGAACTCAATGAGATAATGATATTTTCGTTTGGTTCTGGGCTGGCACCTCCGTACCCACGGGTTATCTGCCAGTCACGCAAACCTGATCTCGTTTCTTCGGTAAAAAGTTGGTCTACTATTCCTACGTCATGGCCGTTCTCTGACAGGATCGTTTCTAATTGGAGGACGTCTGGGCCATCTGAACCGACATCCAATCTTCGGAAGAAAGAGAAATCTCCATCAACTGCAACTGCAGCCCTTCCATCTATGGCGTATAGAACATCTCCAGCATTGATGGTATCTCCATCATCTACGAGAACGGAGCTCACTTGGCCGTCCACATTTGCCGTGATTCTCTGAAGTTGATCTCTGCGGATCTCTCCTCGAACAGTTATTTCGTCTGACAAAGTCCTTCGCTCAACAGGCGAAACAACATATGTCGGTCCACTATTATTTGTCGTGGATGTTCCATTTCCGTCGTTACCGGTTCCGGGCCATACAAAGAGTCCAACTACTAGAAGAGCAATAACGCCAATTCCGCTAGCAATCAAGGTTTTTTTCTGTTTCATGTCGCTAGCTGCCTATTCTTCATCCGCGACGTAATTCTCTTCAACGTACTTGGTGCTTTCTTGCCGGCAGTTATTAATGTCGTCTGTTGGGAAGATGCCTTCCGAGTCATCCGGTGGAGTTAAACCAGACCCATTAGCTCCGAACCCAAGAGCTCCTCGTTCATCGGGAACGATTTCGCCAACTTCCCAACCTAATCTTTCAAGACACTCTCCAAATACTGGAATGCCGAAATTCAGTTGAGCAATATCTTCCGGAGTTAAGTTAGCTTGTGCTTCGCCAAATGCTGCGAAGCTGTCCAGTATGTTGCTTTGAGTAGCGCATTTTTGAAGTGACTGAAGGTATTCAGGAGTGAATGCACTCGGATCGACAGTTTCTCCATCAGGACCAGGTTGGCCAGGTGCTCCGATGAATTCAACCCCATCATCGTCGAGGCAGCCTTGGAATTTGGCAACAGCGTTAAGTAGGCCATCAAGCGGGTCTTCTTCCGCTGAAGCAACATCTATGGCCTCTTCTTCCTCCGCTTCTGTAGATTCAGTGTTGAGTTCCTCAACTTCAACATCCTCAACAGAAAGAGTTTCTGCTTCTTCGCTACTGCTATCTTCTTGAGTTTCTGCTGTTTCAACAGCTTCAGTATTAATAACAACCTTGGCAGATTCGATAACAACTGCATTGCCTGATTCTTCGCCGCTGCCACCACCGCCGCATGCGAGTGATGCCAGAACAACGACTATCGTGAGAAAAGAAAGTTTAAAGCGATTCATATGGTCCTTAAGTTATTGGCCTTGTCAAAGAATACTCTTTGGCTTGTGCCTAGAGTTTGTTATCACCAAATTTATAGTCCAGATGGATAATTAGCTATGACCTTTAAGCTTTCTTAAGAAATTCTTAATTTATGAACGCCTACTTATATCAGGGTCACTTTGGGTTGCTTTAGTGCGGATTGTAAGTATTGAATCTCCCGAGAGAACCCCACCCCGGCCGAAAAGACGACCATATTGCCAGTTCGACAACCCTAACTCGGGTCTATTCAATGCGTATTGCCCATCAACCCACCTTGTGAATCCATTCCCGACGAAAGGCGCATTTACATCCTCAAAGAAAGCTTTTTGCTCTGCGACATCTTCAGCTATAAGGCTTACTACAAATTGAGGCGAATATTCATTAAAAAGCCTAATTGCCTCATTCACATCCTTCACCACCACGAGCGTCACTTCAGGCGAGTTCTCCCACTCCCATTCCTTACCAATGTCGTCCAAATGAATAAGTTCAGTCTGTTTTTCTGATACCGGACCTTCTGCTCGTTCTATTAAGGTCTCAGAAAGCCAGTTATCAGGAATGTGCTCAACTGCACTTTCAGTTACATGCAATTTCGGATTCGCATTCCGGAGATCACCCGCTTCTTCCATGGCATTTAGAAATTCGGGAATGAACTGAGGTGCTAACTCAGCACAAATGCAGCACGTATTAAGAGTGTTACAAACTTTTCTATCAAGTGAGTTGGAAACAGCGCTGGCGAATTTTTTTGGGTCGGCGCTATTCCCAGCAATAACCCATGCCCCACCTGTCCCATGAAGACTAACGGGTATCCCCGCTTGTCTCGCTACAGATCCTAGTTGAGCTACTGCCGGGCCTGACCCACGGGCAACAGCTAAGGCTAATCGTTCATCAGAGAACATGGCATAACCCGCCGATCGTTCGGAACTGTTAACAAGGCTTACTGCCCCTTCTGGTAAACCTGACTCAGCAATAGCTGGGTTCAGAGCGTATTTAACAATGGCATTCGCGGTTTGTAGCGCATCGGAACCAATCCTGAAAACTACAGTATTTCCAGAGCGGAGAACTCCGGTCGCGTCAGCGAAAACATTTGGTCTACCTTCAAAGATAAAACCAACTACTCCTAGCCCAGCAGAAATTAGATCAACGCTCCATCCGTCATGCTCAATGTTTTCTATGCTTTTGCCTCTTTGGGGGGGTACGTTTTCCCAGAGTTGCAAGCCAGCAATCATGTCTTCGCGCATTTTCTCTGAAAGAATCAATCGCGTGGTAGAACGTCCTTTGGATTTAGCTATTTCAACGTCCTCTGCATTCGCCTCAGCTATTTTGCTGAACGAATCATCACTCGCGAGATAGTTTGAGAAAATAGCGTAGAAGTTAGAAATAGTTTCATCAGAGACCGCTCCCATTTTGAGAAATGCGGAATGTGCATCTCCAACTGCTTGGGAAGATAAATCCCATACATGTGATGGAATGTGGAGAAGGTCACCAGTTGTTTGTACAACGATAAGGCGGTCACCTTTCTGAAAAGCCGAAGCTATCTCATCAGAAACTACCGCAACCTTGTTACCGCCATAGGGAATTTTCGTTCCAGCGATGAGAGAATCAAGTTCATTGCCCATCTCGGCATGCTATCTAGGCAAAAGGCACGTCACAAATACATAGCTACAGCAAAATCGTTTGAAGCGCCCACAAACCTTCTACTGAGCTTTTGTATGTTGACTTCAACTAGATTCTCTAAAGTGGAAACTGATTGGAACACAATACTTAGAAATGAGTCGAAGAAAGACTACTGGAAAGATCTTCAAAGATTTCTAGGTCAGGAAAGAGCTAGCTACGATGTCTACCCGCCGAAACAGCGAGTATTTGCAGCGTTTCATTTAACCCCATACGAAAACGTGAAAGTATTAATACTTGGGCAAGACCCATACCATGGCCACGGGCAAGCAAATGGTCTTTGTTTCTCGGTAGATACAGGAATATCTATTCCGCCTTCCCTAAGAAATATTTTCAAAGAATTAGAAGGAGACCTTGGGATTCCTCACCCTAAAGACGGTGATCTTACGCCATGGGCGAAAGAAGGCGTTCTATTGCTGAATGCCACCTTGACGGTTCGGCAGAGTGAAGCCGGTTCCCATCAGGGGAAAGGATGGGAGTTCTTTACTGATCAAGTTATTAGGGAGGTTAATAATAAGGGCGAAAGAGTTGTCTTTATTCTTTGGGGAGCTTTCGCTCGCAGAAAGAAGGAATTGATAGATCTGCAAAGACATGTCGTTATTGAATCTGTCCACCCCTCACCACTAAGCGCCCATAGAGGGTTTTTGGGAAGTCACCCTTTTAGTAAGAGCAACGAAGCGTTAAGTGAAGCTGGTGTAGAACCTGTTAACTGGAATCTTTGACAAGAAGATTCTTCCTGTCTACTTGTAGATGTGCTCTTACGGTATGCCACACTTAAATCGGCCAAGTTAAAGGAACACATGGGCGACTATTTCCAAAATGGAGTCATCACTACATTCCATGACCTTTCAGGTCATCCTCCGACGCATTTAGAGGAGGATCTAAATGCGTGGTCAAATGATCAGCCAATATCACTGGTAATCCCTGCGCTGTATAGCGAATTTGAAGGCCCAGCAATGCCAAGGATTCTCTCTGAATTAGAGAAAATAAGTTACCTCAATGAGGTCATTATTGGTTTAGATAATGCTGATGCTGAACAATTTAAGCTTGTTAGGAAACATTGCAGGAACCTTGAGCCACACTGTCGAATCATTTGGAATGATGGTCCAGGGGTGACCGAAATCCGGAAAGACCTCATGGCGCAGGGTTTAGCTCCAGTGGAGCGCGGTAAGGGAAGCAACGTCTGGTTTGCAATGGGGTATTTCCTTGCTTCAAAGAGAGGCAAAATTCTCGCTTTGCATGATGCTGACATCCTCAGCTACCGAGGAGAAATGCTTACTAGATTGCTTTACCCGGTCGCTAACCCCAACTTTAATTATGAGTTCTGTAAAGGATATTACTTCCGAGCTGATTCAAGTGGTTTTTATGGGAGGGTATCGCGGTTACTTGTTGCCCCGTTACTAAAAGCCTTGAGGCATGAAATAGGCGCTAATGAATTTGTTGATTATCTAGATAGTTTCCGGTATCCACTAGCAGGGGAATTCTCGCTCCATGCAGAAATTGTCCAAAATTTGCATATCCCATCTGATTGGGGTTTAGAAATAGGTGTATTGGCAGACGTGTTTGAAGCGCTTTCTCCGAATCAGGTGTGCCAGGTTGATATCGCGAATTCATACAACCACAAACATCAGAATGTCTCTGAGAATGACCCCTCTAAGGGTTTGCATAGGATGGCAACTGACATATCAAAGCTTATTTTTGCAAAGTTGTCTGCAGGGACCGACCAAATCCAACCCGCATTTTTTGGTAACTTAGCTGAAACTTACAAAGCGATAGCTACTGACCTTGTTGAGAGTTACTCCCACAATGCAGAAATGAATGGTTACCCTATTGATAATCAACAAGAGTTGTCGCTTGTGAACCTTTTTTCAAGGATCATCACCAAAAGAGGGGAGGATCAAGCGCCGAAATCAAAAGAGCCATCTTTGATCCCCTCATGGTCAGTGGTAAATGACGCTATTCCAGAAATTTCAGAACGTTTGAAAGAAACTGTTGACGCAGAGAATCTCGACTAATTAGCAGACTTTATTATGGCTGGGATGCTATCTGCGGAGATGAGTTCTTTTTCCGCTAACCATCGTAATGTGTCGCTGAAACTTTCTGATAATGGTCGCCACTCTGTGGATAAGGCTTTTCGTGTTTCATGATCGTCACCAGGCACCAGTGTTGTCATGAATTCAGCGGTTGATAGGTCAAGAGGGAAATCAACATTGAAATTCCCTAGCAAATCTCCTAAACGGCCAAGGTCCCGAAAGGCAGCATCTGGAAAGCGAATTGTTCTTAATTGCTTTCCAGTAATTTCGGTCAGAAATCTTGCAGTTTCAGACCAATCTAAATAGTGCCCGAAAACCCCGAACTTTCTAGGCCCTAGATCTGGCTCAAGGCATAGGCAAAGTACTTTTGATAGATCTCTTACGTCATGCATGAGTATTCCCCCATTTTGTGGCAATGGAAGGATAGGGCTTTTTAAGAGGCGTGATATTCCGTTTGCTGCAACGCTAAGGCCAACATCATCTGGTCCGATAATGCCCGAAGGCCATACAATTACGACAGGTGAACCTTGTTCCTGAAGGGTTCTAGCAAGTAATTCTCCTTCTGCCTTTGATTCGGCGTATGCACCTAGTGGGTTTGCGCTTATCGGGCAGTTATTCGTGTAGATGCCTCCAGGTGGGGGATGAAGCGTACTTTGCGATGAAACATAAACAATGGGATCTAATTTCGCTTCAGATGAAAGTTCAAGAACATGCTTTGACCCAAGAGCGTTAGTTTCTTTAATCAAAGGAATTGATTTTTTGCTGGTAGCTGCCACAGCCGCAGTATGTATGATTGCATCACAGCCATCAATCAACTTCTCGATAGATCGTCTATCAGTTATGTCTCCGACCACGGACTCAATTTCAGGTAGCCCGTGAAGGTCTCGAGTTCTCTCTAGTTTCTCTTCGCTACGGATTAGCGCTACCGGTTCATGACTAGCTTTTAATAGTTCACGTAGAGTATGTCCGCCTGTGAACCCAGTGGCACCTGTGATGGCAACGCGCATAACCTTAACTTACAGTATTTGTGCCTAGGTAGGGTCGTCTCCGAGTTACAGACCTATTCTTTGTGCGAGGAGTTCCCTATGGTAGGTCGGGTCACCGAAGAGCAATTCCGAACTTTTCGCACGTTTGAAATACAAATGAGCGGGGTGTTCCCAAGTAAATCCAATTCCTCCGTGTATCTGAATGTTCTCAGCAGCAGCATGGAAATAAGCCTCTGAACAATATGCCTTAGCCAGACTCGCTGTTGAAGGAAGTTCATCGTTCATTTCTGCTGCGCACCACCCAGCGTAATATGCTGCCGATTTTGCTGACTCTACTTCAAGTAACATGTCAGCACATTTGTGCTTGATGGCTTGGAAGGATCCGATTGGCCGTCCAAATTGAACTCGGACTTTGGCGTATTCAACGGACATATCTAAACACATTTGGGCTCCGCCTACCTGCTCTGCTGCTAAAGCTACAGCAGCAAGGTCAAGAACAGTGGAAAGTACATCCCAACCATTTCCTTCATTTCCGATCAATGTTGCCGGCGTGCCTGAGAAATCAAGTTTGGATTGCTTGCGTGTCTGGTCCATTGTTGCAAGAGATGTTCTGGTTAATCCTTCCGCTTCTGAGTTGACGTGGAAAAGGCTCACACCATTGTCTGTTCTTGCTGCTACAAGAATAATATCGGCGCTGTTTCCATCGAGGACATACATTTTTGTTCCATCAAGGGTGTATTCATCACCTGAAGCCGTAGCTTGCATAGTTACTCCGGATTCATCCCATTTCCCATTTTCTTCTGTGATGGCAAGTGTGGCTATTGTCCCACTTGCGATTTGTGGAAGCAGGTCGGACTTTGCTTTATCGTCCCCGGAATGTATGAGCGTATTTGCTGCGAGTACCACACTTGAGAAATAGGGGGCACAGAGAAGTGATCGGCCCA
>Ga0315326_10001136_pt1 | contig 13739 bp, 20 predicted proteins | sample M180m32315metaG_FD_203457 | JGI IMG/M metagenome (GOLD analysis project Ga0315326, IMG submission 203457) | Ammonia-oxidizing marine archaeal communities from Monterey Bay, California, United States - M1 80m 32315 | ecosystem: Environmental > Aquatic > Marine > Coastal | place: USA: California... | reverse complement strand
CTTTATAAAAGATAGCCTCACGATTATTATTCATTAAGTTTATCCATTTGTATATAACCCAGTAATTATTAAATTCATTATCAATAACAAAATTCATTGTGACGTTTCCGTACTCCGGGCGGTGGTGTCCAGAGAACTTAAAGACTTGCCCAGAATAGTTCTTTTCAATCGCATTTACACCTACTTTCGGTACAAGGGTACCATATACACTAAATTGAAGAGAGTCGCGTACTATCTTGGCATTGTCCCGTACGGCGTTTTCATGAGTGTCGACTTCTCTCAAAGCTTTAGGTAAAGTAAATACAAGAATAAATTTATCTTTACGAGCTTTATTTGTAACTGATTGTCTGATCTTCGCCATACTAGTATTTATAGTAATTCATATCCATGCTCTAGAAGGTCATCAACATCCCCTGGATATGACTGCTTATTACCCTGTGTCATAATAAACGGAACCGGGAGACCACCTTCTTCGCCTAGAAGTTCGTTATTATATAATGATAGAGGGTTAACAAACTGTCGAATATTATATTCATGTTGATTAAGTTGCTTAGGACGGTTGTTGTCGTCTAGACTGATTATCTCGAAATATTTTTCAGTAATAGCATTTTCTAAAATCATTAAAGCCCACACGAGCGCCATTACACGGTCATCAAAAGAGTTTGACCCTTTTTGTGCTGCCCATGTACCATTAGGGTACCGGACGAATATCTTCAATTCATCAACAGTATTCTGATCTCGTAACGTCAGGCTACAGAGTTCCGTCAACCAGTACCTCATATTAGTTACACCTTTATATTTTGTATTTGTATGAGCGATCACCCCGGGTCGGTCATACTTTATTCGGTCGCTTGGATTCGGAGAGAAGTTGACTATGTTCTCATAACCGTGAATGTTCTTTAAATTGTCAACTACCTGAGCACCGCAATTGTTTCTTTCAATCAGCGCAGGAGGTGATCCCCAGTGTGTTAATATTTCGTATAACTTGCCGGTAAAGTTATGCGGATTAATCTCTTTATTATAATAGATTGCGACCTGTTCGATATTTGATAAGTCTGTTATATCTAGAATCTGTACAACGGTTGCCGCTTCTCCTACTCCTTCACTTATATCAACTCCGACCGTGTACATCCGATTAGGATCTGGTTGCGACCACATATGGTAACACCCATCATCGAAAATATATTTCGGCGCCTCGGTCGTAATATTAGCCTTTTGAAGCACATCCTCACTCAAAACAGTTTCCCCGGACTCGATGAATTTATTTCCGAACTCCTGATCAAAGGCGGTTGAACTTCCTAGTGAACGGATGGTATCATATTTCCATTCCTCGTCTCTTCCTGGTATTTCCCACCAGTCAATACGAGATGCCTTCCAATTATTAGTACCGCGATTAGCATTTTCATATAAATCATAGAATAGATTACCGGTTCCGTTAGGTGTACTAGCTATGAAGATTTTAGACTTCTTGGAAGAAGAAATAATAGGGTAAACAGATTTCCAGAAATCCTCGACTAGGTGATTGTCAATAAACGCAAGCTCATCCAATATCAATACATTACAACTATCACCACGACCGGCGTCGGATGAGGTGGTTGATATACCAATACTAGAGCCGTTAGATAATACCATTGACGTCTTTCCGTACTCCTCCACCCCGGGTTTTAGCCAGTTTTCTAGCTCTTCATAAGCTAGGCGGACTCTCTTAAAGATATTGATAGCAGTTTGCTCTTTATTCGCGACAATTAATATTCTCTGATCATCCTGAAAGCATGCGATCCACAGCGCATATATTGTCATCATCGTCGTCTTACCTACCTGTCTACTCGCTAATGTAATATTAAATCGATTATCTCTAAGAGCTCTTAGAACTCTCTTCTGACATTTATATAGCTTAATTTTACCTCTACCTCTGTCTAGATTGACAACAGTATAGTAATTCTCCGCAAAATATAGTAGATTCTTACTACACTTCTTTATACCGGCCACCATTTTTGGGGTCCATTCGAACTTCGCTCCGGATCTTGGTAGTTTTTTATTCCCTAAATAATAATCTCGTTCATTAACCTTATTTGTACTCATCTAAATATTGTTTTTTTGTATCGCTATTTATAAATACTTATGTGAAAGATGCTAATAACATATATGAAGAAGCGGTAAAGACCGGTAACGTAGAAAAGCAAGGAGCTTTAGGTGACGGGAAAGATGCCGATAAAATCATCCCCGGGTCCGGTCCTTCTGTTGAGGGATTAACGGATCCTGTTGAAGGTGCTACCGGTGATGAGGACGAAACTACTCAGTACCTTGCGAAGATTTCTCAAAGATTGCAGAAAAAACCTAGAAAAGCCGGGAAATCCCTCAAGGAGGGTATAAATATTTGTGATATGAAAAATAACGGCAGCAACATTTTTGATAAACTTTACTCAGTAATCATGGAGGATGAAGAACTTCCGGATGAATTTGATCTTGGAGGTGACGATGAAGGCGATGAAGGCCTTGGTGATGACCTCGGAGATGACCTGGGTGGTGATGAAGTTTCATTCTCTTTACCTCGTGACGTAGCAGAGCAGCTTAGCGATGCACTTGCAGTAGCATTAGGAGGAGGTGATGACGAACTCGAAGATGCCGGGGATGATATCGAAGACTTCGAAGATGAAGGCGACGACATGGATGAGCTCGACGAAATGAGCTTCCGCGAAGGAGTAACATTGGGAACAGTAAAAACGGAAGGTAATCCCACAGCCCTTAAAGACGGTGCTCCTGGATTGACCGGAAAGAGTAACAAGGTTGGTGGAAAAGCCAGTAAGACCAAGTCCGGAAAGGCTAATACAGGGAAGGTCACCACAGACGGTAATCCAAAAGCGTTAGCTGATGGAGTTGCTCGTCAGCAAAAAGGTGGAAAGACCGGAGCCAAAGAACAGCATATAGGCGACTGATCCAAGTCACAATGACTTTAATAAAAAACGCGACGGGTAACCGCCGCGTTTTTTTATAAATATATATAATGAGGTTCAAAGAAAGATTTTTATCGCTCCTAAGCGAAGACCTGAAACCGTATCAAAAGAATGGATTCCGGGGTGAGATGAGACATAAGCAACAATGGGTCCCTGATTCTCATAAAACGGACCCTTCGTTAAATAGTAAAATTGAATCTCTTAGAAATAAAGAAAGTGGCGGAGCGCCGGTGCCTTGCGATATGACTGATTTAATGTACATACTGAACAACTATATTTTCCAAGGTGAACAAGCACCTGTAGATAGTACAAATGTAATTGAATTGGCTCAAAAGCACTTATCCGGGCGGAGCGGAAAAGAGCTCGGTACTACAGGTATTCTTGTATATCTGGACCCTACAACCAACATATACAAGCTTAAGAAGTAATGACAGATCTCAACGATATATTTGTATTTAATAACCATCCGAATGGTGTCAGATGGTTAGATAAAGATATGAATACCAACGAGAGACAGGTTGTTAACTCGTGGTGGAACGAACAGATACACCAATATGGCACTGAAATCGACTATTATTCGAGCGGGTATAATCTCACCGAACATGATTTTGTGTACGGAGAGGACCCTACATCGAAATATAAAGACCCTATTCGAATGATTATGTGTTTAAACTTAAATGAGAATGCTATTGTAATGCAAAAATTTGGATTAGTGGCAGAGGATGAAGTCACCGGATTTATGTCGATCGATTCATTTCATCAAGCTATGTCCGGAGATGATAAAGAACCGAAATCCGGAGATGTTTTTAATTTAATCGAATATGGTTCTAGAGATCGCCCGGGCGGGAGAGAGGGAAAGTGGTTCGAAATAACAGAACGCTTAGAGCAGGACGTTTCACAGATCAACCCAATAATAGGTCATTATATATGGCTGATAAAGGCTAAGAGATTTGAGTACAGTTATGAACCTGGATTATCCGGGGAAAGAGTACAAGATCAAGTATATGATGATGCTTTCTCCGGGGTATTAACTGGAGGGACTCAAGAAGTGAGCGACGAGAAAGGCTATTTAGATGATATTCAAGATAAATCTAAACAGGTATTCGACTACGATAAGTATGAACAGAGCAATACAGACGTATATGGCGGATACAGTCCTAACGAAGGAGATCGACCTAAATAACTAGGACGACATATCGTCAATAACCTTCTTATTATCATCTCCACTAGTTATATCGAATAAGATCGATTCAAACTTCTCATCGACATATTTTTGTAACGCGATAGGTTTAACCCATACCTTGTCATTAGGAGCCCGGGAACCTAGTTGCTTCAGCTTCTTGTCAACCACTTCAACGGCATCAATTAATGCGCACCATCGCGATAATTCATAAACAGACATTTCATGTTCTTGTTCTGCTCCTGGACGTGATAATTTAACCTTCTGGTTCTTGTACTTTTCTATATCTATCATAATATTTTTTAAGTGATTGAATGTTATAACCTGTAGTATAACTTAAAAGTTCTGTTTCTGCAACTTTTATATCAATACACCCGAGAATATCATAGAAATGTAACATAGAGTCGAAGTACGTCTTTATTATAAAGGCTTGTTCTGGGGACAAATCTTTATTTTTCTTAATAATATGGTCACGTATAATATGGTTAAATGATTTAAGGTATTCAACTAAATTAAATTTTGGTTTAGAGTTCTTCGACATTCCTTTAATAAAATCGATATCCTCGCCAAAGACATGCTCGATGTCCTTTAATATATCGCCTAATGTCAGCGGTACTGTTGAACCTGGTTGGTTGATTGAACTAGCGGGAGCTGCTCCGTTTGTATCTAGGCTTAGATCCTCTTTATGCTCGTTCAATTGGTTCACTGTTTCTAATTTTTTGTATTGCCTCTTCGCGATCCGCAATGTACGCTTGGACAGCTAAAGGATTTGCTTCTAATGGATTCGTCACTTGAGCAGTTGTTATATTAATATATACAGAATTGATCTTCCCGCAAGTATTACATGCAAATTTATTGTCAACGTCAAACCGGATTGGGGCTAGATTGTCTTCACCACAATAAGCACAGGGAACAACTGTTCCTTGTTTGGAGAATTCTTTAATTCGTTCATTTTCAAGCTCTTTGTTTTTCAAAGCGGCGCGAGATTGAAGAATAGTATTAAAAATATAAAAGAATATGTACTGACCTACCAAGGCAAAAACACCGGCTTTGATTGGATCATATCCTACTGTCCATGCTAGAGTACTAATAATACCAGCAACACAGAATGTCAGAAATATAGACTTAAGTATTAACCACATACTATATTATAGTATAAATCTACCGTAAAATCAACTAGTCAATAGTTAGACCATCTAAGTCTGATTGTAATGAGAGAATGATCTTTTGAGCTTTTTGGAGCTTTTTATATACATTAGCCGCAGCTTTTAAAGCAGGTTTATTATCTTTTACAATAGGGTTTTTCGCAACTTCAAGCATTCCGGACTTGGCGTCTTGTAGCTTAACGTAGCTGTCTGAGATCGCTTCTAGTACACCTGAATCTGCTGGATAGGGCTGTAGTGTAGGTGCTTTACCTTCTTCACCATCTGCTTTTTGTTTCTTGTAGTGGTCAAACAGATCCATGAACGTAACCTTCTGAGGCTTGAGGCTCATACCGGTGCCTCCTACACCCATTGCATTGTTGCTTCCTAAAGTTGTATCTTCTAAAAGTGTATCAAATTCTTCTTTCATTCGTAAATATTTATACTTAATCAATTAAATAATTATGTCAATGAACACATTCGCTAAAAAATTCAGTATTCTATTAGAGCAAACACCGGATCCAGCCATCGAGGCTGAAGATCCAAGCGCAGAAGCGCTTCCTGTTGATCCAGGAGGAGATGAAGGTAATCCATTAGGTCTAGATCAAGGAACGCCGGCTGATTCCTTCGACGATGTACCGGACAATCCGGCGGTGGCGTTAAGACAGCAGCAGTACGGACAAACCATGGATACGCTCAGAGGTTGGGTTGATCAAGTCGAAGGATGGGTAGATCAACTTAACGGTCTAGACAGTAACAGTATTAATGCTCAACTAAATAAAGCAGACTGTGACAGTATTATGGCAGACGTTCAACGAAGTGAATCAAAAAAGATCTCGCGATTAGCTCAAGATCTTTCAAGTCTGTCAGAATCGCTTAAACAATATCTCTTATCTGCCGAACAAAAAGCAAATTCTAGGGAAACAATTTAATGAAAAAACAAGATTATCAATTACTAGAGGAGGCTTACAGTGCCACTCAACCAGACCCTGGTTTAATCCTAGAATATCAGTTACAGGAGACAATTGATATTATCCGCGAAGGTATGTGGGACAGACTTAAGTCAGATGCCAGCGGGGCCATGGCCGGTGGTTTACGTAAAGGCGTTGGTACCGTAGGTAGAGCACTCACCGGAGGCCTAGGAGGTAAATGGAATCCCTTTAACAAGATGGTAGCAAAAGGCCGGCAAGCCGGACAGGAAGCAAGAGCGGCTTCTCTCGGTGGATCACATGCTAAGAAAATGACCGGGATAATGACGAAAATTAGTACTGATTTTGAGAAGGCTATTGATAGTTATATGAATGATATGCAAAAGCAGGGTATAATTCAACAAGGACAAGCTGCAAAACTAACCGGGGAGCTGAAAAATGAATTTCAGACAGCAATTCAAAACACTCAAACTAAGATTGACGGGCTCACGACGCAATCAAAAGGATATACAGCAACTGATGCCGCTACTGGGAAAACGGTAGGTGGTTCTGATGTACAAACTGTCGGAGGACAAGCGCATGATTCAACTGATACACCATATAAAGATCTAGGTACATCGGCCGTTAAGGCAGCCGGTGATGGATTGGACGCCGCACTTGCTGCTCCCGGGAAAGCACTCAACAAGGTCACTCAAACCGCAGCAGACGCAACCAACTCTGTCTTCGGGAACACTACGACTGGGAAGGATAATATTCTAAAGAGAGCCAAAGATAAGTGGAACCAGGCTAGAAATGCACCGGTTCCTGAAGGTAGCGATGAGCCTTACGAAGAAGATGAAGAGCCTTACGAAGAGGCTGAAGAGGAGGAAAAGGAAGAAAACGAAGAAGTTGTTGAAGACAACCGGAATCCATTAGAGATTGAGCTTCCTTACACTACATTAAATGAGTCAAACACTCAGGATTATATAATGGATCGCGGATGGCGGTCACGACAGTCCTAATCTTAGCTTCGCTTTTAGTCCAGAATACGTATTCTTAAGGATAAACTCCGGAGCGATCTCATTTAGATTATACTTCACACATAAATCGTTCAAGTCTTTAAACGTTTGACCTATATCCTTAGGCCAAATAAAAACATCGTTACCTAATTCAATTAACCGGCGGGTTTTTCGCATACTAGCTGTATCAGCCCACTGTGAATCGAGTACCCATATCTTTTTGAAAATAGAATATCGGCGGATTTGATCAAGCTGTTTCCCGGAGAATGTATTATCGCTATTCTCTTGTATACCGGCCACTGCCACGGAATTTTTTAGAAAGAATGAATCGATAGGACCTTCTAATATAAATATATCATCTTTATCCGGGTCGATATTATTAATATTGAACAAAGTCTTGTCGCTATTTACCTTGGATAGATATTTCGGGCGATCAACCATGTCCTTTTCGTATATAGCTCTAGATTGATAATGAACAATCTTATTATGTTCGTCAAAGAACGGTATAACTAAGCGATTCTTATGTATATAGTCTGTTAGGCTAATGTACAGTGCTTTAGGTCTATTAACCGCTTTAACTAACCTTCTCCCTTGAGCAAACCGTATAGCCTCCTGTACTATAGGTTGATTTTTCCAGAAAATATCCTCCTGTTCTGATAATATGTTGATTGAATCAACCGGTAGAGACTCGTTATTTACCCGAGTCGGGAGTTCTTCATCTTTTCCGTTGGATATATCAACTAAATGGAAGTCTTTTGATTCACTGACGATTTCATCGTATGTCAATTGTGATACTTCTTGTATCCACTTAAGAGGCTTGCTATACCAACCGCAATTATGACAGCATATACTGTTATCCCGGATCAAATAATACAGTCTTTTCTTCCTGCCCCAGCTTTTCCCCTCTCTACATATTGGACAGGATGCTTCATATACATTCGCTAGCTTTTTATGCTTAGGAAAACCAGCGTATTGATAGAATTTCTGAATTACATATTCAGTCGGTAGGTTCACATACTAATTATACAGTATATGTCTACTGAAATCAAGACTTAGGTGGCGATTCCTTATCTTTAACGCTAATTAAGCCCTTTTTAATAAACTGACCGGAGTCAGGACAATACCAGTGCGCTTCTTCATATATTTTACCGGCTCGCTCCGTAGTAATGATTTTTGGTCTCGAGGGAGACCCGGTGATTGGAGATGCGATTACTGTTGGTCTAACTTGGTTCATATTAATACTTATAGAGACTGTAACAATTTCTCAACAATGTTATTCATTGCATTCGAAGGAGCAAATACAGATCTCCACACACTTATGTTACTGACGACCTGCTTCATGTTCATATTTTCGCACAGTTTTTCAAATTTCTTCATATCTGGTTGAAGTTCAGCAGACTCCTTTAATTGTTTGCGATATAGAGGAACTTCATCGGCGTATGAATTATATCCTTCCCGGAGGTTCATTAATTTAACGTTTTTGTGATAAATTTCCTGATAATCGTCAGATAGTGTATCAATACCAGCATGAAGGATTTTCTTAGCTGTCTTATCCCCTACTTTCGGTAAGCCCGGGATGTTATCTGACTTATCACCGATCAGAGCTTTATATGATAAAAACTTCTCTGGAGTGACTCCCATGAGAGATTTAAAATTATCACTCGTTATATGAATATCTTTAATAGGACTATATACACTTACTGTTTTTTGGACTAGTTGGAGGAAATCTTGATCAACACTAACAATTACGCTATTACCGGGGAGATTTTCACTCAACCATGACATCGTATCATCACCTTCCATTATACCAGGGAACATATTCTTTATACCTAATAGCTTTACAACACCGTGCACAGATTCTTCAATATTATATACCTTCTTATTCCGCTCGTGATCTCTTGTACCTTTATAATCTACTCCAGCTGCTTCTTTTCGAAAGTTTTTGATACCCGGTACTAGTTTTTTGTCCCATACTAGGTATATATCCTCTGGCTCGAACATACTTGCATACTTTTTTAGACTATTTAAAAAGAGATATACTACGTTCGCACTCGTTCCTCTTGATTCACATATCCAGTGCACTCTATGCAGCAGATTATTCGCGTCAATTATAAGATTTCTTGTTTGTTTTTTGTTTTTCATACTGTGCCTTGCATACTTCTAATACATTTATAGGAAGGATCTCTTGAAACTGCAACACCTTTCCCTCAACACCATTAGAAAACTTTTCTACAGGTACATTTCTAACATTCATTTCTGGTAATGAAAGAAAATTATATGCATCATCTGTCTTTTCAATAAAAACAAAGAATTCTCCTAGGAATTTCCCACCGGTGACAGCGTATATTGAGCCGTATGAGGGTATAACAGTTGTTTTCTTCAAGTATGTTAATAAATTTCCGGACCCATTCCTCCAGCTTTATTATGATTGTTCATAATAAACCGGTGAACTGCTGTTCCTAGGGCATCCGATTGTTGTTGATTAGTCGCGGATATCAGTTGAACGGCTTCTCCTTGATAATCATAACCTAAAATAATAAAATTATCCAAATATTCATCTATTACGTTTGATAAAAACATCAAATCGCGCTTTGAGCTGGAAACACGTACTGCTTGATACTCTAAATGAGCTTCTAAGGCATCCTGTATTAATCGCTCGCTAGCTTTTTTTAATGATGGTTTAGATTTCTTCGCTCTAGGTTTTCTCTTCTTAGGAGCTGGTTTTTTATCCGCGGTGTTGTCAATATCTTCAATTTTCTTTTTAACTGGCTTTTTTTCGTCCTTGCGGTCTTTTTCTTCACTCATCATAATTACTTATTTAACCTCTCACAAATAATTCACTCTTATTATCAACGCCTTGCCGTAGTAAATGCTTGATAAGAACTTCAATACTCTCAGTTTGCAGTGTTACAGATGTCTTATATATTGACTTATTACCGTTATTAAACTCAAATGCTGGTATCGAGTTCAGACCATCATAATTCATAATACATGTGATAAAAACTGACTCTTCTCCAGGGTTAATAAGAACCGTCCATTTCCTCGCGTCGTTGTCATTGTATTTATTGAACATCTTCCAGACAATAAATCCATTGTCTTTCATTCGCTTGCAAAAATAACCTAGAGTTGATATTTTGTTCTTTGTCATCAGCTAACATATGCTGAAGATATAAAATTAAGCTTCACATCTTCATTAATTACATCGAAAATAAACACTTTCATATCTGTATTTACACTCACATTTAAATTTTTAAACCTCAAGCTACATATTATTCGTATAGTCTCAAAGTTTAAAGGTAAAGCCTCGCTAAGAGCCGTGCCTTTAAATTCGTCGGAAATCTTTTGTGTGTATACATCGACATTGTGTCGGTCGAGGTCGGTTAACTTACCGTAAACGGCTCCGGAATTGGTGTAAAAATATATTTTATCTGTTTCTGTGGTGAATGTACTACCCTTGAGAACAGAAATAACGTTATTGTATGGTAATACAAACTCAGAGTCGAACTCTAGTTTCTTTATTTTATCAATACTGATAGAGGGAGATGAAATAATTCCATCCTCAAGTAAGTGAAATTTAAACCCCATATCTGTAGATTTATAGTTAATGCTATTATCGTCTAAATCTAATACGATATCTGAATCGTTTATACAAGAGAGAACCTTTACTAGTTTGTTAATATCCGGTATATTAAGTTTAATTGATCCTTCAGCGGTTGTTTCATTTTTCTGATTATATACAGCGTATAATATAAGAGTACCGTCACTACTGGATGTCAATGAATATATACTGTCATTAGTTATCTTTAAGACCACACTTTCATTGAGCTTACTCAATGGTGTTAAGAAGTCTTTAACGAATTTTTCTCTGTCGTTAATCTGTATCTTCACTTTGCGCAGATTTAGATGTTTTAATTACCACTTCAGATGTATCTTCAAGGAGCTGATCTATAATCTTATTATGTAATTCTGTTATTGAATCTAGACGGTCGGTTATCTTGTTAAAATGTATGTGTAGTTTATCTTCTAGATCGTTTATTCTTTGAATAAGCCCTTTCGAAATTTCATTTAAATGACCTTCATCTATAATAGGTGGTGCTATATGCACCGGAGGAGCTGTGGGCGGTGCCTTCGGTTCTGGTGCCTGTACAGGTTCTGGTGGTGATGGTATAACTTCTGGTGCAGGAGCTTCAGATCCGGGAGGATGTGCGACGGGCGGAGGTGGAGGATTTTGATTGGTTGCAGCTATACTCCTAACAACTCGGGGATCCAATCGCTGGGCTCGGCCGTTGCTATCACCGATTGTATGATGATCTACAGTTGTTAATTCAGAGCCTACTGTATTGAATAACTGAGCAACTGCTAAGGTGTCGTTCGATCTCGCGTTTTCATGATCCCGGTTCGCATAAGGATTGTCCTTCACCGGGGCGGGCTGGTTTTTAGTCGTCATCTAAGCCTTGGAGGAGTTCCTTAATCTTATCATCATCCAACGGTGAATCATCTTCATCCTCATTCGGAGAAGCTGTCTTCTCTTCTGATTTGGAGAAGTCCATCGGAACTTCTTCCTCGAGATCTGAATCTGTAGTACTGCTACTAGTCACCGGTGCAGCCGCCGGGGTTTCATCGACCGCGCCGCTATTGCAATAATAATGCTCATTGAGCAACGATACTAGATCGTCGTAAGGCTTCACCGGGAGAACAGTGGTTAAATCTTGAGTCGATTCATAGATATCCTTAATCTTATCAACTTCAAGCCCGGTAGGTCCAGGAGTGAGAAACCTACTAGAAACGTAGGTCGGGTACTCACCTTGACTGTCAACCTTAACTCGGAAACTGCAACCATTCTCAGTCAGGTCAAAGATCTTCGCGCCAAATTCCTTAGCATCTTCTCCTTCGATCGCCGCCATGATAATCTTATGTAGTTGTTTGCCGAACCGGAGGACCTTTACCTTTCCGTTATTATCGGAATCGGTTGGGTCATTAACTACATAGACGTTAACCAACCATTTCTCACTCCGGTAAATCGCTTTTGCGCGTTCTTTCTCAGCGACTGAACCGAACCGGGAATCCTTATAACGAGCTTCACCGATCGGGTCTCTCTCACCAATAGTCATCGGACTAACAGCCGAAGTATATTGCCCGGTCGCGAAGGACTCCCAACCGTACACATAATAATGATGAAAAGTTTTTGATGGATCCGATGTATTAGGTAATAACCTAACCTCGTAAGAATTTCCCGCGGTTGTCCTAAGAATGTCTGCTGCTCCGCGAGGCGCTGCTTCTTTATTTAACGCATCTTTAATTGCGTCGAACATTGATGGTGTAAATGTACTCATGCTTTAATTATAAGCTCTAGATTTGTAAAAGTCAACTATTTTTCTAGTCTATCCAAAATATTTCCTTGCTCGAGATAGTTCTTGATATATTTGGATTTATGAAGAGAAGGCTCGTATTGGAGGAACTTCTTCAAAGCGCCGTAGTCGGTCTGGATATCACATAACATTTTAAATACTTCCCGGTTCTCTTTACTCTTTAACAAGCACAAAAATATATTCGCTAAATTGAGCTTTTTATTATTAATGAGACATATAAAGGAACAGAAACAGAGAAAATAATGTGAATATTCTGATGTATATAGTTGTTTAACCGGATCACCGGCGTTGAGTGCCTGTATTACTGTATTTGTCATTTTACTGGTTTAAATGGTTTGCCGAATGGCTTAAAAATCCTAGAAAAAGTCGCGAACCGGTCATCTAAGATTCCGCCGGCGGCGTCTGCATGTCCTCCGCCTTGCTCAAATAGCTTTTCTGCAAAATTGGATAGATCTAAGTCGCATGACTTATCCTTACGGACGCTTACTTTTTGACTGTTTGAGTTGACAACCAATCCAACGTCTGCTTTGTAATTTTTAATGATAAACTCTGCAATATCATTGATGCATTCACTCGCGAAGGTGCTAACGAACTTGTATTCTTTCTTATTAATTGTTACATCTGCTAGGTAAACATGAACATCCTTCTTTATATTGTTGAGTTTATTTTTATAGAATGAAATTGCACTTTGTTGTATTTCCTTAAATCCTCTAAACCCTTTACCGAAGTCTTGCAAAAATTTCATCAACCGGTCTCCTTGATAATTCCAGAATACGATATTTAGATGATAGGATTCTGGATATTTCAATTCATAGCAATCATAATCATCAATCATTGCTACGAGCATCTTTTCTTCCGGGGTGAGTTTATCTTTCGCTTCGGGGAAATATTTATACAATAACTTGGTGCAGCTCGTATATTCTTCGATATGAATTTTTGCGTGCTTGTACTTGTGCTTATTATTAACGTGACACTTGTGGTGATCAATAATTGTCACGTTTTCACGATCTAAATATTTTAAAGTTTCTTCATCTTGAGCTGAATCTAAGTCGAAAACAAAAATCTCATCGTATTCCTCTATATTATGGTTTAAAGACCAAGTCTTTACGGCTTTAGGTAAATCATTAACACGGGTTGTAACATATGGTGTGTTCATCTCAGTCATCC
>Ga0315326_10001135_pt1 | contig 13748 bp, 15 predicted proteins | sample M180m32315metaG_FD_203457 | JGI IMG/M metagenome (GOLD analysis project Ga0315326, IMG submission 203457) | Ammonia-oxidizing marine archaeal communities from Monterey Bay, California, United States - M1 80m 32315 | ecosystem: Environmental > Aquatic > Marine > Coastal | place: USA: California... | reverse complement strand
TCGGCATTTGCCGCTGCAATTTTGCTACCGCGATAGATCATCCGTATCTTAGTTTCCTGCGTCGCCTCTACATAGATTTCCTCGACGACGCGAATACCCCTGTAGCGGCCGCTTTCGTCCGTGCGCCGGGCTTCGAACATTGCCAGGTCGCGATCGTCAAAGACGGAATCAATCTTCCACTTACCGCTTTGGTAAGTATGGATTTCGAATGCTTTCATATCGGACATGGCGATACCGGTTCCCCTATTGCCGGCTATTCGTTCGGAACTTCGCGGCAGCTCGCGGCGCCGAGAAGTCCTGAAACAGTTACACCATCATCGCTCATGGGCATGATAATGCTGCGGTACAGCACCTTCATCCCGTCATATTTTACAAACTCGCCACCGCGCGAAATCGGCACGCCGCGCGCGAGTATCTACTGATAATACGATGCCGCATGCTCGATCAGAGAGGGCGTAGGCACATCGGAAAGCGCGATGTCCCGCACCGATTCCGGCAGGTAATTCTGCAATTCGGCGCCGACCGTCCGCATGACGGGGTTGTCTTCATGGCCGACAATGTCGAGCACGAAGCAATAATCCCAGATTTCGGCGATCTGCATCGGGTCTACACTGGCAAAAGACGGATACTGATCGTCGCCGCACCAGTCGCGCCATTGAGACAGGAGACGAAGCACCATACGGCGCTCCATTCCCTGGGGCGCCACGGGGGGCGCGGAAGATGTACTTTGCGAATCCATAGGTCAGATACTCCATGAAATCGGTTAAATTCCGGTAAAATTGTGGATAACTTCAAATTTTTGGCGCGTTCACCCCAATCTGCGCCGCGCCGGCGACCAGACACAACGGCGGCGCTACGCCTTTACAGCCCTGATTTCCGGGCTTCGTGCGCATATATCGAAACGATTCGTGGTAGAATAGTTGGCAGCTGTTATCTGCCTGAAATCAGAGCGTGAATTTGCCCGTCCCTGTCCGAATACTGATCCTGAACGGCCCAAACCTGAACATGCTCGGTGTTCGCGAGCCGGAAATCTACGGCCATGAGACCCTCGACGATATCCGTGCGTCCTGCGACGATCATGCCGCGACGGTCGGCGCGACAGCCGATTTTCGCCAGAGCAACAGCGAGGCCGAGCTGATCGACTGGATACAGCAGGCGCGCGGTACGGCAGACGGCATCGTGATCAATCCTGCCGCTTTCACGCATACATCCGTAGCGATCCTTGATGCACTTGTGCTTACCGAGCTGCCGGTGGTCGAAATTCACATTTCTAATATTTTCCGGCGCGAGGCCTTCCGCCAGCATTCATATGTCTCGACGGGGGCAACCGGTATCATTTCCGGCTTCGGCGCCCGCGGTTACCTGCTGGCGATCGACGCGATGATGGGACTTACAGATTCGGAAAAGGACGCCTGATGGCCAATAAGTTCGACGTTGACCCCGATCTGGTCCGCAAGCTTGCCGAATTGCTCGGTGAGAACGGACTGAGTGAGATCGAATACGAAAGCACCGGACGGCGGATACGCGTTGCCCGCCAGGTCAGCGGCGGCCCGGCGGTCGTGTCTTACGATGCGGCACCCGCCGCGCCGGCAGGCACACCCGCAGTAGAGGACGCCCCTGCCGCACGTAGCGGAACACCGATCGTATCGCCGATGGTGGGGACGGTATTCATGTCGCCCGAACCGGGTGCTGCGCCATTTATCAAGGTCGGTGATGTGATATCCGAAGGTCAGACGGTCATGCTTATCGAGGCGATGAAGACTTACAATCCGGTGAAGGCGACCGCCGGCGGCAAAGTGCTGCAAATCCTTGTCGGAGATTCGACCCCGGTCGAATTCGGCGAGGAACTGTTGCTGGTCGAATAGCAGCCGGGCCCGGAACGGACCGGTATAGAAAATGTTCGAAAAAGTCCTGATCGCCAACCGCGGTGAAATCGCGTTGCGCATTCACCGCGCCTGTAAGGAAATGGGCATATCGACGGTCGCGGTGCATTCCACCGCCGATGCCGATGCCATGCATGTCCGGCTGGCCGATGAAAGCGTTTGCCTGGGGCCGCCTGCGGCCAAAGAAAGCTATCTGAATATTCCGGCCATCGTGTCGGCCGCGACAATCACCGGCGCGGATGCGGTTCACCCCGGCTACGGGTTTCTGTCTGAAGAGGCCAGCTTCGCGTCGATCCTCGAGGAACACGGCTTTACCTTTATCGGGCCCAGCGCCGAACACATCTCGCTGATGGGTGACAAAGTTGCCGCAAAACGGGCGGTTAAGGAAAACGGCGTTCCCGTGGTGCCTGGTTCCGCCGGCGCAATTGAATCTCCGAGCGAAGCCCGCCGTGTTGCCGGTGAGATCGGCTACCCGGTGCTGATCAAGGCCTCGGGTGGTGGCGGCGGGAAGGGCATGCAGATTGTCCGCAGTGCCGACGAAGTTGAAACCGCCTACACCATGGCGCGGACCGAGGCGAAGGCGAGCTTTCGCAACGACACCGTTTATATGGAAAAATTCCTGGAAAAGCCCCGCCATATCGAGGTGCAGGTCTTTGCCGACGGCCAGGGCGGTGCGGTCCATCTCGGCGAGCGGGACTGTTCGCTGCAGCGCCGCCATCAGAAAGTCCTGGAAGAAGCACGCTCCCCCGCGTTGAACGACGCACAGCGTGAAAAAATCGGAGAAATCGCCGCAGACGCCGTACGTCGGATCGGCTACGCCAATGCCGGAACGATTGAATTCCTGTTCGAAGACGGTGAGTTTTATTTCATCGAAATGAACACCCGGCTGCAGGTCGAACATCCGGTGACCGAAATGATTACCGGGATTGATATGGTGCGCGAACAAATCTGCGTCGCCGCCGGGTCGCCGCTGTCGTTCCAGCAGTCCGACATCACCTTTCAGGGCCACGCGATCGAATGCCGGATTACGGCCGAACACCCGGAAACATTCGTGCCGTCGCCCGGCAAGGTCACCGATTATCACCCGCCAGGCGGGTTATCTGTGCGCGTCGATTCCGGCCTGTATGCCGGATATGAGATCCCGCCCTACTATGACAGCCTCGTCGCCAAGCTGATCGTACACGGCCGCGACCGCAACGAATGCCTGATGCGCCTGAAGCGGTCGCTGGAAGAATATGTGATCGACGGTATCGAGACGACCATCCCGCTTCACGCAAAAATTATCGAAAATTCCGATTTCATAAACGGTGATTATGATATCCATTGGCTGGAACGCTTCGTCGCCGGTGAAATCGGCGGGTAAACACCCGCTGCCCAAATAGCCTGCGATAGCGATCCGCGACCGAACGATCTTTATACGCGTGGCCAATGAGCAAGCTGACGCCAGAAATACTGTTACGTGCCTACGCCGTCGGACTGTTTCCGATGGCCGAGCGGCGCGACGACCCTACGCTGTTCTGGATCGATCCGGAAAAGCGCGGGATATTGCCGCTTCGCGGGTTTCACGTATCGCGTCGATTGCGTAGGACGGTTCGGAACGGGCCTTACGAGCTACGCTGTAACACGGCGTTCAGCGACGTCGTTCGCGCCTGTGCCTCACCCGGCCCGGGGCGCGGCGATACCTGGATCAACACCGAAATTGAATCCCTGTATTCGGACCTGCATGAGCTCGGCCGTGCGCACTGCGTCGAGACATGGCTGGACGGCGAGCTCGTGGGCGGGCTGTACGGGGTATCCCTCGGGGGTGCATTTTTCGGAGAGAGCATGTTCAGCCGGGCCCGCGACGCAAGCAAGGTCGCGCTGGTGCACCTTGTCGCACGGCTCATCAAAGCAGATTACATGCTTCTCGATACCCAGTTTGTGACCGACCACCTGACGCAATTCGGCGTCGTTGAATTGCCGCGTGCGGGATATCGCCAGTTGCTGTCGGACGCGCTGGACGCGTCAGCCACGTTCGAACCCGATCTGTCTCAATTGGAACTTGAAGCCTTTTTGCAGTCGGTTACCCAAACGTCATAGACCGGGTGTTCCATCGACGAGACCGCGGGACTGGAGGCAAACATCCACCCTGCGAACAGGTCGGCAAGATGCTCACCGGTCCGGCGCTCGCGAATTTCGAGATACGCCGTCGTTTCGGGGGTTTCTTCCGGCGGCCGTTTTCGACACCGTTTGACGGTAATATCCAGGGTGCCGAAACGCACGGATTGCCCGACCGGCGCTTCGATCGTCGTTACCCGCGCGGTGATCTTGTCGAGCCCCTGCAAAACCGCGATCTGTTGCGCGGACACAGCGCCCGGAAACAGGATCGAGAACAGCGCAACAGCGCCGGCAAGAGCGGAAACGGCGAGAAAGCGATTCAATGGGTGCGGCGGTTCGGGGGCGATCCTGTTCATTGCGTTGCCCCGCTATTTCTTTTCGCCGTCCTTGTTGGTCTGACTGAAAATCATCTGCCCCACCAGACCCATAAGATCGACCGAACCCTGCGTCGTTAGGATTTCACCACCGGCGGGAAGCATATCGTCCGAGCCGCCGGGTGACAGGGCCAGAAACTTGTCGCCAAGCAGCCCGTCGGACGAGACAGCGATAGACGTATCATCGGGAACCTTCACGTCGGTTCGGATAATCATCCTCACAAGCGCGAAATAGGTCTTGGGGTCGAGCACCGAGGACGTCACCGTGCCGATCTTGATGCCGCTCATCCGAACGTCGGAGCCGGCGCGCACGCCGTCAATCCGGTCGAACTTCGCATTGATCTCATAGCCTTCGACCGTGCCGATCTCCGCCTTACTATAGGCAAAGAAGATAAAGAACCCCGCCACAATAAGAACGACGGCGCCCATAACGGTTTCGATCAGATTCTTGCGCATTCGATATTTATCCTTCGGTCCGCAATCGACTATGCCGTCAGGACGGCTGCCACGGTTCGTAATCGCCGGTCGCGGCATCGCGCGCGCCACCCTTCAGCACGTGCCCCGGCGGCCGGAAAGCACCGGCGGTTCCCGTCATGTTGGGAACGTGATCGGTCTGCCAGTCCCAGCGCTTTGCAGAATCGTCGTCCGGCACAGCCTCAGTCGTATGATGCAGCCACGAATGCCAAGCGGGCGGCACCCGGGACGCTTCGACTTTACCGTCATACACTACCCAGCGTTTTTCCCGCACACCCGCCGCGGTGCGCTTGCCGCGGTAATAGCGGTTGCCCTGCGCGTCCGAACCGACCTGTTGGCCGTTCAGCATGGTAAATAGTTTCGTGCCTATGGTCATTTCTGCCTCGTTTCCGGACGTCTTTCCGCCGCAGGAACGTGTTGAACTGAAACTGGTTAACAAATCCTACCAGAATATCGCAAACCCCGACCGCTACGTCCAGTATGACGCAGAATCAGCGGACAAATGGTTAACAAATTTGTGTCCTCCAAGCCATTGAAAAGGCGTTAAAAAATTCGAAGCTGGATCGCGTGCAAACGGGGCGCTAGGCTCCTAGCGAACAAGGGAGAATAACAGTGGCTGGACGCATCGACGCGCGCCTTAACGAACTGGGAATCACATTGCCGGACGCGCCTGTCCCGTCGGCGAACTATGTGCCGTACCGGCGCAGCGGCAACCAAATCTTCATCGCCGGGCAGGTCTCAATCACGTCCGATGCAAGTGCAACCGGCAAGGTCGGCGGCGATCTGTCGGTGGAAGACGGATACGCGGCGGCGCGGCTGTGCGGTCTTAATATTCTGGCGCAGCTTCGCGCGGCCGTCGGTGACGACATCGACCGTGCCAAGGCGATTAAACTGGGCGGCTTCGTGAACGCCCCCGCAGATTTCATCGGACCACCCGGTGTCATAAACGGTGTGTCCGACCTGATCATCGAAGTCTTTGGCGACGAGGCCGGCAAGCATGCACGTTTCGCCGTCGCCGTCGCTTCCCTGCCGGGCGGCGCGGCGGTCGAAGTCGACGCGATTTTCGAGATCGAATAGCCATGCCGGACGGCGGCGACGCGGTCACCTTAAAGGTCATTTCCTCGCTCGATGAAGTGGAGGCGGCCCACTGGGAAGCCTGTGCGGGAAACGAAAATCCTTTCGTGTCGCATACCTTCCTCAAGGCGCTGGAAGATTCGGACGCGGCGAGCGGCGAAGCCGGCTGGCTGCCCCAGCATATTGTTATCGAAGACGATAACGGGATTGCCGGTTGCGCCCCCTGCTATCTGAAAAATCATTCCCACGGAGAATACGTTTTCGACTGGGGCTGGGCGGATGCGTACGAGCGCGCAGGCGGGCAGTATTATCCGAAGCTTCAGGTATCGGTGCCATTTTCACCGGTGACCGGGCCACGCCTGCTGGTGCGTGACGGCGACGACAAAACACATACAAGGCAATTGCTCGCGGCCGGTCTTCTAGAGCTTGCCAAACAGCACAAGGTCTCGTCGCTCCACATTACCTTCCCGCTCGAAGAGGAATGCACCGAGCTTGGCGAGATGGGCTTGATCCAGCGCCAGGGCCAGCAATTCCACTGGCAGAACGACGGATATGACACCTTCGACGATTTTCTCGACACGCTGAATTCGCGCAAGCGAAAAATGATCCGCAAGGAACGAGCCACCGCCAATGCCGAAGTCGACATCCAAGTCCTGACGGGCGATGCGATCCTGCCGGAGCACATGCAGGCGTTCTATCATTTCTACCTCAATACCGTGGACCGGAAATGGGCGCACGCCTATCTCAATTTCGAATTCTTCCAGCTTCTCCGTGAACGCATGGCGGACAACGTAGTCCTGGTGATCGCCAGTCATGACGGCGACTATGTTGCCGGCGCGCTGAACATGCGCGGCCCGGATACGTTATGGGGCCGCAACTGGGGCTGCACCGAGCGGTTCCGCATGCTCTATTTCGAATGCTGCTTTTACCGTGGCATCGAATTTGCCATCGAAAACGGCCTGTCGAAGGTCGAAGCCGGCGCGCAGGGGCCGCACAAGATTAGCCGCGGTTACCTGCCGTCGCCGACATACAGTGCGCACTGGATTCGCGACGAAAGTTTTCGCGATGCCGTTACCGATTTCTGCGACCGCGAACGCCGCGGTATCGAACACGAGATGGAATCGCTTGGCGAACTGTCGCCCTTTAAACGCGGGAAAGATGCGCCATGACCGATTTCGAAGACATCGCCTATCGCACGATCGATGGCCACACGCTGGAAGGCCGGCTTTACCGGCCTGCAGGGACCGGCCCGGTGCGCTGGATTATCGACGTCCATGGCGGCGCCTGGGGATCGGGTGACAAACTTAACAATGCGGTCATCCACGAGGACCTTCAGGCCCATGGCGTCGGTGTCTTCGCTTTGGATTTCCGGCTCTCCGATATCGCGCAATACCCGGCCATGGCCGACGATGTCAGTTTCGGTATCCGCTGGTTCAAGACGAACGCGGCGCGCCTCGGCGTTGACGCATCGATGATCGGCGGATTGGGTTCGTCGAGCGGCGCGCAGCAGTTGGGCATCGTCGCCCTGTCGCCCGAAAACCCGCGCTGGACAACCAACGATGCCACCTTGGGAAATGCCGACGCCAGTATCGATTTCTTCGTTGCAGGTTGGCCGATCTTCGATCCGCTGGCGCGATACCGCATGGTGCAGGACGCAGCAAACGAACGACTGGTCGCCGCCCACAACGCCTGCTTCGCGACCGAGGACGACATGGCCGAAGGCAATCCGTATTTGCTGCTGGAACGCGGCGAGGCAACGCACACCCCGCCAATGGTCATCATCCAGGGCACGTCGGATGCCAATGTCGAGCACACCTGGCAGGACAAGTTCGCCGATCAGTACCGCGCGCAGGGCGGCACAATCGAAATGCACAAATTTGATGGCCTGCCGCACACGTTTGTGACAGCCGATCCGGACGCGGTAGCATCGAAAGACGCCATCGTCAAAATTCGGGAATTCGTGATTTCCGTCGAGCCGGCATAAAAAAACCCGGCACGAAGCCGGGTTTCTTTATTCGGGTGCCGGTTGAGTTCTACTCCACCAGTTCCTCGATTTTATCTTCCCCATCGGGCCCGTCGGGGCTGCCATCGCCACCATCGTCGTCGTCATCCGTGTCCGGATCCTTCGCTTTCCCCTTCGGCGGCGCCGCGAGGGTGACGAAGGACAGCGTGTCGTCTTCCTTTTTGACATCGACCTGAACGATACCGCCCTTGGCGAGCTTGCCGAACAGGATCTCGTCGGCCAGCGGCTTTTTGAGATGTTCCTGGATAACCCGCGACAATGGCCGCGCGCCATAGGCGATGTCGTAGCCTTTGCGGCACAGCCATTCGCGCGCATCGTCCGTCAGTTCGAACGTCACGTTGCGATCTTCGAGCTGGGCTTCAAGCTGCATGATGAACTTGTCGACGACCAGCAGCACCACTTCCTTCGGCAGGCTGGAGAACGGAATGATCGAATCCAGCCGGTTGCGGAATTCAGGGGTGAACATGCGCTTGATCGCTTCTTCATCCTCACCGATGCGTTCCGACCGTTCGAAGCCGATCGCCGGCTTGGCCATCTCCGCCGCGCCCGCATTCGTGGTCATAATCAGGATCACGTTGCGGAAATCGATGCTTTTGCCGTTGTGGTCGGTCAGCCTGCCGTGATCCATGATCTGCAGCAGGATGTTGAACACATCGGGATGCGCTTTTTCGATCTCGTCGAGCAACAGCACCGAATGCGGGTGCTGGTCGACCGCATCGGTCAGCAGACCGCCCTGATCGAACCCGACATAGCCGGGCGGTGCGCCGATCAGCCGTGAGACCGAATGGCGTTCCATGTATTCCGACATATCGAACCGTGTCAGCTCGACACCCAGCGTATGGGCGAGCTGACGGGCGACCTCGGTCTTACCGACGCCGGTCGGGCCGGAGAACAGGTAGCTGCCGATCGGCTTATCGGGTTCGCGCAGCCCAGCCCGGGCCAGCTTGATCGCCGACGCCAGCGCATCGATGGCACTGTCTTGGCCGAACACCACGCGTTTCAGATCGGCATCCAGCGTCTGCATGGATTCCTTGTCGGAGCGTGAGACGCTTTTCGGCGGGATGCGTGCGATCTTGGCGACCACAGCCTCGACATCCTTGACCGTGATCAGCTTCTTGCGCCGGCTTTCGGGCACAAGCATCTGCGCGGCGCCGACTTCATCGATCACATCGATTGCCTTGTCGGGCAGCTTGCGGTCATTGATATACTTGGCGGCAAGTTCCACCGCCGTCCGCAATGCGGCCGCTGTGTAACGCACACGGTGATGCTTTTCGTAATACGGCTTCAATCCGCGCAGGATTTTCACCGTGTCTTCGACGCTCGGCTCGGGCACGTCGATTTTCTGAAAGCGGCGGACCAGGGCGCGGTCCTTCTCGAAATAGGACCGGTATTCCTTATAGGTGGTCGAGCCGATGCATTTCAGCGTGCCGCCCTGCAGCGCAGGTTTCAGTAGGTTCGATGCATCCATCGAGCCGCCGCTGGTGGCACCGGCGCCGATAACGGTGTGAATTTCATCAATAAACAGAACGGCGTCATCGTGCTGTTCCAGTTCGGACACGACCGCTTTCAGACGTTCTTCAAAATCACCGCGATACCGCGTGCCGGCCAACAGCGCACCCATATCGAGCGAAAAGATCGTCGCCGTCTGGAGCACATCGGGCACTTCACCGTCGTAGATGCGCTTCGCGAGCCCTTCGGCGATGGCGGTCTTACCGACACCGGAATCGCCGACATAAAGCGGGTTGTTCTTCGTGCGGCGGCACAATACCTGGATGGTGCGTTCGATTTCGGCGTGACGGCCAATCAACGGATCGATTTTGCCGTCGGCCGCTTTCTGGTTGAGGTTGACGCAATATGTATCGAGCGCTTCGCCTGCGCTCTTGCCTTCTTCCTCCTCATTACCTTCTTCGTCGGTACCGCGGACGGAGCGGTTTTCGGACCGGCCGGGCACCTTGGCGATCCCGTGGCTAATGTAATTCACGGCATCGAAGCGGGACATGTCCTGTTCCTGCAGAAAATACACTGCGTGGCTTTCGCGCTCGGAGAACATCGCGACCAGGACGTTCGCGCCGGTCACTTCCTGGCGGCCGGATGACTGGACGTGGATGGCGGCGCGTTGCACGACCCGCTGGAAGCTTGCGGTCGGTTGGGGATCGTCATCGCCTTCGATCACCAGGTTCGACAGTTCCTCGTCGAGATACCCTTTCAGATCAGCGGTGAGTTTTTCGATATCGACACCGCAAGCCTTCAGAACGGCAATGGCGTCCTGGTCCTCCGTCAACGCCATCAGCAGATGCTCGAGCGTGGCGTATTCTTGTTTACGGTCATTTGCCTGTGCAAGTGCACGGTGCAGGCTTTTCTCGAGATTTCGTGAAAGCATTCTGTCAGGCCTTTTCAAGAGTACATTGCAACGGATGCTGGTGCTGCTTCGCGAGGTCCATCACTTGCTGAACCTTCGTCTCCGCAACTTCGTAGGTAAAGACGCCGCAGACGCCGACACCTTTTTGGTGAACGTGGAGCATAATATGCGTAGCCTCTTCCTCGTTTTTGCTGAAAAAACGTTCCAGCACGAGGATGACGAACTCCATCGGTGTGTAGTCATCATTCAGCATGATGACCTTGTACATCGCCGGTGTCTTGGTTTTGGGCTTGGTTTGGGTGACAACGCCGGTGTCCGAACCGCCGTCGCCGCCATCGCCAGGGACATCGTCATCTTCAGCCATACATACGCGGAAAGCCGCCGTCGCCGGCGCTACCGGGTGTTCGATATGTGCAAACGTGCTCATCATTGCCTGCCCGCATGGGACCACGCCGGGTTGCGCAACGCAACCACCGTCCGGCAACAAATTTGCGTTGGAATTCATCATTAAAACAACCCCTTCGCCCCAACAAAGCCGTCCGCTCCCAGTTGCATCTGGAACGTGCTATCGGATGGATTTCTATCGCCTTCATGCCGGGTCGGGTCGTCCTCGCGCTGATTGACGGGCCGGGATTTACGGAACTCAATGCCTGTCCGGTCGTTTGCCAGCAGAATTCCGGGGAAAGTCAGGTTCTTGAAGCGGTCAGACGGGTACATCCACGCATTGGCGTGGAACCGGCCGTCAATGCAGCCCACCGCGACCCAGTAAAACTCGTTCGACGGCAGGCGCAGCCCCACCGGTTTGAACGATGCGAACCGGTCTTTTACCAGTGCCGCGCGCAGATCGCTTACCGCCTGGGCGTTCATCACCGATTCGACACGCGTTCCCTGCCAGGGCGACAGGAGGTTGGTGAGAACGACACCTTTGGTAAGATCGCCATCGCCGCGCGCCCAGGCCGAAAGTGCGGCACTCTGGCCCTGCCGCAGCGCGCGGACGTCATAGGACCGTATTTGTTGATCGTAGATGCCATTATAGACGAATCGCAGCCGCGTCGACGCACCGGGTCCGCAAGCAGCCTTAAGGCTCTCACCCCCGACATAGTCGAACCAACTGACATTGCGCGATAGTGGGTCACCCGCGGGTCCCGCATATTCACAGCCACCGAGGACGAAAACGGCGGTCATTAGCGATATCAGCTTCAACTTCATTCTATATCCCTGGGCGGTGTATCAGTGCCTTAGATATGGTGTTCAACATTTGTCAACCAAACCTTTAAACCGAAAGTTCATATTGGACAGGACTCGGCTGTTTGGTTAGGTTGATATTGATATGGAATAACCGGGTTCGGCAGTCAATCGAACCCACAAAAGCGTTACGTAGAGGCTACTAGTCCGGGGTCGGGTTCTTTACAGATTCTCCCGCGGTACCAGTCGGGGCAGCCAGACAGGTCACGTTTAACGGACTGGAAACGGGGGAATACTTGTTTCGGCTGCTCGTCGCACTGACTATCGGATTTACAGTTTTTGTGTCCGACGCAAACCCGGCATCTGCGCGTTACGCATCCATCGTGGTGGAAGCAAAAACCGGCCGTATCCTGCATTCGGTCAATGCCGAGACCAAGAATTACCCGGCATCCCTGACCAAGATCATGACTTTGTTCATGACCTTCGAAGCCCTAAAAAAAGGCACGCTTAAGCTCAAGCAGAAACTCCCTGTTTCCCGCGTTGCAGAAGGCCGCTCGCCGTCGAAGCTGGGCCTGCGCCGCGGTCAGACCATCACTGTGGAAAACGCCATCAAGGCGCTGGTCACCAAGTCGGCAAATGACGTTGCGACGGTCCTCTCAGAAGCGATTGGCGGCACCGAACGAAAATTCGCCCGGCTGATGACGAAGCGCGCCCGCGCATTGGGCATGAAGGATACCACCTTCAAGAATGCATCCGGGCTGCCGAACCGCAGCCAGTTCAGCACCGCGAGGGATATGGCGATCCTTGCCCGGGCCCTGCTGTACGGCCATCCTAAAATGTACCGCCATTTTTCGCGCGAAAAATTCACCTACAAAGGCCGCACCTACCGGTCGCATAACCGGCTGATGTCCCGCTATGAGGGCATGGACGGCATCAAGACGGGTTATATCCGGGCATCCGGCTTCAACCTCGTCGCGTCGGCTCGGCGCAATGGAAAACGTGTGATCGCCGTTGTCTTCGGCGGCAAGACGTCGAAGTCGCGCGACCGTCGCGTGGCGTCCCTGCTCGATAACGGGTTTGCAGCACTCCAGACCGTCGTTGTATCATCCGGCAATCCACTCAATCTGCCGGCCTCTGCGGTCCGCGCGAAGTTCAAATCGGTCGGCAAGGTTAAACCGGCAAAAGTGGCTCGGCGCACATCCAAACGCCCGCCGGCGGTGCTACCAGCATCCGGGCGGATCCGCTCCTGGGCGATACAGGTCGGGGCCTATAACCGCTACGCGCCGGCCCATCTCGCGGTGACCCGGGCAGCGCGTGCCGTGCCCAGCCTGCTCGGCAACAAATTCCAGATCGTCCGCCAGAGAAGCAAAGTCCGCCGCGGTCTGCAGATTTACAAGGCGCGGCTTCTGGTGCCATCCGAATCCAAGGCACGCAATTCATGCCGGGCGCTCAAGCGGCGCAAAATCGACTGCATGGTGATCTGGATGGGCCCCCAGTCCTGAAAGCGGTTGCGATCAGAAACTGGGAGGCTCGATCCCGCTAAGCCGGACCTGTTCGGCAAGTGCGTCCTTCAGGCGCTGCAGGCCTTCCTCGGTCGCGGCCTCACAGCGCGCAACGAGTACATCCTGAGTATTCGACGACCGTAAAAGCCACCAACCGTCATCGGTCAGCACCCGCACGCCGTCAATATCGGACACGTTTGCACCCGCCGCCGCGAGCCGGTCGCGGACCTCGTCCACGACCACAAATTTGCGTTCTTCCGAACACGGGAACCGGAGCTCCGGCGTATTCAGCGGCTGCGGCAGGCTCTGGCGGATATCGGACAGGCTGTCGTCCCGCCGCGACAGACAGGCGAGCAGACGGATCGCAGCATAAAGTGCATCGTCATAACCGAAATACCGGTCGGCAAAGAAGATATGTCCGCTCATCTCACCGGACAGCAATGCGCCGGTTTCGGCCATCTTGGCCTTGATCAGGGAATGACCCGTGCGCCACATCAGCGGTTTGCCGCCCATGTCCGCAATCTGGTCGAAGAGAACCTGGCTCGCCTTAACATCGGCGATGATTGTCGCACCCGGATTGGCGGCCAGCACGTCGGCCGCCCAGACAACCATAAGCTGGTCACCCCACAGAATTTCACCGTCGCCGTCGATCACGCCGAGACGGTCGCCGTCACCGTCGAAAGCGATACCGAGATCGCACTTCTCCTTGAGAACCACGTTACGAAGCTGTTGCAGGTTTTCGACGACCGTCGGATCCGGATGATGCGCCGGGAACAT
>Ga0315326_10001133_pt1 | contig 13753 bp, 12 predicted proteins | sample M180m32315metaG_FD_203457 | JGI IMG/M metagenome (GOLD analysis project Ga0315326, IMG submission 203457) | Ammonia-oxidizing marine archaeal communities from Monterey Bay, California, United States - M1 80m 32315 | ecosystem: Environmental > Aquatic > Marine > Coastal | place: USA: California... | reverse complement strand
AGGGTTTTAATGGTAGCGAAGGTAGGATTTGAACCTACGACCTTCGGATTATGATTCCGCTGCTCTAACCAACTGAGCTACTTCGCCATTAATAATTAAATACTTTTATAATATGATATTAAAAAAAATAAAGAACTATTTAATATACTATTGATCAACAGGTTGAGTAATATTTTTAATTTTAATTTTCTTAAATAAAACTCTCTCTCTATAAGCAATATACAATGTACTTAAGAATATTATTATACTACCCAACCAGGTATTTAATGACGGAATTTCAAAGAAGAATAAATAGCCGATTCCTACAGCCCAAATTAATTTAAGAAAATCAAATGGCATAATAATACTTGTGTCACCTTGTCTTAAGGCTTGTGCAAGTAGCATTTGAGCAGTGGTTCCAGAAATACCAATTATTATAAGAAATATAAGATCATTAATAGTTGGTGTTTCCCAATAAAAAAAGGCGGCTATTCCAGATAATGGAATCATTATAATAACCATATATGAGGTGATAGTTACACTACTTTCTGTTCTACCTAATATTTTAATTATAATTAATGATACAGACCAAACTGAAGCCGACAATAATGTTAGAATATGTCCATTATTTATAGATGAATAGACAGGATCTATAACAATAATAGCTCCGATAAAGCCTAATATGATAGCTATTATCCTCTTAATACCTATAATTTCTTTTAGAAAAACTACTGCTAAAATACTTGCAAATAGAGGTGCAGTAAATGCTAAAGAGGCAACATCTGCTAAAGGGGCAATACTTAATGAATAAAAAAATGATAACATAGCTATTACATTAAAAAACGAACGGGCTATGTGTAATTTAATTTTTTTTGTCTTTAATGGTTCAAGACCATATCTAATAAACCATGGGGCAATTACTATTAATCCAAATAAATTTCTAAAAAAAGCAATTTCAAAAGGATGAAGACTTGAGGACATATACTTGATTGATGCATGCATAACTGAAAAAAGCACAGTAGCTATTATCATTAAACCTATACCGTTAAGTACTGATTTATTATTAATATTTTGCATTATTTATAGATTGTTCTCATAAAGATAAATCACCAGATATCCAGCCACCACCTAAAACTCTATCATCATCATAAACAACACATGCTTGTCCTGGAGCAACTCTATAATTTGGTTCTGTTAAAAAAATTGAAGCTTGATTAGATTCTTTTAAAGAAATACTTGCTTTTTGGGTTATATGCTCAGAACTCAATTGAACATCAATTTCTTTGATAACATTTCTAGTTTGTTTCTTTTTATCTAACCATGTTAATTCAGATATATTAAATTTTTTTATTGCCATATCATTTTCAGAACCAACATATATATTATTCTCTTTAGAATCTATTTTAGTAACATATAAAGGCGTACCATCATTTGAAATGATACCTAAACCCCTTCTCTGGCCCACAGTAAACGAATCTAAACCATCATGTTTACCCATTACTTGTCCATTAACATGAATAATATCTCCAGACTTCTTAACATCCGGTCGTAATTTTTGAACAATTTCTCTATATCCTCTTTTTGCCGTTGATTGTACAAAACAAATATCCTGAGATTCTGGTTTATTAGAAATTGCAAGATTCATTTTTTTTGCATAATCTCGTGTTTCTTTTTTTGTAAGATCACCAAGTGGAAAAAATATATTTTTTAAGACTTCATGGGGAGTGGCAAATAGAAAATAACTTTGATCTCTAGATATATCTTTTGCTCTATAAAGAGCTATATCATCATCTTTTCCCTTAATACAAGCATAATGCCCCGTTACTAAAAAATCAGCTCCTAAATCAAGAGAAGTATTTAACAAATCTCTAAATTTCATTTTTTGATTACATCTAATACATGGAATAGGTGTAACTCCATTAGCATAACTATCTGCAAAGTCTTTAATAACGTTATCTAAAAAACGCTGTTCATAGTCTAATGTATAGTGTTTAATTCCAAGTTTATCTGAAACTCTTTTGGCATCGTATATATCCTGCCCAGCGCAACATGTTTTGTTCCCTGATGAAGTAACTCTTCCACTATCATATAGTTGCATAGTTAAACCTATAACTTCAAAGCCTCTTTCTACCATCATAGCCGCTGCTACAGAGCTGTCTACTCCACCCGACATAGCTACTGCTACTTTTCTTAGTTTTGTACTCTTAGGCATTCTTTATATTATCTTCATCATTATTATCTGCATTATTTTCTTTTTCTAATAGAAATTTCTCTCTTAAATGTAGATATTTATTTATTAGCCCTTCACCATATTCCATAGCCCATTCTGGTAAAAAGTGCCCCGCATTATCTACTCCAGGTAGCTTATGAATTCCATTAATTGAATTAAAGAATCTATTTAATGCATCTTGAGGAAATAACGGGTCCCTCATACCAGAAATAGATAAAGCCAAACCGTCAAATTCATTACTGAACCAGTCTTGTGCTTTTTGTGAAATTTCAGCACCATCTTTTTTCTGGTTATTAGGAAATATTTCTGGCATTACTCTTAGCGCAACCTTACTTTCATAATTATCAAAAGGAGCATGATAATTGTTACACTCCTTTAGGCTAAGTATTTTATTAGTTCTTGCCATTACGGCCCTAACATTTAAATCTGGATTATCTTTTATATACTGTCTCCAATCAGTATAACTATCTGACATTAAGTTACTTCCTGTAGCAAGTGTGGTATTATGAATAATTATTCCATCAAATAAATCTGGCATATCCATAGGAATAGTTAAACCTAAAAAACCTCCCCATTCATGAACTACTAAAACTATATTTTTAAGTTTTAATCTATCTATCATACAAATTATAGATTCTCTTAGAGAATTAAAAGTATAAGCTGTCTCATCAAGTGGTTTATCAGATCTTCCAAAACCAGGCATATCAAATGCTACCGCCCTATAATTTAAATTTTCAATTTCTTTTATAAAATGCCTCCACATATAAGACCAGGTTGGCGAACCATGTAATAATAAGAAAGTGATATCAGAATCTTGATTGCCAGCATCAATATATGCCATTTTCATGTCTTTATAATCTTCAAAACCCGATATATTTTTTTCATACTTGGCTTCATACGGAAAATCAGTTAAATTTGATAGTTTTTCTATATCAGGTGTATGTATTTTTTTCATAATTCCTCTATTAATATTTATTTTTATTCAAGCGAATATCAGTATGATTAGAAGGTAAAGAAACTTTTAAACCATCTAATTTATCTGACAATACTATCTGACATCCTAACCTTGAAGTTACTGTTAGGCCAGTAGCTAAATCTAACATATCTTCCTCATCCCAGCTAGGCTTTTCTAGTTTATTATACCAGACCTTATCTACAATAATATGACAAGTAGAGCAAGCAAGAGATCCTTCACAAGCGCCTTCTATTTCTATTCCATTATTTTGAGCAATTTCTAATATAGTTAGATTATTGCTATTTTCTTTAACTAAAATTTCTTTATCATTATATTTAAAAATTATAGTAGGCAAAAGTTAATCCTTATTATTTCCTTAACAAATCTATTTTATTACAAATAATTTTTGCTGCTTCATCAATATCTTCTTTATTAGAAACTAAACCAACTGAAATTCTGAAAGATGATAATGCTTTTTCTTTATCTAATCCTATAGAAGTAAGCACATAAGAAGGTTCAATATTTCCTGTTGAGCATGCAGAACCTGTTGAAAAAGCCACATAATCGCCTAAAGACTTAGTTAATTCTAAAGCATTAACTCCTTCTACAAAGTAATTTAAATTATTTGGTAAACGGTTTTTAGTTAAATCAGGTCCATTTAATTGGATTTTTTTATCTAATTTTAAAAAATTATTATGAAGTCTGTCTCTTAAACTCTTCAAATTTATAATATTTTTTTCTAAATTTTTATTAACAATATTCATTGCTTCACCAAAACCTACTATAAGAGGTGTAGGTAATGTTCCTGAACGCATCAATCTTTCCTGACCTCCTCCATCTATTTGTGCAAATATTCTTACTCTAGGCCTTCTTCTTACAAATAAACACCCAATGCCCTTAGGACCATATAATTTATGGCTTGATATACTCATCATATCTACACCTAAAAAATTAACTTTTACATCAATATTTCCTATTGCTTGTGCTGCATCTGAATGCAACCAAACATTGTATTTCTTACAAATATTAGAGATTTTCTCAATTGGCTGTATTACACCAATCTCGTTATTTGCTAACATAATAGAAACTAGAGCAACTTCATTATCAACTTCTTTTTTTAACTGGGCTAAATTAATTTCTCCAACATTATTAACATTAATTATTATTACTTCCGCTCCGACAGAAGTTAAAGAATTTGCAGCCTCTAAAACACATTTATGTTCTGTTGCTGCAATAATTATTTTTTTTCTATTATGATTCTTAAATCTATATAAAAAAGATCCTTTAATTGCTAAATTGTTAGATTCTGTTGCTCCAGAAGTAAAAATTATTTCTTCTGGTTCAGAGCCTATAACTTTAGCAATTGTTTTTCGTCCATTTTCTACCGCCTCATTTGCACTTAATCCATATTTATGATTTGAAGAATGAGGGTTACCAAATACTTCAGAAAAATATGGTATCATTTTTTTTAAAACATTACTATTTGTTGGAGTGGTAGATTGATAATCTAAATAAATAGGTTTCATTATATTATTTTCTTTTCTCTAGATAATTTATTTATTACTTTTTTTAAAATAGTACAAAAAGATAATATTTCACTTTTATTTAAACTTCTACATAAACTAATTCTAATTGCACCTTTAACTATATTCTCATTTAAACCCATTGCTCTTAATACATGACTTTCACTTACTTTACCAGAAGAGCATGCTGAACCTGAACTTACTTCATACCCCTCGAGATCTAAAGCAATGACAATACTTTCAGCTAAAATATTTTTAAAAGCAATCAAGGAAGTGTTTGCAACTCTAGGAGCATTTTTACCAACTATAAATGAACTGGGTATCATTGATAACACTTTACTTTCTAGAATATCTCTAGAAGTACTAGTTTTAACTAAACTAAGTTTTTTAGCATATTTTGTTGCAGCCCCAAAACCAATAATTTGATTTACTGCTTCTGTACCTCCTCTAAAACCTCTCTCCTGACCTCCACCTATAATAATTGGAGATAGCAACGAATATACCTTTTCACTCACTACCAGACATCCTACTCCCTTAGGCCCTCCTATTTTATGAGAGGATATAGTAAGTAAATCAATATTTAAGTTTTTCATAGAAATATCTATTCTACCAATAGCTTGTACAGCATCAACATGAAAAATTGCATTATTTTCAGTACAAATTTTAGAAATATTTTCTATAGGTTGTATAACACCAGTTTCATTATTAACAGCCATAATAGAAACAAATATTTTCTCTTTGGAAAATTGTCTTATAATTTTTTCTAATAATTCTAAATTAATTATTCCTTCTGAGGTTACAGGAATAAAATTAGCATTAATATTTTGTTTTAAAACTGAGTCATGTTCAATAGATGATACAAATGTTATCATTTTTTGTGAACACTTTAATGCTAGTGTATTAGCTTCTGTAGCTCCAGATGTGAAAATAATATTTTTTGCATTGGCATCTATGGTTTCGCTAATTAATTCTCTAGAATCTTCTACTGCCTTTTTTGCTTCTCTTCCAGAAGTATGAATAGATGAAGGGTTACCATTAATTTTAATAGATTTATTCATAATATCTACAACTTCACTAATAATTGGTGCAGAAGCATTGTAATCTAGATATAAAGTCATATTTTACCTTTTTAATACTTTAAAGTTATTTAGTACTTTTATATTAAAGATGAGTATTATTTTATAAATTCTTTTGCAGGTACACCAATCATAGAAGCTCCAGAGGCAACATCACTAATAACAACTGCATTGGCTCCAATTTTTGCATTATCTCCCACCTTGATTGGGCCAAGTAACTTGGCACCAGCACCAATTATTACCCCATTACCTACAGTAGGATGCCTTTTAATTTTTTCTGAACTAACTCCACCTAAAGTTACTTGATGATATATATGTACATCATTACCTACTTCAGCTGTTTCTCCTATAACTACACCTACTCCATGATCTATAAAAAACCTTTTTCCAATTTTTGCTGCTGGATGAATTTCTATAGCAGTTAAAAACCTAGATATATGCGATATAAATCTAGCTATTAAATACAAATGACATCTCCATAAAAAATTAGCTACTCTATGAAGGAATAACGCATGTAATCCTGGATAACATAAAATAATTTCTAAAAAAGAGCGTGCTGCAGGGTCCCTCTTTTTTATAGATGTAATTAGGTCTCTAATAGAATAAAACAATTTAAATCCTTTATAAAATTAATCCTTTATTATAGACATTAGTTTTTGTATATAAATAATACTTTATTAAATTATAATTAAATACTATTTATATGCACTATAAACAAGTTTATATACTGTATGGTATATAATATTTTTATAAGCATCAATTGGAATAAAAAATGCCCGATATTATTATACCAGGACCAGAAGGAAGATTAGAAGCTAGGTACCAGAAAGGAAGTAAAAATAATTCTCCACTTTGCGTTGTTTTACATCCTCATCCAAGACAGGGTGGAACTATGAATAATAAGCTAGTTTATAGAACTTACCAAGCATTTAAAAACTCGGATTTTTCTACACTCAGATTTAACTTTAGAGGCGTAGGACGAAGTCAAGGTTCATATGACAATGGGGTAGGTGAATTAACAGATGCAGCAGCAGCGCTAGATTGGCTGCAAGCAGAAAACCCTAGTGCTAGAACTACTTGGATAGCTGGCTTTTCTTTTGGTGCATGGTTAGCTCTTCAATTATTAATGAGAAGGCCTGAAATTTCTGGGTTTGTAGCAATTAGTCCTCCAGCAAGTTTATATGATTTCTCTTTTTTAGCTCCATGTCCTTCTAATGGACTTATAATTCAGGGTACTGAAGATAAAATTGTTGAAGAAAATTGTGTCACAGAACTTGTCGACAAATTAAATAAGCAGAAGAATCTAAATATAGATTATAAAAAAATTATTGGAGCTGACCATTTTTTTGCAAAAAATTTAGATGATATTCAAAATAAAATTGAAAAGTACATAAGTAAAAATTTATAACTTATTTTGGAAAATTTAATACTCCTCCTGAGACTGCATATTTTACTCCTGTAATTTTTTTCCAAGTAAATACAATACTTTTAATGCTCCTGGCAGCTAAATAAGCAAAAGCTTGAGCTTCCATAGCATCTGCATTCCAATTTGTCTCTAATGGTTGTAGTATATATGCATGATCTTCCTTAATACCTTGCATTATAGCTTTATTTTTTTTACCCCCACCTACAATATATAACCGTTTAGGTTCTAAGGAAAAAAAATTAAAACTTTTCGTAAGCTGAGCACTTATTAATTTAGAAAGAGTTGCTATCATATCTTCAGGACTTAAATGCTTAATGTTATCTTGAATAAATCTACTAAAATAGTTTTTATCTATTGATTTAGGTGGTAATGCCTTATACCAACTATTTTTTAGTATATTACCTATTGAATTATTACTAATTGATCCTTGTAAACCTATTTCACCATCTATATCAAAAGCTGTATCAAAATATCTCTCCATTAACATGTCTATTGGTCCATTTCCAACTCCTATGTCAAAACTATATGGAATATCATATTTATTTTCTATATATGTTATATTAGATACACCTCCTATATTTAGAAATACGCAAGGAAAAATAGGATTTACAACACCACCTAATAAGGCTTTATGCCATATCCCTACTAAAGGAGCTCCTTCTCCTCCTAAACAAACATCTCTATATCTAAAATTTGATATTACAGGAACATTAACTAAATTTGATAAACTTTGACCATTACTTAATTGCCATGTCCAATTCTCTTTAGGATTATGAAATATTGTTTGCCCATGCATACCAATTATATCTATGTCCTGTTTCTTAATATTAAAATCAGTAATAAAGGATTGTATACATTTGGCACTAAAAGTTGTGAGCAAATCATTTACATGATTTACATTTTTTTTATTAATAATAAAATTACTAATACTTTTTTTTAATGATTTAGTATATTCATATGTATTAAATTGTCTTAATTCAAATTTGTTTAAAGCATCAGTTCTAATTAATGCAATATCTAGACCATCTAATGAAGTACCACTCATAAGCCCCAAAGAATTTATATAAGTTTTATTATTATTATTAAAATAACTATATTTATCTCTTGTTTTCATTAAATATGTCCTTTAAAAAATAAGTATTAGTATTGAAGGTTATTTAAAATGACAACTTATAGTTCAGATTTTATAAAAGAGATTATCGCACGTGGATTCATACATCAAGCCACTGATTTAAATAATTTAGATAAAATACTTAGTAAGCAAAAGAATATAGCTGCTTACATTGGGTTTGACTGCACTGCAGCTAGTCTTCACGTTGGTTCATTAATTCAAATAATGTTACTTAGATGGTTACAAAAAAGTGGTCATAAGCCTATAGTTCTTTTAGGTGGCGGAACTACTCTAGTAGGAGACCCATCGGGAAAAGATGAATCAAGAAAATTATTAACAGATGATATTATCAAAAATAATTCAATTGGTATAAAAGATGTTTTTAAAAAATTTATAAATTTTAATGATGAAGACAACTCAGCCTTAATGGTAGATAACGCAGACTGGCTTAAAACATTAAATTATATAGAATTTCTGAGAGACTATGGTAAACATTTCTCTATAAATAGAATGTTAACATTCGACTCTGTAAAATTAAGATTAGACAGGGAGCAAACATTATCTTTCTTGGAATTTAATTATATGATACTCCAGGCATATGATTTTTATGAATTAAATAAAAGATATGGCTGCTTAATTCAAATGGGAGGCTCTGATCAATGGGGAAATATAATAAATGGTATTGATTTGCATAGAAGAGTCAGTGATGAGAATTCTAAAGAAACATTATTTGGACTTACTTCTCCCTTAATTACAACTGCTTCAGGTACAAAAATGGGAAAAACAGCAAATGGTGCAATATGGCTAAATTCAAACTTATGTTCTTCCTGGGATTATTGGCAATTCTGGAGAAATACCGAAGATAAAGATGTTATTAGATTTTTAAAGCTTTTTACTGAGATTAATTTAAATGAAATAAAAAAGTTAGAAAAGCTAGAAGGAGCAGAAATAAATGATGCTAAAATTATACTAGCTAATGCTGCAACAACTTTATTACACGGTAAAGAAGAAACTGAAAAAGCACTTAGTACAGCTAAAAACATATTTGAGAATAAAGATGGTGATGCGAACCTTCCAATCATTGTTTATAATAATACTGAACTCACAGAAGGAATATCAATATTAGAATGTTTAACTGATAATAGTTACTTGGCGGCAAGTAAAGGTGAGGCTAGAAGATTAATTAGAGGAGCTGGTGTTAAGCTAAGTAATGTTATTGTTTCAGATGAAAACTTAATAATAAATAATACATTTTTTAGTGAAAAAAAGAGAATAAAGCTTTCTGTTGGTAAGAAAAAACACATTTTATTAGAAAAACGATAAATTTTTAATTAAAAATATTTCTTATAATACCTGGCGTTAACAAAGTTAAAGGATTTATTAGAATATTTGGTTCATCCCATGGTCCTATAGCTTCATAATTAATTGCAAAAATTCCTTCATCTTCTTTCGCTGTTAATAAATCACCAACTATAGGTATATTATTTAACAAAGAGTTAATCCTATATGCAGGAATTATTGAACCCAATAAATTTATAGTTTTATCCTTACTATTTATTTTCCCTTCGCTAGTCAAACCAATAGAAAAACCATAAGCCCTAGATTTAGAAATATTATATATTTCATTTTTACCTGTAAATTGTGCATCAAATTGTTCAAATTCTATTCCATCATTATTTAATACTTCGAATAAACCTGTTAAAGAAGCTGCTAATAATAGTTCAGCAAATAGGGGTGCTTTCATTATTTTGAAATTATCTATACTGACAGTACCCATAATATCATTTCCATTATCTAAATTACCAATAAAACCCTCTGAAGACAAAATTCCTCCGTGAATTTCACTTTTATAATTTAATAATTCAAAAAAAGAGCCTGCATTAGAGGCATGAAATTTATATGTGAAAATATCTAAATTAATAAAGTTATTATAATTAAATAAAATATTTTCATCAGAAAAATATTGGCCATTAATATTCAATGATTTCTTCTTTTCATAATTCTGATATGAAATAGTAGCATTATCTACTACAAAATCTTTTATAAATAATTTTTCTAAACTAGCCTTTACTATTAAATTTGAAGAGAAATAATTACTTATACTAGTTTTTAAAAACATACTTAAATCAAGATTGCCTGAATATATCTCAATTTTAAAATCACCAGAATTATAATTCAAACCGAATTTTAAATTATTTTTATTATAAATAAATTTATTAAACTTAATAAAATAATTATTATTAATATTTTCTACTTTAAGTTTAGCTTCAATAATATTCTCCATGTTGTTATATGAAATATCTAAATCATCAAATTTTAGATCATTACTAAAACTACCATTAAAATTAATTAAGGCATTTTCTTTAATATTTTTTTTATATTGTAAAAATGGAATAGCAAAAGAGGTATTAATTAGGTCTATATTACAATCATATTTAATTTTATTATCATATTTCAAAGAGCATGCTAAATGACCATCTCCATCAAAATATTCAATAAACTTAACATTATTCAATATTTTATCATTAAGGATTATATCAAACTTTATATTAGGCTTATTAACTTTATCACTAAAATATTTAAAATTTATATCTGTCATATTTGTATTAATATTTGCAGATATAGTATTATGGAACTTACCCAAATCTACTTTATATTTAACAGAATCTAAAATTAAAATATCATCATACAATTTAATGTTTTTAGAAAAGATTAAGTTACCATTTATAGATCCTAATATAGTGTCTTTTAAGTTTAATAAATCCGATACACTTAAATTTGCTTCAAAGTTAACTACATCATCTGAGTTAATCGGAATAGAATCTATATTATTTAAAATATCGTTTTTACTTAAGAATCTTTCAATTACACTGTACTTCGTAGAAACTGAAAAAGATAAATTATTTAGTTTAGAATTCTTTTTATAATTATAATTAATACCTTTTATATTAGTAGTATCATTAGAAATATCATTAATAGATAACTCAATATTATTTAAAACATTTTTTTTAAAATATAATTCTGCATCTCCACTAAGGTTAGGTAATAAATTTAAATCATATTGCAAACTATCTATATATAAGTAATTATTTAATTCTATATTTCTAAAGGATAACTTTGTATTCATTTCCATACTATTTATGATAAGTTCATTATTAATGAATATGCCGCTATTATTGGAATTATTATTTTTAATTTTAATACTTAAATTATTAATTAAAAATTTATTCTCATTGTATTCATATATAGCCTTTAATGTTAGTGTTTCAACTTCAGGAAATTTATACAAATGTAGACTTTTATAATTAATATCATTCTTAATATTTAAAAGAATATCCCTAGAAAAAATTTCAATATCTATTGTTGTAAGTAATGCATTTATGAAATTTAAATTAATTTCTCCGTTGACTGATCCTACAATTGAAAAATTATCAATTTTAAAAAATTCATTTACTATTGAGTTTTCAATTTTGAAATCATTGAATTTTATATTAATTACATCAGTTCCATTGTATCTAGATGAGGCGAACGTAAAAAATTTATTATCCTTCTGATAAGAATTATCTTTGTAATTAAAGGAACCATAAATATTAATATTGCTAGAACCCTTTTTCTGCAAATTAATATTTGAAAAGTCATAAAACCTATCCAATATTTTAATATTTATGTTACCATTACTAATATCTAATACTTTAGTTAGACTAAATATGTTATCTAATAGATCAGTACTAAGAATATTATTAAATTCATTTTGACTAATATAATCTATTGAAGCATTATTTATATTGACACTATCAAACTTATTTACTCCTTTAATAAGGTTGTAGACACTAATATTAAATTCTATATTTTCAATTTCTATATTTTTATAATTATTAACTTCTTCAATAATCAAATTTTTTATTATAATTTCATAATTTTCCTTTAAACTAATATTATTAATTTTTACTTCTTGGAAATATACTTCATGACTAAAATACCAACTCAGTAATTTAGATATATATTTATTTTCATCTTTAATAGTTATAGATTTGCTAGCTAAAATGATGATGCCTAATGTAATTATAACTAGAGAAAATAAAGATATTAAAGCAGAACCAAATACAAATAATTTTTTTAAAAAGTTGTATAAATATATATTCATAAAAAAAATTTCATAAAAATTAAACTATTTCATTACTATGAAAGTATATTATATGTTAATTATTAATACTAAGGATATAATTAAAGGAGAAATAATGCCAAAAGTTTCTACAGGCATGCAGGCACCATCGATTAACATTCCAGGAAATGGTGGATCTGCTATAAATACAGCTAATTTGAATAATCCATATGTTATTTATTTTTATCCAAAAGATGATACTCCAGGATGCACTAAAGAAGCTATTAGTTTTACAGAAAATATTAATTTTTTTAATAAAAACAATATAACTGTAATTGGTATATCGAAAGATACAGTTGAAAAGCATGATAAATTTATTAATAAACATAATTTGGATATTTTTTTAGGTTCTGATATTAATGGGGAGGTTTGTGATAACTATGGAGTATGGGTTGAAAAATCTATGTATGGAAGAAAATATATGGGTATTGAAAGGACTACTTTATTAGTTACTGCTGATGGAATTATATACAAAATATGGAATAAAGTTAAAGTTAATGGTCATGTTGAAGATGTAATATCATCATCAAAAGAAATGTTAAAGAAATAGCTTTTAAGATATCTTTTTTATTAGAGATGCTTCTAAAAAGTCATCAATATTACCATCTAATATTGATTGAAAATTAGAACTTTCTTTATTAGTTCTTAAGTCCTTAACTAACTGGTACGGCTGTAAGACATATGATCTTATTTGATGGCCCCAACCTATTTCCGTTTTATTTTCTTCTGTTTTAGCTTTTTCAGTAGATTTTTTTTCAAGTTCTAATTCATATAATTTAGCCCTAAGCATTTTAAAAACTTCAGCTTTATTTTGGTGTTGTGACCTATGGTTTTGACATTGAACTACTATATTTGTTGGAATGTGAGTAATTCTTACAGCACTGTCAGTTCTATTTACATGTTGTCCACCAGCACCTGAAGCTCTGTATGTGTCAATTCTTAAATCCTTATCCTCTATTATAATATTTACATTATCTTCAACTTCTGGATATACCCATACACTTGCAAATGAAGTATGGCGCCTATTCTGCGAGTCAAAAGGAGAAATTCTTACTAGTCTATGTACACCAGATTCAGTTTTTAACCACCCATAGGCATTAATACCACTTAATTTAATGCAGACTGATTTTATACCGGCCTCATCACCTTGATTTTCATCCATAATTGTTATTTTATAATCTTTTTTATCTGCCCATCTTGAATACATTCTTAACAACATTTGCGCCCAATCCTGACTCTCAGTTCCACCCGCTCCTGCATTAATTTCTATAAAACAATCATTCTTATCTGC
>Ga0315326_10001131_pt1 | contig 13767 bp, 8 predicted proteins | sample M180m32315metaG_FD_203457 | JGI IMG/M metagenome (GOLD analysis project Ga0315326, IMG submission 203457) | Ammonia-oxidizing marine archaeal communities from Monterey Bay, California, United States - M1 80m 32315 | ecosystem: Environmental > Aquatic > Marine > Coastal | place: USA: California... | reverse complement strand
TCGAATACCGCGGCATGTGGCGACCGATACATACAAATGTTCCTGGATTTGACATCACTGAGTTGTATCCTAAGCAAGCAAAACATGCTGACAAGTTTTCCATTGTACGTTCGTTGTCACACGGAACTGGAGACCACTTTGCCGGTGCACACCGGATGCTAACCAGCAAAGCGATGGGCGTCAGTGGTGCCAACAAAATCGGTAAGTTCCCCGGCCTAGGCGCTATCGTTGCTCGGCAGCGAGAACATATGCATCACGATGTGCCACCCTACGTGTCCGTACCTGTAGCCTCAAGTGTGGCATTAAAACCAGGCTATTTTGGTGGGAAGTTCTTAGGAGTCCAGTACGATCCATTTCAAACGCAAGGCGATCCGAATCGCGACAACTTCAAAGTACAAAACATGGTGTTGCCATCAGGCTTGACCGTCGACCGCTTAGACGACCGCACGGAACTCCGCGGGCAACTTGACAAGATTTCACGGCAAGTCGAAACGCGGGGAACCTTTTCCGCCCTCGACCGTTTTGACCAACAAGCCTACTCATTCGTTACGGGTGAGAAATCAAGAGTTGCCTTTGATATGAGTTTAGAAGACGACGCGATACGCGATCAATACGGTCGACATACATGGGGCCAAAGCACATTGCTCGCGCGGCGACTAGTCGAAGCCGGCGCGTCGTTTGTGACCGTACACTTTGGTGGTTGGGATCACCACTGGAATCTGGAGTCGGGTTACGAAAGTAACTTGCCACGCGTAGATGCAGCCGTCGCCAGTCTGTTTGAAGATTTAGAACAACGTGGCATGCTAGAAACGACATTGGTCATGTTGTGCGGGGAATTCAGTCGGACCCCACGACTTAATAACGGTGGCAACGGTGGCCCTCCGTTAAGCAAAGGTACACCTGGCCGCGACCATTGGGGTAACTCAATGTTTTGTCTAATGGGTGGAGGCGGAGTCCGCGGAGGTCAGATCGTCGGCTCAACCAATACCAAGGGGGAAAGTCCGCAGGATCGACCGCTTACACCAGCGAACGTCCATGCCACGGTATATAAATGCATGGGTATCGACCCGACCTTACAAATTCTCGATTTAGCTGGACGTCCCACGGCGGTACTGGATGATCCAGAACCTATTCATGAGTTGCTCTGATTGCCATCTATGCCTGCATTGAAAATCGCCATTGCCCAATTCGGGCAAGAAACTAGCAGCTTTAGTTCCACCAAAACCACACTGGATACCTTCGAAAAATTCGGGCTGTATGAAGGCGATGCGTTCCGCAGCCATGGATTTGCCGAGGGTGCCGTCGGTGGGTTCATGGAAACCGCCAATAAAATTGATCTCGCGTGGGAGCCTATCCCTATCATCCGCGGCTGGGCAGGTGCCAGTGGCCCCTTAACCGATGAAACCCTCGCACATTTCATCGATAAAATTACAAATGCCTTAAAAGACGCGAACCAAATTGACGCTTTGTACCTTGATTTACACGGTGCTGCTATGGCGGATTCGCAGGCGGATTGTGAAGGACATTTATTGCAAGCTTGCCGAGACATCCTCGACGATTCTATTCCAATCGTGCTAGCACTGGACCACCATGCCAACCTGACCGATGCAATGGTCAAACATTGTGATGCCCTCGTCGCGCATCGGACACAACCGCATCACCCATGGGAAACCGGACAGCTCGCTGCAACATTGTTATTTAATATTCTACAGGGCAAATTAACTCCCACAATTGCCTGGAAAAAAATACCCCTCATTACGCACCAAGAACAATTTTTAACTTCACCCGCAGGCCCAATGCGCGAGTGGTTTAAACTGGCCCGTGACATTGAATCGATCCCAGGAGTCGCCTCAGTTTCCACATTTCCAATGCAACCATGGATTGATGTACCTGAAGGTGGCTGGGCAGCCTCAGTCGTCACCAACAACGATATGGCCTTAGCCAAGAAGCAAGCCAAGCGATTGGCACAGTTTGCTTGGAATCAACGTGATAGATTTTTAAAGCAGGAAAGCATACCACCAGCGAATGCCATTGCACGTGCACTGCAAGCCGAAAAAGGATTAGTAATTCTGTCAGACACCGGAGACAGCGTTTTTGGGGGGGCACCTGGTGATTCTACAATTTTACTGAAGGAAATAATCCGACAAAAAGTACGACAACCTGTTTTACTTACGATGGTGGACCCGGAAGTTGTTGAACAAGCAATCGTGACTGGAGTGGGTAATACGATCGAAGTTGAACTGGGCGGAAAACAGAGCGGCAATTATAGTACTCCGATCAAGATCACGGCGAAAGTCAGCGCAGTAGGAGGCGGTGAGATTCAAGCAACCTGCATTGGCAGGGATACGTTTAGTGCGGGTCGCGCGGTGGTATTAAAGCTTGGCAGTATACAGATAGTTGTCAGTGAAACCTCTGGAGTAGGCGGCAATCATCCAGCCACCTATGAGCATTTCGGCATTGATCCCAGCAACGCAAAAATGATCGTGCTCAAGACAGCGAGTAATTTTCAATACTACGCCGACTGGACCTCTGAAATCATCCGTGTCGATACGAAGGGTGCGACCATGAGCAATATCTCGAGCTTTAATTGGCACCAACTACCACGGCCAATCTATCCACTAGACCCAACGACCACTTTTAATGTTGACTAGCGGTTTACCATAGACCTTTGATCCACAGGATAGAGGCCTTCTGCCAAGCATCCCAGGAAGTCCCTTGGTAACCGTTAAGACCATGCCCTCCGTTGGGCAACTCCAAATATTCAACCGGAACTCCATGCTTAACACAAGCGTCACGATACATTTCACTGTTAATCTTGCGAACGACTGTATCATCCACAGCATGTGTTAAGAATGCGGGCGGAGTTTTTCGATTCACTCGCAGTTCATTAGAATACTGGGCAATCAATTCGTCACTAGGTTCGTTTCCGAGTAGATTCCTTCGTGATCCGCCGTGTGTGTGCTCCCCCAGACTAATCACTGGATAGACCAAAACGCTAAAAGCGGGACGTTCGCTTCGATTACGAGCATGCGTTGATAGGGTCGAGGCCAAATGGCCCCCGGCAGAGAATCCCATCACACCAATTTTCCGAGGATTTACACTCCACTGCTTGGCGTGCTCTCGAATCACCGCTAGCGCCGCTTGCGCATCCTCGAGGGGAACCGTATTTCGCCCTTGTGGCATCCTATATTGCAATACGAAACCGGTGATCCCGTGTTGATTTAGCCATCGAGCAATGCCATGTCCCTCGGGTTGGATTGCCAATCCACCGTAGCCTCCACCCGGGCAGACTAGCACCGATATCCCATTAGGTGTGTCAGCAAGATAAGGGGTCAATACCGCTTGCGTTTGCGGCGAATTGCCACCATGCAATTCGATAGTTACCGGTGCCGCCATAACAATTGAGTTAACCAATGCTATGTTAACGGCGGCCACCATTAAAACACCAACAACGTACCTGCGAAAAAACTTGTTCATGCAAATCCCTATCCGGAACTAAAACCTCAGTGGCAGTCCTAGATTAATTCCGCAATTGCTTCGTGGCCGGGATCCACAAGATACTGCGGACGACCATGCAGGTCCGGCACCGTAGCGGTCCGCACGTCAATTCCCAAATGACGGTAAAGCGTTGCGAACACTTCCTGAAAAGAAACGGGGCGAGCCACGGGCTCCCCAGCAATACGATCGGTCTTCCCGATGATTTGCCCATGCCGCATACCGCCACCCGCCATCAGAGCGCAAGCAACATTAGGCCAATGATCACGACCGACTTTAGCACTAATCTTAGGAGTTCTACCAAATTCGCCCCATACAAGTACGGCGGTATCCTGATCCAATCCACGTTCGTGCAAATCATCAATTAACGCTGTTATGCCTTTGTCGAAGATAGGAAAATCCTCTTTTTCACGAAGGAAAATCGAGTTATTTGCGCGACCTTCGGCATTGAGTCCACCGTGCCAATCCCATTTACTATAATTGACTGTCACAACACGAGCGCCAGCTTCGATCAATCGCCGTGCCGCTAAAAAACTCTGAGGAACACGTGGGGCACCATTAGCATCAATAAACTTCTTCGGATTACCGGTGCCATATCGTTCGCGTGTTGCTTCGCTTTCGTTGGAAAGATCTAACGCTTCTGCTAAATGTGAGGCGGTCAAGATACCCATCGCCTGTTCGGTAAATGCATCAACACCCTCGAGTGTGCCACTGGCATCGGTATCGCGGCGGAATTGATCGAAACTAGCGAGCAGTGCTTTACGATTTGCCAAACGGTCTGTCGTAATCCCATTGAGTATCATGTCTTTACGCGTTGGGCCAAGGGGGCGGAATCCCGAATGGGCTGGTCCGAGATAACCTGGTCCAGGTTCGTTATATGGCCCATGTGTGCAAGGGTAGCAGAGGCTAATAAACCCAGGAGTCGTCGGGGCATGTTGGCCCTGAATTTTATTGACTAAGGATCCAAATTGAGGCCAACCTCCGGTCGGTTTTGGACCAGCATGGGTTCTTCCGGTATAACATTGAACAGCGTCATGGCCTGCTTGGGCATCGTTTAGCGAGCGGATCACAGTAAACTTGTCCATACGTTGCGCCATCATCGGCAAAGCTTCACAAATTTCGACCCCATTTACATTTGTTGCCGTTGGTTTCCATGGGCCGGCGATTTCTCGTGGTGCGTCTGGCTTAAGATCAAACATATCTTGATGTGGTGGTCCACCAACCAAGTAAACCAAGATGACTGATTTAGGGTTATTACGAATTCCCTGTTTCGCTTCGAGTGAAAGCAAGCCGGGTAATGTAAGTCCACCAGCACCTAGTGCCCCGACCTGCAAGAAGTTACGCCGCGACACTCCATCGCAATGTGTTTTACCCTTGTCACTTGGATCTAAGATTTTAAGCATCGTGTAACACCTTAGTTGCTAGTTCAGACGTTGGTCGCCCCGTTTAATAGTATACACACATTCTACAGTGAATATCGCATTTATCAAAAGACGAGATTAGACCTTTCCCATTATTGTCCGAAGAGTTGCTAGGATTTCTCCCAAGAGAAACATAGACAAACTATATTTCCATTCATCCAAATGGCGATTGCAGCGTACTTTAAGCCCAGTTACCCGTTGCTCAGACAAAACGAATATGCGTCAAGTTACATTCGGACTATCACCATTTAACCTGCTCGTTGACTAATTCTTGGTACAACTCCGGGCGACGAGTTTTTAACGTATAGTTTGGTAGGCTACGCTCCTTGGCAATGCGTTCTTGCAATAAATCAACCACAATCATTTCATCCTGAATAACGTCGGCTTGCGTACTACCGATTAGTTCTCCGTCTGGCGCGAACACCAATGCCCCGCCACAATGGTGAGGTTGTGCTGGAGAATTCTGGGGGTACGTATCTACATATCCCGCACGGCCGGACTGGTTTGCTAACACTGCGAAACACGCATTTTCCCGCGCTCGCTGCGCATAGCAGGAGGTAAAGTATTCGTGCGTATGCTGCCGCGCTGTTGCCATAGACTCCGGAGTCTCATCCCACATTTTTATACGAGCGGCATGCGGCATCAGTAGCACATCCGCTCCACGCAACGCCAGTATTCGCGCCAACTCGGGCAATTGATTGTCGTAACAAATAATCATCCCAACACGACATTTACCAATATCAAAGACAGGGATTTCTCGCCCTCCCTTGTAGAACAAGACCTCATCGCGGGACAAGTGTATCTTGCGCTGCTTCCCAACAAACCCATTTGGCCCGACTAAAAACTGCGTATTGAAAACCACATCATCTTCTTTTTCACTAATCCCAACACAAAGCGTTACCGAATGCTTCTTCGCAATTTCAATCGTCCTTTGTGTTGCTTCGCCAGCGGGTACAGATTCCGCCAATTCCCAAGTACGGGGATTACAATGACCAAACAATTGCAGCTCCGGAAACAGAATCAACTCGGCTCCCTGTTCAACCGCTTTGCCGGTCCATTCATCGAGGCAATCAAGCATCGACGAACCCGAATCAAGTGGGCTATTGATACTTACAGCGGCTACACGAATGTCCTGCATAATGATTCCTGACACGAAGGGAAAATCGAACTCACAGGCAAAGGCTCTTTTCTACGAAAGTAGATCACGCACTACATTACCATGCACATCGGTTAGTCGGTAATCGCGCCCTTGAAAACGATGGGTTAAACTTTCATGGTCCATACCGAGGGCATGTAATATTGTCGCTTGCAAGTCGTGAATATGCACTTTGCTTTCTGCGACCGTAAATCCAAGTTCATCACTGCTACCGTAACTCAGGCCAGGTTTCATCCCGCCGCCGGCCATGAACATTGTAAAACAATCCGGGAAATGATCGCGTCCGAGCACATTACTTTTCGCGGTACGACCTTCTCTAAAAGGTGTTCGACCAAACTCGCCTCCCCAAACCACCAACGTTTCGTCATACATCCCACGGGCTTTGAGGTCTTTGATCAATGCTGCGACTGCCTGGTCCATAGGTTTACAACGTGTTCGCAATCCTTCTCGAATCCCCATTGCTGCATTAGTCCCATGGAAATCCCAACCCCAGTCAAATAGTTGGATGAAGCGCACGCCACTTTCGGCTAAGCGACGGGCCAATAAACAATTGTTCGCAAAACTCGATTCACCTGGCTTCGCACCGTATTCTTCAAGCGTATGCTGTGTCTCTTGTGAAATATCCATGACTCCAGGCACAGACACTTGCATACGAAATGCCAATTCATACTGTGCGATCCGCGTTTGGGTTTCAGCGTCGCCTAATTCCGCGGCTTGCAGCTGATTCAAGTCCCGCAGCGCATCGAGACTAATACGCCGCATATTGCGATCGATGCCTTTCGGATTGGAGACATACAAAACCGGATCACCTTTGCTGCGACACTGTACGCCCTGATAGACCGAAGGCAAAAATCCACTGCCCCAATTATCAGCTCCACCACTGGGCGCGACTCCACCAGAAATTAACACGACAAAGCCAGGTAAATTTTTGTTTTCGCTGCCGAGGCCGTAAGCCGTCCAAGCTCCCATCGACGGCCGACCCGAGCGGGGTGAACCGGTGTAAATCAGTAACTGAGCCGGTGCGTGATTGAATTGTTCGGTATTCATTGATTTAACAATCGTAAGATCGTCGGCGACTTTCGCCAAATTAGGCAAGGCTTCCGACATCCACTGGCCGCTGTCACCGTGTTGTTGAAATTTTTGAGGCGTACCTAATAGCAGCGGGCGACCACTAGTGAATGCGAACCTTTTGCCTTCATAATACTCATCCGGGCAGGGCTCATCATTACGTTTTACTAGTTCAGGTTTGTAATCAAAAAGGTCAAGATGTGGTGGGGAGCCGGCGCAATGCAAATAAATCACTCGTTTTGCTTGACCTGCAAAGTGCGCACTTTTCGGGGCTACTGGGTTAGGAACCCCGTCTGCCTGAACTGCTCCGTTTCCGCCGAGCGAATGCAGTGCCATCGCCCCTAGACCCACGCCGCAATTCTGCATAAAGTGGCGCCGAGTCCGGATTTGTAGGTTTTGGGTTAATGGGTTCATTGAATTACCTTTTCGCCAATGTTTCATCTAGATTCAATAGCACATTGCTTACGACAGTCCAGGCCGCCGCTGCAACTACGTCGACCCCCTCTGTCAGCGGCCCAAGGGGCATTGTCGCAATATCCTTTGCACTTCGAGGATCGTCCCCATACTGTTTGGCGACGCGCTCATACAAAGTAATGATCCTTGCACGCTCCGCTGTATGCGGTGGACGTGCAAGCACCAAGCGGAAACCGTAAGTAGCTTGTGATTCGATGCTATCGCCACCTTCGGCAATAATACGGCGAGCTAAGGACTGCGCGGTTTCTATGTAAACCGGATCGTTGAGTGTAACTAATGCTTGCAGCGGCGTGTTAGTGCGACCGCGTCTGATAGTACACACGTTGCGGTTAGGCGCATCAAACGTAGCCATCGAGGGATATGGCAAACTTCGCCTCCATTGCGTGTATAGACCACGCCTAAATTTATCTTCACCATTACTAGTCGTCCAATCTGTGGAACCACCAAAGGCCGCTTTCAAACCCAATTGCGGACGAGGAGGTCGTACCGAAGGTCCATACATTTTGTCACTCAACAAACCGCTGACCAACAACGCTTGATCGCGAATCATCTCGGCACTAAGTCGGTATCGTGGACCACGCGCTAAATATAAATTGAACGGATCCATTTTACGGTGATCTGTCGTCACCTCAGCACTTTGGCGATAGGTTGCTGACATGACGATGGTTTTCAATAGCCGTTTAACGTCCCACGCATAATCCTTGGTAAACGTAACTGCCAACCAGTCCAGCAACTGTGGATGCGTTGGTAATTCCCCTTGAATACCAAATTCTTCGCTCGTTGTCACAATACCCTGACCAAATAACTGCTCCCAATAACGATTAGCTACCACGCGACCAGTCAACGGATTTTCCGCAGCAACAAGCCAACGGGCAAGCTCCAAACGATTGCGAGGTACGTCATCCGGAAAAGGATGAAACGTCGATGGCGTCCCCTCAGACACCTCTCCCTCAATCGCTTCGAAATTACCACGCAGTTGAATATTCGTTTTACGGCGTTTCCCCCCAGTCAACTCTTTCATCACAGGGACGGTGGTTGGCCGCAAATCTGTTATGGCTTTTTCCAACTCAGCTACTTTCTTGGTAACCGCCGCATCAACTGGAATATTGCGCTGATAATAAGCCCGCACTAGATCCTGTTCCTTAATTTCCAATTGATCCCAACTGCGGTCGCCTAGTGCTGTAATACCCTTGGGAAGCACGGCAACGTTTCCCGTCGAATCCGACACAGATATCCTAAATTTTCCTAGCGGATGCTTGGGATAGGATTGTGACAACACCAACTTAAGAGTTGTGTTAGGCTCGGCGTTTAGAGATTTTTTGATAACAAAGACGGCGGTATTATCTTGACCGATATCACCGCCAACGGCCCACCCGGCAACTGCATGCGTGCGATCACCATTAATGGCGTTATCCACTGCGAACTGTTCGATCTTTCCGTTCTCAGCTTGTTCGAATGTCGCCGTAGCAGACGCAAACACGACTGGTAACAATCCGCTAATCTCAACATCAACGTTTTTACTAGGAGCTTTCGTGAAGATCTTTTTCCATACCAAGTCACGTTGCTCATCAAGAATCGACAACTCAAATCCATCGAGTCGTTTTTGAAGTTCATTATCAGTGCGGTTCCAAATTGAAACCGAATCGACAGCCACCGCTTCCTTTAACTCAATTTCGATCCAAGGATTGTCCTCGATCTCCGTATGGGTAACAGAACCGGCATCATATTTCCCATCAGTGTTTCCATCATTGGCTCGTTTTACTTCCCCACCAAATCCGGTGGACGATTGTTTAGCCACGCCCTGCAACGCAACATTTGAACCGTTACTAAACACCTGAATTTCAGCCACATGAATCATCTTCTGTTTACCGGGCAAATCGATACGAACGATCTTTCCAACTGGTGATTCATCTGCCGGTGCTCCGACTGAGGCTGACAATTCCGTAAGGACAAAATTCCCGTTGCCACTCCGCCCAGGTCCTCCGGCAGGCAACGCCTCATCGGCTAACGCTTCTAAGCGAATCGCGTTGATGGATTTAGGCAACGAACTAAACGTCAGTTCATAAGATTCAGTCGTTTGCGATTCTCCGCTAGATTTAATTACACCGTCAGCGGATACTGTCAATTGAGTTTTGTCGCTAGTTGATTTTTGTGCGACGGGAATGAGTGTCTGCCATTTTACATCTGTGTTAGAAAGTGCACGCCAAGTTGCCAGTTGTTCCGCGAGTTGCTCACCAGACGGTTCGTTTTTCCCCTTCCAGGTCTCTAGCTCATCTTCCAACTTACTTTTTGCTTCTTTTTGTTCAGCGGTAAACAGACTCAACAACGGCTGTTCGTCAGCACGGTCAGCGTCTTCGGTATTGTTAAAGAACGCAAAGAACTTGAAATACTCTTCTTGCGAAATCGGGTCGTATTTATGGTTATGACACTGTGCACAGCGTATCGTAGTTCCCATCCACACCTGCATGGTTGTGTTAACTCTATCGACTACAGCAGAATTCCGGAATTCTTCGTCGTTGGTCCCTCCTTCGCTTTGTGTCAAGGTATTGCGATGAAAGGCGGTTGCCACAATGTTTTGTTCACTAGCATCTTCGAGCAAATCTCCGCCTATTTGTTCAATCGTAAACTGATCAAACGGCATATTGGTATTAAATGCGTTAATAACCCAATCACGATAGAGCCAAATTGTCCGCTGAGGATCGTTCGCGTAACCCGCCGAATCTGCATAGCGTGCTAAATCTAGCCACATCGCCGCCCACCGTTCGCCATATTTATTAGACGCTAGCAATCGATCCACCAGGTTCTCATATGCCTGTTTGCTGGAATCCGTAACAAACGCATCGACTTCCTCTAATGTTGGAGGCAAGCCCGTTAAATCCAGTGATAATCTACGAATTAAGGCGTAGCGATCAGCCTCGTTGTTGGGTTCGAGTCCCTGAGTTTTCATCCGCGCGAGAACAAATGTATCAATCTCATTACGAATCCATTTAGATTTGGTTACCTTGGCAGATTCGGGTTTTGTCGGAGCGGCATACGACCAATGCAGTTTATATTCTGCGCCTGATTCAATCCATTGTTTAAGAATGGCCAACTCTTCGTCCGATACTCCCTTGCCAAAATCTACCGGCGGCATCCTTTCATCAGGGTCGGTTGATTGAATCCGCCGCAGCAACTCGCCTTCCTGCAATTTACCCGGTGTCAGTACCGAATGAGAACCAGCTTGGTCACCTACCGTGTTTGGAATATCCAACCGCAAGTTACTTTGTCGTTCCGCGGGATCTGGTCCATGGCAGGTGAAACACTGGCTGGACAAGATCGCTCGAACACGGTTGAAATCGACCGTCGGTTGCTCTGCAGCGGAAAGCCCAGTCGTCAAGCAACTGATAATCAACAAAGTTCGTAATCCGATTTTTGCTTGCATCAAACGACCGCCAATTGCTTTCCAACTTTTGATCAACATTCCTAACGTTCAGTATAGCACAAATGTCTGTTAACGAAACATTCATGATCTAACGCCGTTAGCCACTAGGACCTACGGCATTAAAACAACTCATCAATGGGTTCGCCATCGGTTAATATCGGGATAGGACGACCATTATTATTCAAAAACGAACGTGTCGTATCGACGCCAAACTTCTTGTAAATAGTAGCCAGTAAACAGTTACTATCCATTATCCGTTCTACAGGCTCTTCGGCTCGAGGCCCCGTGGCACCGATCACTTGTCCCATTTTCAACCCGCCACCAGCTAAGAGTACACTCATTGCCTGTGGCCAATGATCGCGTCCAGGGCGACCACTAGCATCTTGATTGCGAATCAACGGCGTTCTACCAAATTCGCCACAAAACACAAAGAGCACTCGTTTATCTAATCCTCGCTGCTCAAGGTCTTGGATCAACGCGGACGCAGCGCGATCTAGAACTGGTATCTTTTCACCATACGATTTAAAAATATCGGAATTTACACTATGGTCATCCCAGGTCGTCGTTCTGCCGGTTTCCGTCTTCAATCTAAAAGTGGCTTGACACTGTACAAATCGCGCCCCCGCTTCGACCAGTCGCCGACAGGTCAAAAGGCTTTTCCCCCAGTGCGTATTTCCATAACGCTCACGGGTTGCCTCTTTTTCAAACGACAAGTCAAACGCCTTTTTTGTTTTTGGACTCGCTAACATCGCCATCGCGCGCTGTTGAAACAAGTCCATAGAAGTCATCATTTGAGTGCTATCCATGTCCCGCGACATACTGTCGAGGCTATTTAGAATACTGCGGCGACGCGACAAATTAACCAGTCCGTTCTTGGAGATCGTCAAATCGTTTGCTGAGTTCGTCGTTCGATAGATGGGAACGGGAGTATATTGATTTGCGCCGCTTGCCGTTTGCATATCGGGACTCGGCATGTAGGCTTCGCAGGAGGGCCCCAGATACGCGGCGCCCGCACCGTAACTCGGAGTGTTCGCTACATACAGCGGGCTCCCGGTGATCTCCGCTTCGCCATGTTTGGCAATCACGCTACCCATATCTGGAAACTCAGATCTCGGGAGGTTCGCTTGGACGGATGAATACCCCGTCAAAAAACGGTTCGTACCGCCAGAATGTTCCGCTCGTTGATGCTGTAGGCTTCGAATCAATGTAAATTTGTCCGCAATCTTTGCCAACAATGGCATTTGTTCGGATATCTCGATGCCTGGAACGTTTGTACGAATCGGCCGCAAGGGCCCGCGATATTCACTAGGAGCGTTCGGCTTCATGTCAAACATATCAATATGGCTAGGGCCACCATTTGCCCAAAACAAAATCACTGAGAAATCGTCATCGAGTCGAGGTAGCGCTAAACCGTTGCCGTCAACGATAGAGACTCGGCTCTCGCCTAACACCCGCATCGAAGGAGCAAAACCAGAACAAAGCGCGCCAACCCCCAGACCCCCTAGTTTCAGCCAACTGCGGCGATCTAGTGGGCCGGCACACTTACTTTTCAACTTCTGTTGTTTTCGCTTTTCCATCATAATTACGTTACATTATACAGAAACCGACACAGTTCGGTAAAACCAATTTGGGGGGGAGCGTCTTAAAAGTCCGTTGCGCTGTACAATCCAAATACGTTCCATTTTAATATTTTGAATAAACCTACGAGCGTTAATACGTGCAACGTGAAATTGATGAATTCGAGATGCAATCCGTAATTGGTATCGGCACAGCCGGTTCCGTTTATAATGCCATCGAGAAAACGACACAGCGTCCCTGTGCAATGAAACTGCTGCTCCCAGGACTGTCCGACGATGCAAATATGGTCTCGCGATTTGAGCGAGAAATGCTCATTCTCAGCAAACTTGATCATCCTAACATTGTCCAATACTACGGCGGTGGAAAACACGAGCGTCGATTATTTTACGTCATGGAAGCCGTGCCCGGTGGCACGATGACGCAGATGCTGCAAACCCACGGTAAATTAACGTGGCAAGAAACGATTCGCTATGGGATTCAACTAAGTTCGGCGCTGCAACATGCCCATAACCATGGCATTGTACATCGCGATATTAAACCGTCGAACCTATTTATGACTTATCAGGGCGATATCAAGCTTGGCGATTTCGGGATAGCCCTTGACCGCGGAGAATCCGACCTAACCCAAAGCGGAATGACTGTCGGCTCCTGGCTGTACATGGCCCCTGAACAAATTAGAGGCGCCAGCGGTATTACGGGCCTAACAGACCTGTACGCGTTAGGTTGTTTGCTCTATGAGCTGCTAACAGGAAGACCACCGTTCACCGGAGAGCACTTTGCTGAGATATTCGACCAGCACTTGAGAGATGATCCTCAGCCGTTGGAGAATCTCGCACCAGACTGTCCGAAGTCTTTACGCGAGATTATTGAACAACTATTACACAAAGATCCATACCAACGTCCACACAATGCGAGAGCCGTTCAGGGCGTGATGTCAGAACTGAAACTCGATTGGGCTGAAGACGAAGCACGTTATCAACTGGAACTAAATCGTTTACAACTCGCTTTCGATTCCTCTTCCGCTGCAGTTCAAGAAAACTCACGTGATATTCCATTCAAACAGCTGTTGCCCTGGCTCTTGTTGGCAATCGCCGCCGCCGTCATCGCTACCCTGTTGAGTACACCTTAAACAAAGTGGCTCGATTTATTAGAGG
>Ga0315326_10001129_pt1 | contig 13774 bp, 12 predicted proteins | sample M180m32315metaG_FD_203457 | JGI IMG/M metagenome (GOLD analysis project Ga0315326, IMG submission 203457) | Ammonia-oxidizing marine archaeal communities from Monterey Bay, California, United States - M1 80m 32315 | ecosystem: Environmental > Aquatic > Marine > Coastal | place: USA: California... | reverse complement strand
GGGCCTGGACCGTCTCGAGGCGCGTGTGGGATCGGCTGCGTCTCGGGGCGAGGGTGCGGCAGCGGCCGTCCTGCAAGGCTGTCTGCTGGCGATGCGCCCCCAGACCGGGGAAATCCTCGCGATGGTGGGGGGGCGGGATTACGGGAAATCGCAGTGGAATCGCTGCACGCTGGCGCGCCGGCAGGCCGGCAGCGCGTTCAAGCCCGTGGTCTACGCAGCGGCCCTCTCGCCCCAGTCGGGACCGCTCGTGACCCTCGCGACCCGACTCGAGGATACTCCGCTGAAGGTCGAGACCCCGGATGGGAGCTGGGAGCCGTCCAACTACGACAAGGCCTTTCGCGGGCCGGTGAGCGTTCGGGAGGCCGTCGAGCGCTCGCTCAACGTACCGGCCGCGCGACTCGGGCAGGCGGTCGGGATCGGTAAAGTCGTCGAGATGGCGCGGCGACTGGGCATCACGAGCTCCCTGCCGAACGTGCCGAGCCTGGCACTCGGGACCGCCGAGGTCTCGCCCCTCGAGATGGCCATCGTCTACGCGACCTTGGCCAATGGCGGGCTGAGGCCGACGCCGCGGAGCTTCATCGGCCTGCTCGACGATCAGGGAGTCGGCCGCGAGCAGTGGCCGCTCGCGGGTGCGCGCCGCGTCCTGGATCCGGGGACGGCCTACCTGGCCACCTCCCTGCTCGAGGGCGTGGTTGACCGGGGCACGGGCGCGGGGATCCGTGCCCGCGGGCTGCGTGGGCCGATCGCGGGCAAGACCGGCACGACCGATGACGAGCACGATCTGTGGTTCGTGGGCTTCACGCCGGAGCTGGTCGCGGTCGTTTGGGTCGGCTTCGACGAGCCGCGGGAGATCGGTGTGCCAAGCAGTCGGGGGGCGCTGCCGATCTGGGCTGATTTTCTCGCCGAGATCTCTGGCACACGCGTTCGCGGCGCATTCACGCGGCCCGGGAGCGTAGAACGCGTCGAGATCGACCCCACCAGTGGTGCGCGCGCGCTCGACGGCTGTCGGGTTCACCAGCCGGAGTATTTTCTGCTGGGGACGGCGCCCGAGGCCACCTGCCCAGACGAGCCCGCGGTTGCTCGACCGGGTCTTTTGCGACGATTGTTCGGGACCTGAGCCACTGGAGTGGGGATTCCGTGCTCGAACGCGCCGATTGTGCGAGCGTCGCGGACCGTGAGCGCCGCGATCCCCGTCTCGTTCCTCCTCTTGATGCTGACCGCTGTGCTCGGGTGCTTCGAAGGCGTCCGGAATCAGCCCACCCCGATGCGCTCCGCGCCTCCCTTGACGGCCTCGCATGCGCTCGGGCTCACTGATCCCGCTCGCGACGCCTCGCTGAGGCTCGTGATGACGGGGCTCGACGAAGACGAGGCGGGCCGGCCCGGGCGCGCGCGGGCACGCTATCAGCGCGCGATTCGCGTCGATCCGACCAACCCTTTCGCCTACTTGGCGCTGGCCCGGCATCACCTGGAGGCGGGATCTCTGGACGAGGCGAGCGCCTTTCTAGACCAGGCGCGTACGCTCTTCGAGAGCGAGGGCCGGCGCGGGCCTGGCGTAGACGTCTGGGGTTTCGGCCTGAGAGCCGGGATCGAGCGTGGCCGGGGGCGAGACGAGCGAGCCGATCGACTCTTCGAGCAGGCCCGCGCGCTCGCGCCCGAGGTGTGGCGCGATGAGCGGCTCGCTCCGGGCGAATTGCGGTGAGTCCATGAGGGCGACCAAGCGCATGGCCTTCATCCCGACCGGGCTGCTGGCGCTGGCGGTGGACCAGTTGGCCAAGGCGCATGTCACGACGACGCTCGAAGTGGGCGCGCGAACGCCGCTCTTCGGCGACATGCTTGCGCTCACCCATGTGCCGTCGATGGGCGGAGCGCTAGGTTTTTTCCGCTACTGGTTGCCCGATGCTCAGCTGGTCGGTTTCGCGACCCTGGCTGTTTGCGCGACGCTTGTGATTGCGGCGCTCTATCGGCGACTGGCCCCTCGGGAGTCTGCGACCGCGGCCGCACTTGGTGCGATTCTCGGCGGAATCTCGAGTCAAGCCATCGATCGTCTCCGCTACGGTTCCGGTCTCGACTTCCTTCACCTCGGCCCCCTCGACTCCAACGTGGGGCCGGACGTGAACCTTGCCGACGTCGCAATTCTATTGGGGGTGGTGACCCTCATCGTGGAGCTGCTGGCAACCGAGATGGCTGCGCGTGCGTCGGAGCGGCCGCGCCATTAGGCGTTCCAGTTCTGTGGCTGGGTTAGTCGTTGCCCCGTCCGGAGCGCCCCCCCGCGCGCGCCGAAAAAATTGCGTCGTTTTTTTTCTCATCGCCCGCGCGGCGCGAGCTTGCTGAGAAATTTCTTTGCGGTCGCTGGACTGGGCGAGATCAGCCAGACACTTCGACGTGTCAATTCACGATTCGTGATGGGACGTCGGTTTGAATTCGTTGACATCTCTCGGAGGAGTGCGTTAGAAACACAAAACCCCCTGGGTCTCTCGGATCGACGTCTTCAAAAGTTCCGCCCGTAGATCGTGCCGTCGTCCGCGTTGGACGGGGCGATCGTTTTTCTCGGACTGCACTCAATTCGTCCTTCCAGTTTCCTGGTCCGCAGAGCGGCCGGATTCGGTAATGAGCCGGATGAAAGCCGCGGGGGATTGCGTCACGCGCGCGCCGCGTGGCTGCGAGACTCTGAGAGGACCCGCGATGCCCAAGCCTTCCAGCAAGCCGAAGAGTGAGTACGCGATCCAGACCGTGACGAACGCGCTCCGAATGCTGGAAGTGTTTCATTCAGAGAACGAGATGGGGGTCAGCGATCTCTCGCGCGCCCTGGGCCTGCACAAGAACAACGCTTTCAGGCTGCTCGCGACCCTGGAACTCGCCGGCTACATCCAGCAGACGCCGGCCACCGAGCAATATCACCTCGGCCCCCGCTGCCTGGAGCTCGGCCATGCTTTCGCGCGCAGTCATACCCTGCTCCAACAGGCGCGTCCCCTCCTCGAGGAGTTGGCCTCTGAGATCGGTGAGACGGCTCATCTGGGCGTTCTCAGCGGACGCGAGGTCGTTCACCTCGACGGCGTCCTCCCTCAGCAGCTGCTGCTGAGTGGGCTCCGCGTCGGCGAGCGGCTCGACGCCCATTGCACGGCGGTCGGGAAGGCGTTGTTGGCGGGCGAGATCGCAAACTCAAATCTCGGATCCGTCCAGGGAGGATCCGAAGGGGCCGCTGGCTCGATCGAGCGCTCCCCTTTGATTCCCGGCGCTCAGTTCGCCCCGACCGAGCTTGCGAGATACACGGAAACGACCCTGTGCGATCCGGCCAAGCTGATGGAAGAGCTGCGGGCCATCGGGCTTCGCGGCTACGCGACTGATATGGAGGAGTACGCCCCCGGGCTACGCTGCGTGGCCGCGCCCGTGCGAGACGCGAGCGCGCGCGTGGTGGCGGCGCTCTCTCTGTCCGGACCGTCCACGCGCCTCGATGAGAAGAGTCTCCACGGTCGATTCGCCGCCGCCATCAGCGCGACCGCAATGCGACTCTCAGGTCAGCTCGGTTCCCCCGTCTGATCGATTTGCGTAGTCCAGGCGCGGTATCGTGCCGCGATGGATTTCGAACTCGACGACTCTCTGCTCAGTCTGCAGGCGACTGCCCGCCGTTTCGCGCAGGAGGAGATTCTGCCGATTGCGGCGGAGTGTGACGTGAGCGGGGAGCTCCCGATCTCCGTTTTGCGCAAGGCCTGGGAGCTCGGTCTGTCCCATACGGGGCTTCCGGAAGAACTCGGTGGAGTTGGTCTTTCGGTCGTCGCCGCCTGCATCGGGGTCGAAGAGCTCTCCTACGCCTGCTCGGGTGTGACGACCTCGATCATCAGCAACGACCTCGCCCTGAACCCGATTCTGCTGGGGGGATCCGAAGACCAGCGTCGCGAGTGGCTGGGGGGCTGCGTCGATGACTTCAAGCTTCTGGCCTTCTGCCTCTCGGAGCCCGGGGCGGGTTCGGACGTCGCGGGTCTGCAACTGCAGGTGGAACGGTCGGGGGAGGATTATGTCCTCAACGGGACCAAGGCCTGGATCACCAATGGTGGCTACGCCGACCTCTATACCGTCTTTGGCACGCTCGACCGCGCCACGAGACACAAGGGCATGTGCGCTTTCGTGGTCCCGAAAGGGACGCCTGGGCTCACGCCAGGTCGCAAGGAAGACAAGATGGGTCAGCGCGCGAGCAATACGACCCTGGTCCATTTCGACGACGTCCGCGTGCCGGCCAGCCAACGGTTGGGGGAAGAGGGCGAGGGGTTCAAGATCGCGATGGCGACGCTCGATCGGGCTCGGCCGCAGGTGGCTGCGCTGGCCGTCGGCATCGCCCGTCGCGCCCTCGAGGAGAGCCTCGCGTACGCGGGTGAGCGAAAGGCGTTCGGCCAATCGATCGGAGACTTCCAAGCCGTTCAATTCATGTTGGCCGACATGGCGAAGGGCATCGAGGCCAGTCGTTTGCTCACGATGCAGAGCGCATGGCTGGTCGACCACGACCGGCGGGCGGCGAAGCAGAGCGCGATGGCCAAATGCTTCGCGACGGACGCGGCGATGGAGGCCACAACGGACGCCGTCCAGATCTTTGGAGGCAACGGCTACACCCGGGAATATCCGGTTGAGAAGCTCATGCGCGACGCCAAGCTGATGCAGATCTATGAGGGGACGAACCAGATCCAGCGGGTGGTGATCGCGCGCGAACTCATGCGCGAGTAGTCGGGCTCGACGGGCGACTGGAAATCGTTTCCCGCTGGCAGGCTTGGGGAGCCTTCTGCGCTCTCCTCCCGGACCGGCTCTTGGCCGATTGTCGACAATGACCGGCTTTCTCCCTTCGATCCTGACACATACGTCGACGTGGTCCCCACTGGTTGATAGAGTGGACGCCCTTTCGCCTCCGCCTTGGCCACGTGCCGGGTCGAGGCGGCCCGCGTGTGGGCCCTTCGAGCGAGCGGAAGGACGCGAAGTGGAGGCCGACGGAACGAGACCGGGAGACCGGAGTCGTTCACGGCAATCGCGAGCGAAATCAAACGAGCCCCCCCATCCCGGGCCCGCTGTCGACGCGGCAGAGACCCGGCCTAGTTAAAGGAACCGTTGTGAGCCTCAACGACGATGCCCTCGAATATCACGCAAAAGGCCGAGCCGGTAAGGTCAAGGTCGTTCCGACCAAGGAATGCGTGACCGCCAACGACCTCTCCCTGGCCTACTCCCCCGGCGTCGCCGCCCCCTGCCTGGCGATCGAGAAGAATCCAGAGGACGCCTATCGCTATACCGCCAAGGGCAACCTCGTGGCTGTGATCAGCAACGGCTCCGCGGTGCTCGGCCTGGGCAACATCGGCGCGCTCGCGGGCAAGCCCGTGATGGAGGGCAAGGGTGTCCTCTTCAAGCGCTTCGCTGATATCGACGTCTTCGACATCGAGGTGGATAGCCAGGACACGGACGAGATCGTGCGCTTTTGCGAGCTGATCTCCCCGACCTTCGGCGGGATCAACCTCGAGGATATTCGAGCCCCCGAGTGCTTTGAGATCGAGGAGCGGCTCAAGGAGAGTCTCGACATTCCTGTCTTCCACGACGACCAGCACGGGACGGCGATCATCTCGGCCGCCGCGCTGTTGAACGGTCTCGAGCTCCAGCACAAAGCCATCGATGAGGTCAAGGTCGTCTTCTCGGGCGCCGGTGCCGCATCGATCTCGTGCGCCAAGCTCTACAAGGACCTCGGCGTGAAGGCCGAGAACATTCTCATGACCGACAGCCGTGGCGTCATGTACAAGGGGCGCGCCGAGGGGCTGAACAAGTATAAGGACGAGTTCGTCGCGGACACGGACTGCCGCACGCTCGAGGACGCGCTCAAGGGTTGTGATGTCTTCGTGGGACTCTCGCAGAAGGGTCTCGTCACGAAGGACATGGTGAAGAGCATGGCCGATCGGCCGCTGGTCTTCGCGATGGCGAACCCGGATCCCGAGATCACGCCGACCGACGTCAAGGATGCCCGCTCCGATGCGATCTGCGCGACGGGGCGTTCGGACTACGCGAATCAGGTCAACAACGTTCTCGGCTTCCCCTTCATCTTCCGCGGCGCGCTCGACGTGCGTGCCAGCAAGATCAACGAGGAGATGAAGCAGGCGGCGACGCACGCGCTCGCCGAGCTGGCCAAGCGTGGTGAGGCGGTGCCCGAGGCCGTGAAGTTGGCTTACCCGGGTGAGAGCTTCGACTTCGGTCCCGAGTACATCATCCCCAAGCCCTTCGATCCGCGGGTGCTGCTCTACGTAGCGCCGGCGGTGGCGAAGGCGGCGATGGATTCGGGTGTGGCGCACGAGCCGATCGACCTGAAGGCATACGAGACGCGCCTCAATCAAATGCTCGGCGAGATCGCTTCTCTCTGAGCTGGGGGCGTGTTCAACAAGATTCTGATCGCGAATCGGGGCGAGATCGCCGTCAGAGTTGCCCGCGCCTGTCGTGAGCTGGGCGTCGGCTCCGTCGCGATCTACTCCGAGGCCGACGTAGGCGCGCTGCATGTCGGGGCGGCGGACGAGGCCGTCTGTTGCGGTCCTGCGCGTGCGACGGAGAGCTATCTCGACGGCGCGAAGATCGTCGCGCTCGCGCTACAGACGGGCGCGGATGCGATCCATCCCGGCTACGGCTTTCTCTCGGAGAACGCGTCATTTGCTCGGGCCGTAGGCGAGGCGGGTCTCACCTTCATCGGGCCGACGCCCGAGGTGATCGCCTCGATGGGTCTGAAGGTGGCCGCGCGTGAGCGAATGGTCGCCGCCGGTGTTCCCGTGGTGCCGGGCGTAGGCGAGCTCCACGATCCGGAACAGGCGCGGGTTGCGGCAGAAGAGATCGGCTACCCCGTGTTGGTCAAGGCGAGCGCGGGCGGTGGCGGCCGTGGCATGCGGCGGGTGGATCGGGAAGAGGACCTCGCGGCGGCGCTCGAGCGCGCCTCGAGCGAGGCGCAAGCGGCCTTTGGTGACGGCACGGTCTATCTCGAGAAGTGTCTGATCGGACCGCGTCACATCGAGATCCAGATCATGGCCGATGCTTCCGGTCATACCCTCCATTTCGGTGAGCGAGAGTGTTCGATCCAGCGCCGACACCAGAAGCTCGTCGAAGAAGCACCGGCCTTTGGGATGACCCCTGCCCTGCGCGAAGAGATGGGAGCGGCGGCCGTATGTGCGGCCGAGGCGGTCGACTACGTGGGGGCGGGCACGTGTGAATTTCTGCTCGATGCGCGGGGCGAGTTCTATTTCCTCGAGATGAATACCCGGATCCAGGTCGAACATCCCGTGACGGAGAGCGTGACCGGCATCGATCTCGTGGCGATGCAGATCCGCATGGCCGCGGGACAGAGGCTCGACATGCGCCAGGAAGAAGTCGAATTGACGGGCCACGCGATCGAGGTGCGGATCTACGCGGAGGACCCCGACAAGGGCTTCATCCCCTCTCCGGGCCCGATCCTGGCCTGGCGCGCTCCGTCGGGTCCCGGGATTCGGCTCGACACGGGTTTCGAGGGCGGTCAGACCGTGACGCCGCATTACGACCCGATGATCGCGAAGTTGATCGCGACGGGGAAGGATCGCGCCGAGGCCCTCGAGCGATTGGCTCATGCGCTTGATGCCTTCGCGATCGCCGGCATCCGCACGGGACTGCCCTTCCTGCGTCGGGTCTGCGAGAACGACGCCTTTCAGCGCGGCGCCTATGACACCGGCTTCATCGAAGCGCAGATGAGCGACGCGCCGGCGCCCCTGCTCGGTTCGGCTCGTGACCGCGTCCTCGCCGTCGTGGCGCTTCGTGCCGCGGCGAGTGCGCCGGACCCAAGCCGATTCCGACTGGCTCTGCCGAAGGACGAGGCCGTGTTGGCTGAGGTGGTCGCGAGTGCGGTCTCCCTCGACGGGCGCCCGATCGCCCTGGACGTTCTCATCGATGAAGAGGTGATCTGCGAGCTCGAGACCGAGGCCGGCCCGATGAGAATTTTGCTCGTGGCGCGCAAGAAAGGGGGCTATGACGTAGGTCTGCGGGATCGGGTCGTGCGCGTGAAATGTGAGCCGCTCCAGGGGCCTTGAAGGTCGCGCGCGCTGGCGCTCCGCTTTCGAACGGGACTTCGTCCGCGAGACCGTGACCGTGCGTTTGAAGGAGAGGCGGCGCTTGAAGTCGAGAGTACGGAGATTTTGTTCGGTCACCTTCCTCCTCGCCCTCCTGACGGCCCCGGGTGGATCTGCAGAGGCCCCCTTCGATTTTGCCCTGGTTGGGGACTACCCGTACTTTCCGCGGGACCACGCCGGGATGCCCGCCCTTCTCGAGGATCTGAGAGCGGCCGATCTGGCTTGGGTCCTGCACGTCGGAGATCTGCACAACCCGCGGTCGACGCCGTGTTCGAAATCCTTGCTCGAAGAGCGCCGCGCGTGGTTCACCGAGCTCGGCCACCCCTTCGTCTTCACGCCCGGCGACAACGATTGGGCGGATTGCGCCGAGGAGTCGCTTCACTTCCTCGCGCTTTTGCGGCAGGTCTTTTTCGCCGAGCCGGGCCGAGTCCCGGGGCCTGCCGGTTTTCCCGTTCGTTCGCAAAGCGAGATGGCGAGCTATCCCGAATTGGTGGAAAACGTGCTCTGGGAGCGAGATGGCGTCGTCTTCGCGACGCTGCACATGATCGCCCCCGAGTTCGCCTTGTTCGGCGCTCCGGAGGTCGTGGAGAAGGCGCGACTGATCGAGGCTGGGGAGGACTGGCTCGACGAGGTTTTTCGGCAGGCCGAGCAGAGCGACGCGCGCGGCGTCTTCCTGGCGACCCAGGTCAGTCTCTGGCCGACGAGCGGAAACCTCCAGCTCTTTCGGGTGCTGCGGCCCGAGCTGCTCGACCAGGCTCCGGCATTCGCCGCGTTCAAGGCGAAGCTGGTCGAGCACGCGCGCCGCTTCGATCGTCCGATCCTCGTCGCCCATGGCGACACGCATGTCTTTCGTGTGGACAAGCCACTGCATGACGAACACGTCGAGATTCTCCAGAACGTGACTCGCGTCGAGGCCTTCGGCTCTCCCCACGGACATTGGGTGCGGGTCCGTGTCGATCCCTCGCGAGACGAGGTTTTCAGCATTCGCCAGGAGTGGGTCCCGAAGAACCTCTACACCCTTGTGCCGCGGGAAGAGCGAAGCGACGGGTTCGAGGATGATGATCCGGTCGGCGCGGCGATCCACTTGGTCCGGCTCCTCCAGCTGCTCCCGACGGTGCTTGCGTGGATCGGGGCGGTGGTCGTCTTGCGAGCCGGCTGGCGCGTAGTTTTGCGCCGTCGGAAGTCCGGCGGCGGGCGTTGAAATTTTGAAACCGAGAGAGCCACATCTTATGCGTGGGCGATGTGCGCAGGAGTGGAGGTGACACGATGAGATCGATTCAAACGAGGAAACCGATCCAGCGACGATGGCGGATTGTCTCGCTCCTCATGCTGGTGGGGCCTTGGCTCATGGGCTCGAGTGGCGCAGGCGAGGTCGCCCCGGTCGCGGCAGGTCCGCCGGGCGCGATCCGCTTTATCGGGAAAAACGCCTTCGCGACCGCGAACGGCCTGTTCCACGACTGGCGGCTCGTCGAGAGTCACGTCGATCTCACCGACCTTCCGAGCAGCCACGCCACGGTCGTCGTCGACCTGTCGAGTGTCGATACGGGGATCAAACGTCGAGACGACCACCTCCGCGACCCCGACTTCTTCGACATCGCCCGTTTCCCGATGGCCACCGTGCGAATTCATTCTGCGCGGTCTCGGCCCAGACGCGAGGGCGAGCCCCCGGGCTTCGATGCGCTCTTCGATATCGATCTGCACGGTGTGCGCGCGACGGTGGAGGGGCAGGCTGTGATCGTGAGCGCGGCGCCATTGGTGATCGAAGGGAACCTGATCGTCGACCGAACGCTCTTCGGCGTTGGTCCCGCCCCGAGTCGTTGGAGTCCGATGTCGATCGACGCGGAGATCCCCATGCGTTTCCGCGTCGAACTCGAGCGCCTCGCGATCGAGTCGGAGCGGGAAGGCCCGGAGGCGCTCAGCGAAGCGGACGAGGCTGCGGAGGGGGGCGCCTAGCGATCACTCTTCGCGACGGCGCTGTCTGCCTTCTTCGCGTCGCGCCGGGCCGGATCGAAGAGCCAGGCTACGCCTACGCCCGCGAGGTAGAGCACGACCATCGGGACGGCGAGGAAAAGCTGGCTCACGAAGTCGGGGGGGGTGAGCAACGCCCCGAGGATGAAGACGATCAGGATGGCGTAGGGCGTGGCCGCGAAGAGTTGGCGCGCCGTCAGGATCCCCGTGATCGAGAGGAAGAAGACGAAAAGAGGCAGCTCGAAGGCGATTCCGAACGCCAGGAAGAGGCGCGTGGTCAAGCTGAAGACCTCTTTCATGGTCCAGGCCGACACGACCCACTCGTTGTCCCAGCTGTTGAAGAACTGGAACACGATCGGGAAGACCAGCGAATAGCCGAAGAGCGCACCGCTGCCGAAGAGCAGCGAGGAAAAGAAGACGAAGGGGATGACGGCCTTGCGTTCGTTGTCGTAGAGGCCGGGAGCGATGAAGGCCCAGAGTTGGTAGAACGAGACGGGTAGCGTCAGCACGAAGCCGGAGAGCAGCGCGCACTTGATATAGGTGAAGAAAATTTCGGTCGGCGCGATGGCTTGAAGTTGACTGCCCTTGGTCGCGAGCGCCTCGGTCGCGGGCTGGAGTAGGAAGCCGAAAATCTGCTCGGCAAAATGGAAGGAGAGGATCGCTCCCAGCACCATCGAGCCCAGCACCCAGGCCAGTCGTGTGCGCAGCTCCGCTAAGTGATCCGTGACCGGGAGCGCGCGATCATCCACTCGGTTCGTCCGTCGGGTCGGGTTGTGCGGGTTGTGCGGGTCGTGCGGAGCGCCCGACCGGTACATTGCCGAGATCGTCTGAGCCCGTGGCAGGTGTGGCAGGTGTGGCAGGTGTGGCAGGTGTCGTCGTCTTGGTCGGGGGAAGAGGCGCCGCCGGGGGCGTTGCCTCGGGTGTTGCTTCGGGTGTTGCCGGGGGTGTTGCCGCGTTGGGGGTCGAGGCCTGGTTGTGAATGGGGCCGCTCGTTTCGTCGCCCTGCTCGTCGGGTCCCGGGGGTTGGCTGGGGGCGGAGGGTGTTGGGTCGCCGCTCTCGAGGTCGTCTCCCGCTTGAGCGGGTCGGTCTTCGGCCTCGGGGCGCTTGGCGGGACGCTGGATCGTGCCGGCCCCGCTGATCCCCTCGCGGAGATCGTTCTGAATCTCATCGAGTGCGAGGCTCTGGCGCAGGTCGTTGCTCGCTCGACGGAATTCGCTCAGACCGCGACCGAGGGTGCGCGCGAGCTCGGGCATTCGCTTCGGTCCGAGGACCAGCAGCGCCACGACCATGATGAGCAAGAGCTCCATCGGACCGATACCGAACATGGCTGGCAATCTAGCAGGTCGGGGGGCGCCCCCGGCCGTCTGCCCGTCGGGGCCGCGGAGGGAGGGCGGGAGCCAGCCGGATCCCCGATTCGATACGGCCGACTCCCTCCGCGCCGGCTCACGCGGAGCCGGGCACTTCCGTTCCGAGCGTGGGCGGGGCTGAGATGACGCTCCCTCCGCGCACCCGCATCATCTTTCGTCTCCCGTCTTGCCGGACCATCGCGAGCCCCGCTCGGGCACGGCCGCCTTCGGTCTCCGTGCACCAGACGACGCGCGCCAGCCCGTCGACGTCGACGTGGCCATCGATGTCCTGCAAGGTGATCCGCAGCAGCTCGCCCGGCCTGACCCGGTTGGGCAGGTCCAGGCCGAGACCGTTTTCCGAGCGATCCTGGGTGTAGGCCGTGAGCCGATCCTCGTTTGCGAGGCGTCGGGGATAGTGGCTGTATTCGACGAGGTGTACCACGCACTCGCGGTTCTCGAGGCGGAGCGGGACGCCCTGATTTTCAGGCTGGGTCGGCAGCGTCATGCGGCACCTTGGTCGCGGAACTGGCTCGGCTCGCGCGTCTCGGAATCTCGGAGTGTGTTGGCTTCGGCGACCGCGTCGGATGCGCCGCTGAGGACCTGCTTGTGAAAGATGCGGACCAGGTTCGGATCGAATTGTCCGCCGCTTTCCCTGACGAGCTCGGTGAGCGCCTCTTCTTGCGTACGGGCGGGGCGATAGGGGCGCTCGCAGATCATTGCGTCGAAGGCGTCGGTAATGCAGATGATGCGCGCGGCGAGGCAGATGTCCTCGCCCGCGATCCCATCGGGATATCCCGTGCCGTCGTAGCGCTCGTGGTGGTGGCGCACGATCGTGGCGATCGGTGCGTCGAGATCGAGCGGGAGGAGGAGTCGCTCGCCGATCGTGGGGTGGGTTTGTACGGCCCGGCCTCGTTCGGGCTCGGGGATCACATCGCCGGCGAGGACGCCGCGCGGGGTGCCCACCTTGCCGATATCGTGGAGAAAGGCGGCGATTCGAATCTGCTTCCTTTCGTCGCGCGAGAGGCAGAGCGCTCCGGCGAGGACGTCGGAGTAGAAGGCCACGCGGCGCGCGTGACCCCGCATGAAGAGGTCGTGACTCTCGATCGTCTCGGCGAGGACCTCGAGGAACTCGATCGTTCGCGGCGCGTCGAGTTCGCCGCGGTTTGCCCCGGCCTCCTTCGTTGCGGGTTCAATCAGGGCGCGGAGCGCTTCGGGGTCGAGCTGCGTCGTCTCGAGATGGGCATGCAAAAGCTCCGCTGAGCCTTCGGACCCAAGCATTCGCCCCAGTTCGTCGAGCAGGCCGGACATTCGCGAACGGCTCTGACGGCGTTCGAGCGCGCGCTGTACCGAGGCGGTCACCTGGACTACGTCGAAGGGTTTCGTCAGGTAGTCGAAGACCCCATGACGAATGCCCTCGACGGCGGTCTCGATCGAGCTGCAGCCGGTGATGATGATGATCTCTGTCTGGGGGAACTCCGCGCGGATCGTCCGCATCAGCTCGTCGCCCTTCATGCCCGGCATGTTCAGGTCCAGGGTGACGAGGTCGATCGCGGCGGTGCGGATCAGGTCGAGCGCGTCGGCGCCGTTGTCGGCAGTCGTGATGTCATAGCTGCCGGAGAGGATCATGCGCAGCGACTCGCGCGGGCCTCTCTCGTCATCGACGATCAGGATGTGAGGGCGCGGGTCCGAGCTTTCCCAGAAGCCGGCTTCTAGCATGGATTCGTTGGCCATGCGGCGTTATTAAGCAAGCCTTGTGCCAGCTCATGGAATGCCCGCGCGAATTGTCTAAGTATTTGTATTTAAACAGATAATATGCATCCCCGAGAGGCGCTCAAGCGCCTCTGGCGCGGTCCTCGTACGAATCGGAACACCCTCGCGAGCGTCGGCGTACGGGTGCGTACCTCGGTCCCTGCGTGCCCCTTACGCGTCCCTGTGGGCGTCCGGGACCTCGATGTGCAGCTTGTCCATCTTGAGCTTGAGCACGCGGCGCGTGATGCCCAACGCACTCGCTGCCTGCGTCTGGTTCCAGCGATGACTCTCGAGGGCTTCGCGGAGGATATCTGTCTCGAAACGAGTCACGGTCTCTTCGAAGCTGCGCTCGCCCTGGCGCCATTGCTCGCGAAGCGCCTCGGCCTGACCCGATCGACCGACCGAGATCGGCAAGTCGTCCTGGTCGATGGTGTCGCTCTCGCAGAGCGCGAGCCCGTATTCGATCGCGTTCTCGAGCTCCCTGACATTCCCCGGCCAGGCGTACCCTTCGAGGGAGCCGAGGGCCGCGGCGGTGAGCTTCTTGCCCGCGCCAGAGCGATTCAGGAAGGTCATCGCGAGTAAACGGATGTCTTCCCGGCGTTCGCGCAGAGCCGGGA
>Ga0315326_10001125_pt1 | contig 13786 bp, 12 predicted proteins | sample M180m32315metaG_FD_203457 | JGI IMG/M metagenome (GOLD analysis project Ga0315326, IMG submission 203457) | Ammonia-oxidizing marine archaeal communities from Monterey Bay, California, United States - M1 80m 32315 | ecosystem: Environmental > Aquatic > Marine > Coastal | place: USA: California... | reverse complement strand
GTGCTAGCTAAATATGGCGCACACCACATTAAGATTGATCAAAAACTTCCATCTCTATCAGCCGCATATACTGGTTGGTGGTGGGACACTAGTATTGATTCTGCTAATAAGACTCACAAGCACACTACAACTAAAGCTAATACAATGGTTGTAGAGTTTGACGGTAATATTGAAGGTATCGATGCTACTGACTTCCAAATCACATTTGATGATGGAACTACACACACACCTACTGAAGCTGTAATACAAGCAGCTTTGCCTACTCAAGTGTTCTTGACTCTAGGTGCTTCAATGTCAGCTGACAACACTCCAAAAGTGGCGTTAGTTGGATCTGTTGCAGACGTTGCAGGTAACTCTACGTCTACAGGATCTATTGCAGGAGCAACTGACAAGATTCATCCAACTGTTACTGCTACATTGAGTGGTGGAACAGGTACAGGCACAGGTGCGTTGGAAACTACCGCAGACTTAACTAAGTCTACAATGGTTCTTACTGTTACTTCTGACGAAGAATTAGTATCTAACCCTAAGGTTGACGTTTATGACCTAGGTATGGCTAAGGCTGGTCAGACAGGAAACGAGTACAAAGGTGCCTGTGGCGCTGTAAGTACTTGTGGTTTCGGTGCGGGACTAGTTGAAGTTGACGACTATAACGTTAGAACTCTTAACAAATCCCTCGCTACTCCAGCAGATAACTGGACTACTGATGGAAATGGTGTTACAAGATCTAACCCAGCCTCGTCTGCTACAGCTGACGCTACTTCTGCGGGTGTAATATTGGATGCTTCCATGACTGCTCAAGGAACTAAGACATTCAAATACACAATTAGTTCTGCTGCTGGTTCTCCAGGAACAGACGGAGATAAGACAGTAGTTGTAACTGCTAAAGATAAAGCAACTGCAGCTAACGTAACAATCCATGGTTCGATTTCATCTTCGGCATCATACTTGGTGTTCAACTTAGATGATACTGCCCCTGCATTGGCTATAACGCCTGCAGCGAGCAGCACTACAACTCAAACCAAGCCATACATTGTGCTTGACTACAGTTCTGGTGAGGACAACAAAGTAACTGTTAATACTGCTACTTTAGATGGAACGAGCATTGTTGCTGACTTGTCTACTACAGATAACAAGAAATTCTACTACGTACCGTCTACAGCATTAGCTGCTGGCACGCACAAGATTGTTGCGAAGGCCACTGACTATGCCGGAAACGCAAGTAGTGAATCAAGTAAATCATTCACAGTTGCAGCCAGAAAAGACTTCAAGTTGACGTTACTTGCTGGTTGGAACTCGAAATCAGTACCATCGGATCCAGTTGATCCGGCTATCGACTCAGTGTTCTCTAATACTGGTGTAGATATGGTTCTTTCGTACGGTGACCACGCTTGGTCAAGTGCTACTAAAGACTCTGGTTCTGGTACATTCGTTGGATCATTGACTTCAATAAACTCAGGACATGGTTACTGGGTACACAATAACAACTTTGCAAGCCAATCGGTTGCACTAGTAGGTCCGGTAGAACCTTCTGCAGGTTCCCCTCCAGCAGTGGTTACTATCCCTACAGTGGCTGGCTGGAACTTTGTAGGTGTTACTGATGTGACTAGAGCCAATACTGAGGGTTCTGATGGCACAGCGATAAAAGCCGCAAACCTATACTTTGGTGACTTAAAGGATACTACCGCAGGTGGACACGACATCGTGTACAGCTACGATACTACTAACCTTAAGTTCTCTGAAGTGCTAAGTGCTACGAATGTAAGTACTGGTGAAGGATTGTGGATCTACGTAGTTCCTGGTGCAGACGGATCGATCTTACCGATCGTACCACCTGCTCCGTAAAGGATCTATAAATAGATAGACTTTACAGAAAGAGCCCTCCTTTGAGGGCTCTTTCTTATTTTGTGTTGACTAGAGTGGGATAATTTTGATATTTGCTATAATTAAAGTTATGAATACTGATATTAAGAAATTTAAATATGCAAGCATTTTTCTATCAGCTATATTGCTTTCTGTTCTGTCTTTGTCTGTCATAAGGGCAGATAGCCATAATGCTTCTACCTTAGATTTTGATTTCTTTCCTAAATTTGTACATTACCAAGGAACTGTCGCTGTGGCAGGGCAAAAACTGGAGAATATTGATACTGGTATTGCCAATTTAAAGGTTGAATTTATAAGTCAGACCCAAAATGTACAAATTAATGGCGTTAATACTCCACTTGCTGAAGGCGCTTTTAAGTTTTCTACAATATTTGGAGCTGATATTCCAGGTAAATATCACATAGATATAGGACCTGGTGTTCCTGGAAAAGTTATTTTTGATGTGTATGTTGGAGGAATTAAGGCAACAGAATCAATAACATTCCTTCCTACAGCTGCTGATGGTTGTAGATTAAGCAATTGTATGAATGCAACTTTTAATTTAACCGCCGATACTATACCTAGACCTACTCCAACTCCTATTCCGCCAACACCAACTCCTCTACCAACTGTTAACCCTAGTTTATATTCTGGTCAAATTGCAATTGGATCTGGCAATGTACCAGATGGTATAGAGGTATATGCAAAAATTCAGGATTATATTTCTGAGACTGTAACAACAAAGGATGGCGGATATTCTATTACTGTCAATCCAATAACAATAAATTATGTTAATCAACCCATTAAACTTGTTATTCAAGGAAATGAAAGCATTAGTTCAGTTCCTTTTCAGGAAAATCAATTTATAACTGGTGTAAATTTCCTTTTTGCAGATTTTGAGCTGAAGGTTTCGGAGCCAACACCTATTCCTATTCCGCCAACACCAACTCCTCTACCAACTCCCAAGCCAGAGACTATTATAGTTGTTGCTACCCCAACTCCTTCTAAAATTGAACCTATTGCTAAGGTAGAGCAGGAACCTGTTGCTCCTGTTGCAGAAGGTGGCGGATGCTCTGATGGAGGTGGATCATCATCTATATCATTATTCTCTGTATTTATTCTTGGATTGTTGGTTATCCTATCTAAAAGGTTTAGAAAGCCTATTTTAGCCCGTATAAGACTATAAAGAAGTTTTTCTAAGGTTTAGTATATTTAGAGTATCTTGGAGCCCTGATTTTGTTATATTGGCTTTACCTACTGCCTCTTCTGCTTGATGGCCTAGCTCTTTGACTAGTTTTTGGTATATTTCTGAACTTTCACCCTTGGAATCGTTTTCTATGGGGATTAGTACCTGAGGATCAAGCGAACTGACCAATGAATTAATTGACTCTGCTGTATTTTCAGAAGATGGGTTGCAGATTACTGCAAGAATATCTACTTTTCCAATCGCCTCTGAGACAGAAGCGGGTATTGTCATTTTGTTGATATCTTGAACTAGGCAAATACATAAATTTTCGCTTATTACTGAATAAATTATTGTTTTATCATCAAGATTCTCGGTGTTTAGCTTTATAGACTGACCTTGTATTGGTACGCCATTAATTTCATATTCACCAGCTTCAAAAATTATATCTGTTGAGTTAGTTATTTTATCTTTCGATATATTTCTGCTTTCTTCATTTGGGAATATAGCTATAGTATTGTCATCCTTTTGGGCGTCCTTAGTTAATGAGTCAGCGGTATGGTTATACAGGATTAAACCTTGGGAGGTTTCTATTCTTAAACCCGAGTCTGAAATCCAAGATATTCTCATTTATCTCCTTATGTATTAATAAAGTTAGTTTTTTTACTTTTGTACTTTATAATAATACTTAATCTATACTAGTTAATCTAATATGAATAATTCCAAAAGATAATGAGTTCCAAAAGAGATTATTACGATATATTGGGTGTTGGGAAAAATGCAACACCAGAAGAAATAAAGAAAGCTTTTAGAAAGCTAGCATTAGAATTTCACCCTGATAGGAATAAAGATAAGGGTGCAGAGGCTAGGTTTAAAGAAATTAATGAAGCTTATCAAGTTCTGAGTGATCCTGAGAAAAAGCAATCTTATGATCAATTTGGACATGATGGAGTTAAAGCTAATTTCCAAGATTTTGATTTTAATAATTTTGGTGGATTTGGAGATATTTTTGATGCCTTTTTTGGCGGCAGTCAATCATCCAGGTCTTCTTCAAGAAGAAAAGGTAGAGATTTACATAAAGAGGTATCAATAACATTTCAGGAATCTGCTTTTGGAGTTGAAAAAGATATACACATTGAGCGTATTGGGGAATGTAAATCTTGTTCAGGTTCTGGAGCAAAAGACCAATCTAATGTAATTACATGTAGCTCTTGTAAAGGCTCAGGTCAAGTTAAGAGGGTTCAGAAAACTATATTTGGTCAGTTTGCTCAATCAGGCATATGTTCAGATTGTTCAGGTGCGGGAAAAACAGTCAAAGAAAAATGTTCAGGTTGTTCCGGTAAAGGTGCTGAGTTAGAAAAAAGAGATATTTCAGTAAAAATACCTAGGGGAGTGTCTTCGGGAGATACTATAAAGTTGTCAGGCGAGGGAGAGTTTGGTGGCATTGGATCTGTGAAAGGTGATATTTTTATTAAAGTAAATGTCCCAGATCATGAATATTTTTCTAGAAGAAGAAAAGATGTGTTACTGACATTAGAATTAGATTTTACACAGGCCATATTAGGAGATAATTTAGATGTTCCTACCCTAGATGGTTTTCAGAAAGTATCTATACCTTCAGGCACACAAAATGGAGAAATAATACAAATTAAAGGTAAGGGTTTTACAGATATAGGGGGATCTTCTAGAGGGAATCAGATTAATGTAATAAAAGTAGCGATCCCTAAAGATCTTTCAAATGAAGAGAAGGATAAGATTCGGGAATTTAAAGATTTATCTGAAAATAGCGACAATAAGAAGTCAAAAGGAATTTTCAGAAAGTTTATAAGCGGAAATTAACTTAAGGATTTAATTGAGTTCAAGTAAAAATAACTGGGTTAAATACAGTGTTGTAGTGTCTGAAGAGTTTGTAGAGCCTGTAGTTCAGATGTTTTCAAGATTTTTATATGGTAGTGTGATTGTTGAAAAAGAAGGAGATCCGGAAGACGGAATAAATAATGAGAGTATAGTTTCGGGATATATACCTAGAAACAAAAATTCTGAAGAATTGGAAAAGAACTTAAATTCAGGGCTATCCCTTTTTAGTGGAGTTTTTGATTTATCTGACCTCAAAATTACTGAAATCAGCTCAGAAATTTGGGAGAAACAAAAATTTGACCCAATAATAATAGAAGATGTTGCAATACTTCCTTTTAAAGACCAAGTAAATAATTTTAATGATTATGCCTGGGTGATTATAGAACCATCTATGGCTTTTGGAACAGGGCATCATCCTACTACAAAGATGTGCATATCTTTAATAAAAAAATATCTAATTAAAAATGAAAAGATTGTCGATTTAGGATGCGGGTCTGGAATACTTGGTTTGGTGGCTTTGAGAATTGGAGCAGATAGTTGTCTTAGTATAGACGTAGAAGAAGAATCAGTATTAGCGTCAAATAAAAATGCTAATGATTCTAGATTATCTAATAAAATTAAGGTGCAAAAACAGGATTTATTGAAAAACTTAAATATTGATTTCTCTCCAGATTTAGTAGTTGCTAACTTAAATTCATTTTTGTTTAGAGAAGGTTTGGTTAATATAAGTGATATTATTTTGCCCGATAAAAAAATTATAGCTTCAGGTATCCTAATTGAAAATTTAGATCAAATAGAATCAACGTTCAATTCATTCAATTTTGAAATTATTGAGCGTTGTGAATCTGGAGATTGGGCTGCAATTGTTGCTCAAAAAAATAATGCATAGATTTTATTTTGAGGACATAGATAAAGACTCAGAGTTCATAGAATTTAGTAAAAATATTTCTCATCAAATTATTAATGTACTAAGAATGAAAAACGGAGATTCTATAGAAGTTTTTAACGGAAAAGGTTTGAGTGTGATTGCTCAAATAGATATTGATAACAAGAATATTACAGCTAAAGCAATTTCTAAAAAAAATGTTTTTGAGAGCGAATTAAAAATTGATGTATATCAATCTATAATTAAAAACTCTAAATTAGAATTAATTATTGAGAAATTGACTGAATTAGGGATATCATCTTTTACTCCTTTAATTACAGAGAGATCTCAAAAAAAAGATGTCATTTCTTTGAGTGAAAATAAGATTAATAGGCTCAGAAAAATATGTGTAGAATCTGCAGAACAATCTGGTAAATTCTTTATTCCAGAAATCAGAAATCGAGAAAAATTTGTAGATATGTTTAATGATAGAAAATTAAATAACCCTATAATATTTTATGAGAACCGTGATGAGTCAGAAGCATTAAGTGATGTTAATTTAGATTTATATAAAAATTCTACCTTATCTATATTCATAGGTCCTGTAGGTGGGTTTTCTAGAAATGAAATCAACTTATCTAGGAATTCAGGAGCCAATATAATTAATATAGGCGAAACAATACTAAAATCTGATACTGCTGCAATAGTCTCTTGTGCTTTACTAAGATATTTAATTGAAAATAATTTAAGTTAATTTCTTTCTTGAGAAAGATCTCTACTCATAAATTCTTTTATTGCTATTTCTGGATCATATTTTTCTTCTAGAACTTTATATGTCATATTGGTTATAGGCATATCTATATTTTCTTTTTGAGAGATCATATTTACTATTTTGGTTGCATTTGCGCCTTCAACAGTTATTTTTTTATTGGTTTTAAATTCTTCGTATGTTATGCCAGAAGCTAAGTTATATCCTAGTTGCCAGTTCCTGCTAAGATTGCTGGAGCAAGTAGTAAATAGATCTCCTATTCCTGATAACCCATAGAAAGTATATTCTTCTGCTCCATGGTAAATTCCAAATCTAGTGATTTCTCTTAAGCCTCTTGTAATAAATGCAGATTTCGCATTATCTCCAAGTTGTAATTTGTCTATTATTCCTGATCCTATAGCAATTATATTTTTTAATGCGCCTCCAATTTCAGCGCCAACAACGTCGTTGCCACTATATACTCTGAAGTTTTTACTTGAAAAATTATCTCTAATGGAATTTGCTTTATTCAAATCAGAAAATGATAAAAGCGTTGTGGCAGGTTTGCCTTCTAATATTTCAGTAGCTAAATTTGGACCAGTTATTACTCCTATTTGAGAACTATTAATTTTTATTTCTGAGGCAATCATTTCAGTAAGAGTTTTGCCATCTTCAGATAGCCCTTTTGACGCAGATATTACTGTAATTTTATTATTTATTTTATTTTTAATTTGTTGCAAATTCTTCTTAATTTCTGAACTTGGCAATGCAATCAAAAATAAATCATTTTCATTAAAATGCAATTCTTCAAAATTTATGAATTTTATTTTATTTGGTTTATCTAATTCTTTGTTTCCAATAGAAAACTTAGAGGAATTTTTAGATTCAATTAATTTGTCGTTATTTCTAAAAATTAAATCTACTTCGTTGCCAGCATTAGATAGAAGAAAACCTAATGTTGATCCCCATATTGTATTTCCTAAAATTTTAATTTTCATTTTTCTTAAATTTCAATTTATTTTCTGTTCCAGAAATTATACGTCTTATATTTTCATTGTGCTTGTATATGATTATTGATATTGCAGGAACTAGGTACACCAAGTCAATCCATGAGCTATCGAATAGGTTAATTGAGTTGAATATAATCATGAAAATCAGTGATATTAAACATCCTATTATTGATCCTGCTGATACCATTCTTGATATCAACGTAATTATTGCGAATGTTATTAAAGCAGATATAGCAGCCGGCATAAAAATAATAAATAAAGGACCTACGCCTGTTGCTACTCCTTTGCCTCCTTTGAATTTATGAAAGATAGGGTAGCAGTGACCTATTATCGCTGAAAGAGCAGCAACTTGGGTGGTGTAATTTATAGAACTAGATCCATAAATTTCTATAATTAAGACTGGAATTATTGACTTTATCATATCTAAAAATAGCACTAGGAGGCCGTAAGGCGTACCAACAGTCCTAAGAACATTTGTTGCTCCTGTATTTCCGCTTCCTTTGGAAGTAATATCAATATTTTTGGATAATTTACTTATTATTCTTCCAAATGATATAGATCCTATTAGATAGCAAGATAAAATTGATAATATAAATAATAAATAGTCGTTCATTTCTCTGAAATTTCTAACTGCAGAGGAACCCCTCTTAAATCAAAAATACTTCTTAGTTCATTTTCAATATATCTTTTATATGAAAAATGCACTAAATCTGCATTATGGAATTTTATTTGTATTTTAGGAGGATTGGATCCAATCTGTTTTGCTGAAGTAGGATAGACCCTCCTTCTCCCTTTTGATGGAGGCATATTTGAACTTATTATATTTAATATGTTTCTCCAAACTTCATCGCTATTAAAATTTTGTCTGTGTCTTTTATTGACGTCGATTAGCTCTTTCAGCATTGCATCTATGCCTAATTTTAATTTTGCTGATGTATAGACTAAAGGTATTCCAGGAAAGAATTTTAATTTTTCTATTATTTCCTTTTCTTTGATTTTTTCCTTTTTTACTAAGTCTAATTTATTCATTACCAACACACAGCCATTTCCGCTTTCTCTAATTAATCCAGCAATGTGCTGATCTTGTAAAGTTACATTTTCTGTGGAGTCTATAACTAACAGTGATATATGACTTTCTGATATTGCTTTTATAGTTCTTAAGACACTAAAATATTCGATTTCTTTTCCAATTTTGCCTTTTCTTCTTATACCGGCAGTATCTACAACTGTATAGTCATTACTCTCATATCTGAACTTAGAATCAACCGAATCTCTTGTAGTACCAGGAATCTCGCTTACAATAGATTTAGCTTGGCCTATTATGATATTGAAAAGAGTAGATTTACCTACATTAGGCCTTCCTATAATCGAGAATTTTATTGATTCGTCATCAGGTTCTTCTACGGAAAATAGGTGCTCTAATGAATGCATTAAGTCAAATATGCCATTGCCATGATAAGCGCTAATATTAATCCCTTCCCCAAGACCTAGAGAGAAAAAATCATTAGTATTTTCTTCGCGAGATGAATTATCTACTTTATTTATAACTAGCGTTATATCTTTATCAATTTTTCTAATTACTCTTAGTATTTCAGTATCTTCAATAGTAACTCCTGAAGTGGCATCAACCACAAACAATATATGATCAGCTTCATTTATAGATTCATAACTTTTATCGATTACTTTTTGTGTTATATGGTCTTCCGAATAAGTTTCAATTCCCCCAGAGTCAACTAGAATAAAAGATTTATCATTCCATAGACAATTAGTTTGTATAGAATCCCTTGTAGTGCCAGGAATCTCGCTCACAATAGATTTCCTTCTTCCAGTTAGTCTATTGAAAAGGGTAGATTTACCTACGTTAGGTCTTCCGCAAATTGTAATTATTGGATTACTCACTTCAAATTCATTAAATATTTAATTACGCCTACTTGTCCCCAAATTCTATTCTCAGCCTGATCAAATACTATAGATTTATTATGATCAACAAGACCTTCTGATATCTCTTCTCCATGATGTGCTGGCAAATCATGCATAAATATTGCTTTAGAGGTTTCTAGAAGATTTTCATTGACTTGATATCCTTTGAATTTTTCTTTTCTTTTAAGTTCCTCTGATTCTTGCCCCATACTTGCCCATACGTCTGTATATATTACATCTGCATTTTCTGAAGCTTTTATTGGATCTCTTTCAAGGATAAATTTACCTTTACTAGATTTATTAAAATCATTAATTCTATCAAGATGGTTATTGGGGATTTCAAAACCTTCAGGACAAGAATGAATAAATGTGCCTCCCAATATTGAAAAAGCTTTTGCTAGACTTGTTGCCACATTATTCCCGTCGCCAATGAAAGTTAATTTAATTTCTTCTATTTCAAGAGCACAGCTCTCTAAAATAGAAATAATATCTCCTAATGCTTGACATGGATGTTCCTGATCACTCAAGGCATTAATTACAGGCACTTCAGAATTAACAGAGAATTCATCTATAGTATCCTGACTAAACGTTCTCAAAATAACTAGGTCACTCATTTTTGATAATACTTTAGCAACATCAGATATCTTTTCTCTTCCTCCCATGCCAACTTCTTTAGGATCAAAATATATTGGGTTAATACCAAGATAATTCAAAGCTCTGAAAAAGCTGAGTTTAGTTCTTAATGACGGTTTTTCAAAAAGCAGCACTCCAGTTTTATTAGAAAAACTTAATTTTTTATCAGTATCTTTTAAATAATTTTCCTTTGAAGATTTTCCAAAATATAATATTTTTTTTAAATCTTCTTTGCTGATATTGTCTAGGTTTATAAAATCTTTTTTCATCACATTTTCTCCGGAGACTCCATATCCATTAGGCTTAGGAGATTACTCAAGATTATTTTAGATGCTTTTATGAGTAATAATCTACTTTTCGTTTGTTCAATATTTGCTAAGTCTTCATCAATTACTCTATTTTTCTCATAAAACTTATGAATTATTTGGGCAAGTTCTAGTGAATATGATGAAAGTTCGTGAACATTTAGAGTTTCTGTAATTCTATTTAATAATTCAGGATACTCTATAAGTTTCTTAATTAGATTAATTTCATCTGGAGAAATTAATAGATTTATATCTGCGCTACTGAAATCTATATTGAAATATTCAGATGATCTTAATATAGAACTCAGTCTCGCGTGGGCATATTGAATATAAAATACAGGATTCTCTGAAGATTGTTTTTTAAATATATCTATATCTATCTCCATCTGGCTTTCTGGAGATCTGCTTATGAAGCTAAATCTGCAAGCATCACTTCCTATCTCCTCCACAAGATCTTTTAGAAAAATGCTAGTGCCTTCTCTTTTACTAAATTTCGATATTCCGGAAGAACTTTTTAAAGATACAATTTGATTAAGTAGCACTGTTAATTTTTTAGAGTCTATTCCTAATTTTTCTAGTATTATTTCCATTCTTTTTATGTGTCCATGGTGATCAGCCCCCCAAAGATCAATAACTTTATCAAAATTTCTTACTTTAAATTTATCTCTATGATAAGCAATATCAGTGGCGAAATATGTGGGTTTTTTATCACTACTTTTTATTAATACATTATCCCTCTCATCTCCAAGTTCTTCGGTTTTTATCCACAATGCATTATCCCTCTCATATGTTAGGTTTAAATTATTAAGATTATGGAGAGTATCATCAAAGTAATTCGAGTCAATCAAAGAAGATTCATAAAACCAGCTATCGTGTTTTATTTTGATTAACTTAAGATCTTCTTTTATGTTTTTTATGCATATATCCTTTGCATTATTCTTTATTTCATTAAAAATACTATTTTCAACATTTTCTAAATTATCATCTTTGTATTTAGGAGATAATTCTTTAGCAATTTCAACAATATCTTCTCCTTTATAATGATCTTCTGACATATTGAAATCAGCTCCATTAGTTTCTTTGATTCTTTCGATGATTGAATTACCAAAAATTTGCATTTGATTGCCAGCATCATTTACATAATATTCTCTTTCTACATTAAACTTTTGATTTTCTAATAAATTTGCAATTGTACTTCCTATGACAGCTCCTCTTATATGACCTAGATGAAGCCTTCCTGTTGGATTAACGCTTACAAATTCAACTTGCACCTTCAAATCTTTAGACTCAATTGGCCTTCCGTAATCTTTTTCTTCGAGAAGGATCATTTTTATTTCATTATTTATCCAATTTTTGCTTAGTAAAAAATTTATGAACCCAGGTTTAGCTATAGATAATTTTTCAATTTCCTTGCAGTCTGGAAGCAAGCTAACTAACTTTTCTGCAATATCTAAAGGGTTGCTAGATAGTAATTTTGATAATTGAAGAGGCAAGCTTGTAGCAAAATCTCCAAAATCAGAATTTTTTGGCTTTTCTATAATGAAATCGGGAGACTTATTTATGCCTATTCCTTCAGCTTTTAGAAGAGCTTCTAAGGCCTTAGTTGTTATGTTGTGTAAAAATTCTGAAATAAGCATTAAGATTAAGTATAGATTTATATTATGTCGACTTACAAGCTTTGATTGGATAAGGAAATAATGAATACTGAAATAGTTAATTTGTTGAAGAAGAAATATGACTTAGATAATCATGATTTAGAAATTGCCATAACCAGAGTAAATGAACTGGAAGAGGCAGTAAAAAAGATCAGAGGAGTTGAAATAGTAGAAGATTTAGCTCAATCAAACCCCTTAAAATTTTCCAATGAGTAGTATTGCAAATCTTTCTATATCAGAAATATCTGACCTTATATTTAAAAAAGAATTATCCCCAGTAGATTTATTTTCTTTTTATAGTGATCGTATTAATAGATTAGATTCAAAGATAAATTCATTTATAGAGATTTTTGATAACTGGGAAGAAAAGGCAAAGATTTCTGAGCAAGAGATATCTAAAGGAGAGTATAAAGGCCCTCTTCATGGTATTCCAATAGCTGTAAAAGATTTAGTTGATGTGAAATCAAAAATAACTACAGCTGGGTCTAAAATATTATCTGCAAATGTTGCAAAAAGCTCTGCAGAAATTGTTAATGCTCTTGAATCATCAGGAGCAATAATTATTGGTAAGACAGAATTAGTAGAATTCGCTTTTGGACCTCATGGTATTAATTCAAATTCGAAGCAGACTAAAAATCCTTGGGATCTTAATAAAATACCAGGTGGGTCAAGTAGTGGATCTGCGGCAGCAGTAGCTGCAGATTTAGTACCTATTGCAATCGGTAGTGATACTGGAGGCTCAATTCGAATGCCTGCTTCTTTTTGTGGAGTAACTGGATTTAAACCATCTTATAATAAGCTCTCAACTAAAGGGGTTTTCCCTCTTTCTTGGACATTAGACACTGTAGGTCCATTAGGAAAAAATACAAAGGACTGCTCGGTATTTGTGGAAGAAGTATGTAAAAATCAAAATCCCAATGACCAAGATCCTTACAGAGGATTTGATACATCTATGTTAGATAATTTTGATAGTTTGTTGCCTGTAAGATTAAGAGTTGGAATTCCAAATGATGATTATTTCTCTGAAATGGATGATGAAGTTAAAAAAGTGTTTAATGATTCTGTTGAACTTATGAAATCTAATGGAGCTGAAATTATTAATGTCGATTTGTCATGGTTATCTATTGCAAGGCCAGTCAATGTCGTTATAACTCTGGCTGAAGCAATGAGCGTCCACAAGGATTATTTAATTTCAAATTACGAAGAATATACTTATGAAGTGATTAGTAGATTGGTTTCTGGAGAAGGCTTATCAATTAATGATTATTTAAGTTCTCTTAGAGTGATGAGTTATATTCAGAGAAAAATGAATGATGAATTCAGTAATTTTGATATTCTTGCTTGTCCTACAACTCCTGAGTTGCCAGGCTTAATAGAAGAATACTCAAAAGAGAATTTGTCGGCTTCAAAAGAGGTTGTAGGAGGGAGGATTCCTAGTTTTACAAGTATATTTAATGTTACTAGGCAGCCATCACTTAGTACTCTAGCAGGTTTTTCAAGTACAGGAATGCCTGTAGGATTAATGTTCACAGGAAGGTTCAATAAAGATTTTGGTGTTCTGCAAGTTGGCAATTGGTTTGAGAAAATTAATCATAGTAATAGAAGCAAAAAACCTACTATTGAATAATTTTATTTATAAAATTTGTACATAATTTCTTTGATTCTTCTGTACTTAATCCTTCACATAGAATTACAGTGTTTCCATAGATAATATAATGCAGATATTTTGCTTTAGCAGATCCAGGTC
>Ga0315326_10001119_pt1 | contig 13796 bp, 13 predicted proteins | sample M180m32315metaG_FD_203457 | JGI IMG/M metagenome (GOLD analysis project Ga0315326, IMG submission 203457) | Ammonia-oxidizing marine archaeal communities from Monterey Bay, California, United States - M1 80m 32315 | ecosystem: Environmental > Aquatic > Marine > Coastal | place: USA: California... | reverse complement strand
CGACGCTTGTCGCCAGGAAGGCGAGAAGTATTTCGAGGCCGGGATCCCGCGGCGGATCAGCTACCTGATCAGCCCGGACGGCAAGATCGCCCAGGCCTACGACGTCGAGAACGATGGACTCGACCTCGGCGGGCACGCGGAGGCGATCCTGGCCGATATTCGGGCGGCTGGATGAGCAGGGCCGCCGGGGGGGCGACGTCCTCCCGGTGGCTCTCTTCTCGCCCGGGGTCTCAGGCCAGTCGCCACTGAACGAGTGTGTAATCCGGCTGGCCCGTGTGATCCTCGTAGACGGGTTCGACCCGGGCGCCAATCGGGATCTCCCCCTCCGGCGGATCGACGAGATTTCCGACCATGCGGATCCCGTCGGCGTCGGGAAACTCGACGAGCACGACGACGTAGGGGCAGGCGGCCGCGAGCGCGGGGTGGACCGGGTGATGCGGGCGCTGCCAGCTGAAGATTCGTGACTCGCCGGGCACGGTCTCGAAGCCCAGATCGAACGAGTGGCAGCGGTGGCAGATGTATTCCGCCGTCCATTGCCAGCCGCGGCACGCGTTGCAGCGCTGGACCTTCAGTTCGTGGTTCCGCGTGCCTTCCCAGTAGGGGGCGTCCAGCCCGTCGGGTAGCGGCATGGGCGTCGGCAGGCCTTCCGGGAGAACGGGTGCGTCACTCATAGCGTGGCCTCCGAGCCGACGATCATATTCGTCGCCGGCGTCACCATCGGTCCCGAGTTCACGAAGGCGACCTCCGCGCCCGCGACCGGGTTGGGCGAGGTCCCGCGAATTTGACGCACGGCCTCGATGTTGAGTTCCAGTCCGTGCATGTAGCACTCGGCCAGGTTGCCGCCGCTCGTGTTGAGGGGGAGCTTGCCCGAGGGCGCGATCAGGTTGTCGAAGGCGACGAATTCGTTCGCCTCTTCGTAGCTGCAGAAGCCGTGCTCGATCAGGCTCATGACGACGCCGCCCGTGAAGTTCTCGTAGCTCTGCACGACGTCGATGTCGCTCGGGCCCACTTCCGCCATCTCGAAGAGATTCGGGCCCACGGTCTTGAAGCTCGAGGTTGCGTAGTCGGGATTGTTGTGGCCGCCGGCGCCCGAACGATATTCGGCACCCTGGGCCGAGCCGAGCAGGTAGGCGGGTTGTTGGCGCATATCCTTCGCGCGGTCCGCCGGGACGAGGATGAGCGCCGCTGCACCGTCGTTCTCCAGGCAGCAGTCGAAGAGCCTGAAGGGCTCGGTGATCCAGCGTGCGCTGTCGTAGCCCTCCTCGTCGAGCGGTCGCCCGTGCATCACGGCACGGGGGTTGCTCTGGGCGTGGTGGTAGGAGGCCATCGAGACGGCCCGCATGGTGCTGCGGTCGATCCCGCGCTCATGCATCAAGCGGGTCGTCCGCATCGCGAAGATCTGGGCGGGCGACATCATGCCGTAGGGGATCCAGGTGGCGGCCTCCCCCGCGACCGCGGTGGGATAGTGGGCGGCTGAGCCGAAACGGGCGCCCTGGCCTTGAGCGAGCCCCCGGTAGACGACGACGCAGTCGGCGAAGCCGGCGTGGATGGCGGCCGCGGCGTTGCCGACGGCACCGGAGCCCCCGCCCCCGCCCCCGCCCCAGACCATGTTCGAGAAACGGAGCTGCTCGAAGCCGAGCGCTGCGGCGACGCGATCCGGGGGGTTCTTGTCGTCCGCGTAGGAGGCGATCCCATCGATCTTGCGGGGGTCGATGCCCGCATCCTCGCAGGCCGCGAGGATGGCCATGAGCGTCAGCTTGAACTGGGCATCCGGAGACTGTCCATGCTTGTAGTAGGGGGTCTCGCCGATCCCCACGATCGCGACCTCGCCACGGAGGGTCCTCTTCTTGCTCATTTCGCCTCTCTTCGTGCGGGTGCTAGGCAGGCCTCGCGCAGGAGTTTGGAGGGGCACGAAAAACGCTCTCCCCCGGGTCGGCTCGCCTGATAGAATGACCACCATACGTCAACCGCTCATCGCTCGTCAGCCTCCTTCGGCGATGGGCCGAAGGGAGACGCTGATGGGAAGCGACCCGCGCGAGCTCGTCCGAGAGTTCTTCGCCGCCTGGACCGACCACGATCCGGAGAGGGTGGCGTCCTTCTTCACCGAGGACGGCGTCTATCACAACGTGCCGATGGAGCGGGTGCAGGGCCGGGAGGCCATCCGTGACCTGGTGGCGAGCTGGCTCGCGCAGATGGGTGAGATCGACTTCCGCTTCGATCATCTCGTGATCCAGGGGGACCTGATCGTGATGGAGCGAGCGGACCTGCTCCCCGGGGACGACGGGGCGACGCGGGAGCTCGGGGTGATGGGGATCATGGAGCTCCGGGACGGGCAGATCGCCGCATGGCGAGAGTATTTCGACCTCGCCCAGATGGTGGCGCTGAGTCGGCCCTGACACTTCATTCAAGCTCGCGCGCTGCGCCATTTTTCAGCGCGTTTATTGCGCAAAGGAGAAGACCGATGGCCCAATACGACACCGTGATCAAGAATGGGATGATCGTCGACGGGCGCCGAATGCCGCGCTTCAAGGGCGACCTCGGCATCAAGGACGGCGTGATCATGGCGATCGGTCGGGTCGATGCGAGCCAAGGGGAGCGCGTCATCGATGCCCAAGGTCGGGTGGTCGCTCCCGGGTTCATCGACCTCCATACCCATTACGACGCTCAGATCTTCTGGGATCCCTACTGTTCGATCTCGGGCTGGCACGGCGTGACGTCGGTCGCGATCGGGAATTGTGGATTCGGTTTCGCGCCGGTGGCCGAGGATATGCGAGAGCGTGCGATGCTCTCGATGACCCGGAACGAGGCGATCGGCCTCGCGGCCATGAAGGCGGGCATGCCCTGGGATTGGGAGACCTTTCCCGAGTTCCTCGATTCCGTCGAGCGGACGCCGAAGGCGGTGAACGTCCTGCCCTTCATGCCCCTCACGCCCTTGATGACCTGGGTGATGGGGCTCGAGCGGGCGAAGGCGGGCGAGATGCCCACGGACGAGGAGCACGCGGAGATGGGTCGCCTGCTCGACGAGGCGATGGACCGCGGCGCCTGCGGCTTCACCATGCAGCGGCTCACCCCCGAGAGTGGGGCCTCGGTCCAGCGTGACTACGACGGGACGCCGATGGTGACCGACGTGATGCACCACGAAACCTGCCTCGAGCTCGCCCGTGTGCTGGGGCGACGCAACGAGGGGCTGATGCAGATGACCGCCGCGACGGCGGATATGGGCGAAGCATTCGCCAACTACGAGGAGCTCGCCGCGGTGTCGGGCCGACCCATTCTCTACAACGTGCTGCTCATCATGAAGGACATGCCCGAGGCGCATCGCGGGATGATCGAGTGGCTCGACGGCTGCCGGGAGCGCGGAAATCGGGTCTACGCCCAGGCGGTCACGAATGACGCCGGCTTCACCTTCACCTTCGAGGATTTCAACCTCTTCGACGACCAGGACGTGTGGCGGGAGTGCATGCTCGGGACGCCCGAAGAGCGGCTCGCCAAGTTTCGCGATCCAAAGCGTCGGGCCGAGCTCTGTGCGGTCGAACATTTCTCGGGGACCCAGCCGATCGACACCGCGATCGTGACCGGCCCCCAGAATGCCGAGACGAAGCCCTTCCAGGATCTCACGCTCGGCCAGGTCGCTGAGCTGCAGGGCAAGACGCCGATCGAGGCGATGATCGACATCGCTGTCGCCGACGACCTGAAGACCGAGTTCTTCATTGGCGGCGTCAATACGGCCCCTTCCGAGGGGCTCCAGGAGGTCGTGGACTACCCGTGGGCGATGCCGGGGGTCTCCGACGGGGGGGCGCATACGAAGTTCTTCACGGGCGGGACCTATCCGACCGAATTTCTGATGCGCTGTGTGCGGGACGAAGGGATGTGCTCTCTGGAGGAGGCCCATTGGAAGCTCTCGGCACTGCCCGCGATGGCGGCCGGATTCCGGAATCGGGGCGTTCTGGAGGAGGGGGCACCAGCGGATCTCGTCATTTATGACCTCGAGCGTCTCGAACTCGAAGGGCCGGAAGTGGCGCACGACCTGCCGGGTGGCGACTGGCGGCGCGTGCGCCGGGCGCGAGGCTACGCGTACGTCCTGGTCAACGGGGTCGTCACGATCGAGGACGACCGCGAAACCGGCCAGACGCAGGCAGGCAAACTGCTACGACATGGTGGTGAGGGCTGAGGGCCGACGGCGCGTCCGGCACGGCGAGCGGATCGGCTCGGAACGGGTTTGAGAGCCATGAACTCGAGGCCGGATCGGTCCTTGTGAGCGTACCGTGCGACGCGCCATACTCGGGCGTCGAGCCCACCGGCTGGAGGAGCCCCCGCGTGACCGCCACAGCGTCCCGATTCGAAGCCCCCACGGAGGTGGATGGCGCCGTCGCGCTGCTCGCCTCGGAGGAGGATGTACGTGTCCTCGCCGGAGGCACGGACCTCTTGGTTCAGATGCGGACCGGCGGCCCGGCGCCGCCGGCGCTCTTTGTCGACATCAAACGGATCCCACGTCTGATGGCGACCGAGCTCAGCTCGGATGGGCTCCGGATTGGTGCCGCGGTCCCCGCCGCCGAGATCTATGAAAACGAGTCGATCCGTAGTCTCTGGCCCGGGCTGACGGAGGCGACTGATCTGATCGGCTCGAGCCAGATCCAAGGGCGCGCGACCTGGTGTGGAAACCTCTGCAACGCGTCGCCCGCGGCGGATTCCGTGCCGGCGCTGATCGTCAATGCCGCGAAGGCGGTGATCGCGGGGCCCTCGGGAGAGCGGTCGGTGGCCGTCGAGGATTTCACGAGAGGGCCCGGTCAGACCGTTCTGGAACGGGGCGAGCTCGTCGTGGAGTTCGAGGTGCCGGCTCCTGCCCCCCACAGCGCAGACGCCTACCTCCGGCTGATACCCCGGACCGAGATGGACATCGCCGTCGTCGGGGTGGCAGTGCAGGTCGAGCTCGATGCCGCGGGCGTCGTGACGGCGGCGCGGGTGTCACTCGGTGCGGTTGCGCCGACGGCGCTGCGGGTCGATACGGCAGCCTCGGCCCTGGTGGGCACGCGGCTCGAAGATGAAGCGCTCGCAGCGGCGGCCGCCGAGGCGAGCGACGCGGCAAACCCGATCGACGACAAACGGGGGACGGTTGCGTACCGAAAGCGGATCGCCGGAGTCCTCACGAAGCGTGCAGCGAAGCTGGCCTATGACCGGGCTCGGGCCCGTTAGGCCGAGAGTCGGAAGAGAGAAGAACGTGGCGAAGATACGAGTCGAGACGACGATCAACGGCGAAGAGACGGAGCTGCTCTGCGCGGGGCAGGAGAGTCTGCTGGACGCGCTGCGCGATGGGCTCGGCATGACCGGGACCAAGGAGGGCTGCACGACAGGAGACTGTGGGGCGTGTTCCGTGGTGCTCGATGGGCGGCTCGTGCCGTCCTGCCTGGTGCTGGCCGCGGAGGCGAACGGGCGCACGGTCCAGACCATCGAAGGCTTGGCGGAGGGTTCGAAGCTCACGGCCGTCCAGCAGCAATTCCTGGAGCACGGGGCGCTGCAATGCGGCATCTGCACGCCCGGCTTTATTGTGGCAGCGGAGAAGCTGCTCGAGAAGAATCCGGATCCGACGGAGCAGGAGGCGCGCTATTTCCTGGCGGGCAATCTCTGCCGTTGTACCGGATACGACAAGATCATCCGCGCCGTCCTCGACGCTGCGGCCGTGATGCGGGAGGAGCGGGCATGAGTGGTCAGTCCGAGGAACGGAAGTTCAAGCAGGTCGGAAGCCGACCGATTCGTCACGATGGTCTCGAAAAGGTGACCGGTCGTGCACGCTTTGGCGCGGACTACACCCTGCCCGGAGCGCAGGAAGGGGTCTTCGTGCGCAGCCCCTATGCGCACGCGCGGATCCTCTCGATCGACACGAGCCGGGCTGAAAAGGTGCCCGGGGTGCGGGCGGTGATTACCGCGGCGGACTTTCCCGACGTGCCGATGGGCTGGATTCCGGCGGGATCGACCGGGATCGACTTTGGCGCGAACCAGCGCACGATTCTCGCTCGCGAGAAAGTGCTCTACCACGGCCATGCCTTCGCGGCCGTGGCCGCTTCGACCCGGGAGATCGCCCTGGCGGCGGGCGAACTGATCGACGTCGAGTGGGAGGTGCTGACCCCCGTGCTCTCCCTCGAGCAGGCTTTGGCACCGGATGCGCCGATCCTGCACGAGGGTCAGGAGACGATGGGCGATGGCGACAAGCCCGAGGGCGACTCGAATATCTCGAGCCAAGTGCTCTTCGAGGGAGGGGACATCGAAGCGGGCTTCGCCGAGTCGGACCTCATCGTCGAGGGCCACTTCGATACGCCGATGGTCCATCAGGGCTACATCGAGCCCCACGCCTGCCTGGCGAACGCCCGGGAGGACGGGACGAGCGAGATCTGGTCTTCGACCCAGGGCGCCTTCGGCGTGAAGGGCGAGGTCGCGATGATCACGGGGAGCGACCCCAACTCGATCAAGGTGACGCCGACCGAAATCGGCGGTGGCTTCGGCGGGAAGATCCCCGTTTATTTAGAGCCCGCTGCGCTTGTCCTGTCACGCAAGGCGGGGCGGCCGGTCAAGATGACGATGTCCCGGGAAGAAGTGTTCCGCGGGACGGGGCCGACCTCGGGCTCTCGGATGTGGGCGCGCATCGGCGCCCGGTCCGATGGCACGATCGTGGCGGCGGAGACGCGTCTCGAGTTCGAGGCGGGCGCCTTTCGGGGTTCCCCGGTCGGGGCCGCCTGCATGACGATCTTCACGCCCTACGTGATCCCCAACTTCAAGATCCTGGGACTCGACGTCGTCCTGAACAAGCCGCGGGTGGCGGCCTATCGGGCGCCCGGCGCGCCGATCGGGGCCTTTGCGGCGGAGAGCCTGATCGACGATCTCGCGCGCAAGCTCGGGCGGGATCCGATTGAGCTCAGGCTGCAGAACGCGATCGAAGAGGGCGGCGTCGCCAAATATGGACCCTCCTTCGGGCCCATCGGCTTCAAGCAGACCCTCGAGGCAGCGCGGAACCATCCCCACTACAAGGCGGAGCTCGGCGAACATCAGGGCCGCGGTGTGGCGGCTGGCTTCTGGTTCAATGCCGGTATGCAGTCGAGCGCGACGGTCAGCGTGAACGACGACGGCTCGGCCGTCGTGCGCACGGGGAACCCCGATATCGGGGGGTCGCGGGCCAGCATGGCGCTGATGTGTGCCGAGGAACTCGGGATCGACGTGACCCGGGTTCGGCCCCTGGTCGGGGACACGGACTCGGTTGGTTACTGCGACGTGACGGGTGGGAGCCGAGTCACCTACGCGACCGGCATGGCCGTGATCGAAGCCACCCGGCAGGTGGTGGATCACCTTCGGGCGCGTGCGGCGACGGTCTGGAATGTCGAACTCGACTCGGTCGAGTGGCAGGACGGGAACGCGGTGGCCATCAACGGGGCGGCGGAGAAGGGGTCGATGTCGCTTGGCGAGATCGCCGCCAAGATGCGCATGACGGGGGGACCGGTCGTCGCGAGCGCGTCCGTCAACCCGCCTGCGGCCGGGCCCGCCTTCGGTGTCCATCTCTGTGACGTCGAGGTCGATCCGGAGACGGGAGTGACTCGCGTGCTTCGCTACACCGTGGCCCAGGACGCCGGCAAGGCGATTCACCCGACCTTCGTCGAGGGCCAATACCAGGGCGGTGCGGCGCAGGGCATCGGCTGGGCGCTCAACGAGGAGTATCTCTGGGACGAAGAGGGCCGGGTCGAGAATCCGGGTTTCCTCGACTACCGAGTCCCCGTCGCGAGCGACCTGCCCATGATCGACACGATCATCGTCGAGGTGCCGAACCCGCTCCATCCCTACGGCGTGCGCGGAGTCGGCGAGACGCCGATCGTGCCGCCGCTCGGGACTGTGGCGAATGCCATGCGGGACGCGACGGGCGTGCGCTTCCGTTCGTTGCCGATGTCGCCTCCCCGCGTGCTCGATGCGCTCGACGGCGCCTCGGACTGAGTTCGAGCGGGAGCACGCGACATCATGCCGACGGTGATCTTCTCCGCGGCCCAACGCCGCTTCACGGCCGGAGACGAGCGGGTTGAGCTCGAAGCGAGCCGGGTCGACGAACTCATCCGAGCCCTCGAGGCGCGCTATCCCGCTCTCGACGGCCAGCTCGAACACGCCGCGGTCTCCGTCGACGGGGTCGTTCACAACGACGCGCTCTACGTTGCTCTGCCGGCAGGCGCGGAGATCCACTTCGTCGGTGCGATCGCCGGTGGTTCTGGCGATGCGGTCGGGGAGCCCACGACGGCACAGGCCGGGGACCCGCTCGGGGAGCCCACGACGGCACAGGCCGGGGACCCGCTCGGCCTGGCCCTGGGTTGGCGGCGCGCGGGGAGAGCGGTCGCCATCGCGACGGTGGTGGAGACCTGGGGCTCGTCACCTTGCCCGGCGGGTAGCCAGCTCGCGGTCGATGGGGAGGGCCATTTCGAGGGCTCGGTCTCCGGCGGCTGCGTCGAAGGGGCGGTGATCGAGGGAGCCGGCGAGGTGATCTCGACGGGGGAACCGGTCCTGCTCGAGTTCGGAGTCGCCAACGAGGAGGCCTGGGCCGTGGGGCTCGCCTGTGGCGGTCGTGTCCGGATCTACGTCGAGCGACTCGATTGAAGGTCGCGCTGCTCGAAGAATTACTCGCCGCGCGGGCTGCGCGGCGCCCGGTCGTGCGGCTGACGTGGCTGGAGGGCGGGCGCGAGCGGCTCGTGGACGCGACTGCGGGCGATTTGTCGTCGACTCTGCGAGAGCGCGTGGGAGAGGCGATTCGCAGTGATCGGGGCGAACTCGTGGCATCAGCGGACGGCCCCGTCTTCGTCCACCCACTGAACCCGCCGCTGCGGCTGGCGATCGTGGGGGCGGTCCACATCGCGCAGCGCCTCTCGTCGCTGGCGCGCGATCTCGGCTACGCCGTCAGCGTCATCGATCCGAGGCGAGGCTTCCTGACCGAGGCGCGCTTTCCCGACGTCGAACAGTCCCATGAGTGGCCCGACGCCGCGCTCGAGAGCTTCGACCTGGACGCGCGGACCGCCGTCGTGACGCTGAGCCACGACGCCAAGATCGATGAACCGGCGCTCGCGGTCGCGCTGCGCTCCGGCTGCTTCTACGTGGGAGCGTTGGGCAGCCGACGTACGCAAGAGCGGAGGCGGGAACGGCTACGCGAAGCGGGCCTCGGGGAGGAGGAGCTGGCGCGGATCCATGGTCCGGTCGGCCTCGATCTGGGGGCCCGGAGTCCTGCGGAGATCGCGCTTTCGATCGCTGCGGAGATGACGGCCACCCTGCGAGCGCAGGGATGAGGGTCGCGGCGCGCAGCGCCCAGGAGATCGTCGGGCTCGTGCTCGCCGCGGGGAGTTCGCGCCGTATGGGTGAGGGGCATAATAAGCTGCTCGAAGTCGTCGGGGGAAAACCCCTGGTGTGCTGGCCGGTCGCCGCGCTGCGCGAGGCGGGCGTCGCGCGGATCGTGGTCGTGCTGGGCTTCGAGGCCGAAGCTGTTCGGCGGGTCCTCCCGGACGACGTCGAGTGTGTGGAGCCGGCGGACTGGGCCGAGGGGATGGGCGCCTCGCTGGCCAGCGGAGCGCGCGCGATCGCCGCGCAAACAGGGCCCAAGGCGGTGCTCGTCTGTGTGGGCGATCTGCCCGGGTTGCGGGCATCGGAGGTCACACGCGTGATCGAGGCCTATGCCGCCGATCCCGATGATCGCTCTATCTGTGTGCCTTGCTTCGAGGGTCGAGAGGGGCACCCCGTGCTCTTCGGAGCGGCCCACCTGGCCGCGCTCTGCGAATTGAGGGGAGATCGCGGCGGCCGGGCGATCCTCACCGCTCATTCCGAGCGGGTGCGCCGCATCGCGCTCCCGACCGCTTCGGTCGTGCATGACCTGGATACCCGGGCTGATCTGGATGCCTGGCTCGGCTGAGCCGTCGTTGCCGGGCGCGCGGCAGCGCGACGGAGCAAGGGCTCGAATAGCGGACGGCGCGAGGGCGCTTTGGCCGATCGCATCGCCAGGGTTGCTGTGATAGCAATGGGGGCCGCGCCCCGAGCGGAACGCAGACGAGGCTTCGATTCCCGAGCCCCGACCGGTTCCGGCACCCCACCAGGAGAGAATGCCCCCATGGAAGAAATCCGATTCGATGATGTCGCCGCCCTCGAGAAGCACGTGAGCGAAGAGTTCGGTGATTTTTGTGAGCCGGTCGAGATCAATCAGGACATGGTGAATCAGTTCGCGGAAGTGACCGGGGACCATCAATGGATTCATATCGACGTCGAGCGCTGTGAGAAGGAGAGCCCCTTCGGTGGTCCGATCGTTCACGGTTTCTTTACGCTCTCTCTTCTGCCCATGTTGAACGCGAAGGCCAAGCCCACGTACAAAACCACCGGCGTCAAGAATGCCGTCAACTACGGCTCCGACAAGCTGCGCTTCCTGAGCCCCGTCCCCGTCGGTTCGAAGCTTCATGCGCGTAGTCGCCTCGTCTCGGTGGAGGCGGGCAAGAAGGGCATTCGGCTCGAGCAGGAAACGGCGATTCATGTCGTGGGGAGTGAACGTCCGGCGGTCCTCTACAACATGATCACGCTGCTTCAGGGCTAGGGGTCTCGACCTTGCCGATCGCTCCCCATCCGCATTTTTCCGGCTGGCGCGTCTGCGTTTTCGCGGTGCTGACGCAGGCGATCGCGATCGGTTTCACGCTCGGCGCCGTTGGGCTCTTCGCCGCGCCCTTGGGCGAAGAGTTCGGGATGACCGCGACGCAATTTGGCCTCGGGGTGAGTGGGTTCAGCCTGGTCATGAACCTCTCGATGCCCTTGATCGGGGGATTCCTGGATCGGGGTTCGATCCGCGGGGTGATGACGGTGGGGGCCGTTTTGCTCGCGGCGAGCCTGCTCCTGCTCTCGGTGGCGACCTCTCTGTGGCAGATCGGCCTGCTCTTCTCGATCGGATGCGCGGTCGGGATGGCGATGCTGGGGCCGATGGCCTCCTCGACCGCGATGGCCAATTGGTTCGACCGGCTGCGGGGCCGGGCGCTGGGGTTCGCGAACGCCGGGGGGCCGCTCGGCCCCTTTCTAGTCGTCCCCTTCGCCGGGATTGCGGTCGCGGAGTTTGGCTGGCGGCCGACCGTGGTGGGCTTTGCGGCGGTGACGCTGCTGGTGGGGATTCCGGCCATTCGTCTCGGGATGATCGATCGGCCCGGTGACGTGGGACAACGACCCGACGGCGACGGCGAGGCCGCGGCGGTCGAGCAGCTCCAGGAGGGGGCTTCGCCGAGCGAGGTGTGGGACACGGGGTCGATCATACGCTGCCGTGAGTTCTGGCTGATGGCGCTCGCTGCGGCGCCCTTCGGCGCGCAGGGCATCGTGTTTGGCGCGAATGCGATCCCCTATCTCGCGCATCACGGCGCGAGCGCGCAGGCCGCCGCGCTGGCCCCGATCCCGCTCTCGTTCGGGGCGATCGCGGGGCCGCTGCTCTTCGGGAGCCTGGCGGACCGGATCCACCCCCGGCTGCTCTTCATGGGTCTCAGCGCGACGATCTGCGCCGCCTTTTGTCTGCTGATGACCGCGCCGGGCTACTACCCGTCCCTGGCCCTCTTCGTCGTGTGCGGTCTGGTGGGGGGCGCGATGATGCCTGTCTATGGTGCGCTGATCGGTCGGCTCTTCGGGGTCGAGGCCTTCGGGCAGGTGATGGGCCTCGGGGCTCTCGTCGGTCTGCCCGTGATCACGGCTGCGCCCGTTCTCTTTGGTCTCGCCTTCGACCAGACGGGAAGCTACGTGGCGGGTCTGGTCGGTCTGGTCGGCGGGCTGGGCATCTCGATCGTGCTCTTCGCGCTCTTGCCGCCTGGGCGCGCGCGAAAACGGGGAGCCGGTATGGATGCGACCTAGCCCCCAAGCGCGCGGGGCAGGTGGCAAGGGGGTAGATGGTAGGCGTTCGCTGGAGGCGTCTGGGCGCGACGGAGGCCTTGCGCCGGCGAGGCGCTAGCCGAAGCGCCGGCGGAGCGCCTCGAGGTCCAGCGCTGTGGCGCTCTCGATCGGGTCCGTGTCCGCGGCCTCGGAGAGATCCCCCGGTTCGAGCCGCGTCTGGAGGCGGATCGCGGTGGCGAAGGCCTCGGTCGAGGTATCGAGCATCCGCACGGCGGTCTTGCCCGTGGCGGAGTCGATCAGCTCGTCGAAGGGGATCGGGATGATCCTGCCTTCCTGGCGAGTGATCATGACATGGCCCTGTCCGGCGAGGAGCGCCGCGACCGCGCCGGCGCCGAGTTCCCGCGTGTACTCCTGGTCGAAGGCGCAGGGGGCCACGCAGCGGCATTCGTAGCCCACGTCTTTGAGCACGACGGTGGCGCGGAGGCCATGTTCCGCCAGGGCAGTCTGGACGCGTTCGCGGACGAGGCGACCGAGCGGGAACTCGGCGAGCCGCAGGTGGCCATGCTCGTCCCGGGGTAGGTCGGGGAGGTCGGCGAGGTCCGCCTCGTTGATGGACTCGCCGAGCCCTTCGGCCAGCACGATCACGCCGTAGGGTCGCCCCTCGGCTGTGCTCTTCAGGATCGTGCCTTCCACGCGACGCGCCAGGGTCTCGAGCGGGATCGATTTCCCGTCGAACTCCTCCGCCACGACGGCCAGGGTGGCGCCCGCGGAGTGGGCCGCGCCGAGCGCCAAATGGCCGGCGTTGCGGCCCATCATCGTGATGATGAACCAGCGTCCCGACGTCCGGGCGTCTTCCATCAGCGTGCAGAGAATCCCGCTGGCCGTGGCGCGGGCGCTCTCGAAACCGAAGGTCGGCACGCCCGGTGGGAGAGGAAGATCGTTGTCGATGGTCTTGGGCACATGAACGACCTTGAGCCGGTCGCCCGCCGCGTCCGCCACGGTGCGCGCTGAGAAGCAGGTGTCGTCGCCGCCAATCGAGATCAGGTGATCGATGCCCAGGCGCCCGAGGGAGTCGACGACGCGGTCCAGGTCGGCGGGGTCGCGGGTGGGATTGGCACGAGAGGTGCGCAGGATGGACCCGCCGAGCTCGTGGATGCGGCCGACGGCCGCCTCGTCCAGGTCGAGGACGTGGTCGATCTCGCCGCGCATCAGCCACTCGAAGCCCTGCACACAGCCGATCACGCGCGCGCCGCTGCGGCGGGCCGCGATCGTGGCTGCGCGGATCACGCCATTGATTCCTGGCGCGGGTCCCCCGCCCACGACGATTCCGAACGTTGCCATCCAAGCCTCCAGGATTGGGTCGCGCGGGAACGTAGCCGGATCGTGCCAGGATGGCAGCCGGATCGTGTCAGGGTGGCAGCCGGATCGTGCCAGGATGGCAGCCGGATGAGGGCATCCGTCCGCGGCCGCTACCCTCGGCGCGCACCGATCATGGCCGCGCCGAGCACGAGGGGTTCGTCGCCGACCACACGCCAGGCGTGGCGCGTGCCCCGTTGGACCACGCAGTCGCCCTGCTTCACGCGCTCCTTGCGGCCGTCGTCGAGCTCGAGGTCGGCGGCGCCCGACAGGATGACGACGTAGTCGATCGTGTCGGTCGTGTGCATCTCTGGATCGTCGGGATCGAAATGCCGGGCGAGCTCCGCGGGCATCTGGCCGCCGAAGCCACCCTCGGGCCGGTCCTTCATGGGGGGCACGGTGACGACCTTGAACGAGGTCTCACCGTCCTCGGCGAAATAGCCGATCTCGGCGGGGGTCTCTGCCGGGGTCGAGTCCGGGACCTCGATCGGCCCGTGGGTCGACCAGAGCTCGTAGCTGCCGGGCGACGAGGAGCGCGGGGGGGTGCCGGCGTGTGAGAAGATCGAGGTTCCCTCGGCATCGTGTCCCGTGAC